>Ga0154089_132_pt1 | contig 4346 bp, 4 predicted proteins | sample DehspFTH1_FD_150125 | JGI IMG/M metagenome (GOLD analysis project Ga0154089, IMG submission 150125) | reverse complement strand
ACCCCGTCTACTAAATTTTTTGGGAATAGCCTTTTCTTGTTCTGTGCTTTCAGTTTTTTCTTTACCCAAATCCATAGTACAACTCCTCCCTAAAACACGTTCATAAATTGCCCTTCTCAAAAATAATGGGAGTCCACGCTACTGGTGTCCTTTGGAAATACGCCCGTTATTTTAGAGTTGCCCACGCAATTAATTGTAATTATAAGTCACAGTAAATGCCCTAAAAACCAACAAGATAGTTACTCATGTCGCTAAAGCAACAATATTTTAAATATTGTTGCTTTTTTAAAAAACCAGTAACATATTCGATAAAATCGTTTTCTTTTTATCACGTATGTTCGTATGCTATAATATTGTCATGGAAACACTAATGATACGTATCCTATTTCGACTCATAATCGTCAACAATAGAAGAGCTTTTTTGTTGTGCCGACACGATGTGGTAGTGAAAGGAGCGCGTACATGAGTAAAAATGAGGATCATCGCAAGATGAGAACAAAAGAATACCTAAAGACTGCTCTGATCTCACTGATGCGCGAAAAGAATGTGCATAACATCACTGTGAAGGATCTCTGCACGCAGGCACAGATCAACCGCGCGACCTTTTATGCACATTACATTGATATGGATGATTTTCTGCAGCAAATCATAGAAGAGATGGTGTGGGGAGTGGTACAGTCGATGACTGATGGTCATAAGGATCTCAGTATTTTACTAAAGGATGGACAAGCTTATAAGTGTTATTGCCGCTTGTTCAGGTATCTGCGGGACAATGCGGAATTATTTCAGCTGATGCTGGGAGAAAATGGCCTGCCTAAACTTTTCGTTCTGCTGAACCAGCAGGGTATTGAGTTGTTCACGGACTTGCTGCGCACGGTGATGCTCAAGTTTGAGAAGACGGTGCCACTGGATGTCCTGACTTATCATATATTCTCAGCTCATGCCGGTTTATTAAGATATTATTTGGACAGCAATATGAAATACAGCCCGGAATATATGGCTGAACAGATGACGTTACTCTCTTTCACCGGTCCTATGTCTCTGCTGCAACTACTGGATTGTAAAGCAGCCCCTTAGAATGTCCCATACTTTTTTTAATTACACTTCCTCGACTGGACTCTCACTAGTTAAATAATTCGTGCTTAGCTGGGCCGCGACACAAAAACAACTGACAAAACCTTTGTCAGTTGTTTTTGTTAGTTGTCAGAAAAGCTATTCGGCGGTTTTCAGTATGATATAGTGGGCAGGATCAGCTCTAAAAAAGCTCATATTATTAAAGTGGCATTGCTGGATGGATACTTGACTAAGAGATAGCGTGATAAGCCTGCCATTCACTTATTACAATCATGATAGCGACCGCAGATATCAATATTATAAATACTAAATCTGCCATTCGTAATTTGCTTTTCATTGTTTAACCTCGATGTTATTGAGTTCATTTACAAACCTTATACAAATCTTACTTGGATTCCTTCAATTGCTCGGTTCCTTCGGTTCCTTTTATTCGCGGAACCTTTTTCAGTTTCCCTTTTTCTAGGATTCCTTTTCCCAGAATCCCCATAATATATCTCCTGGGACGTAAAATGATCTCATTGAGTATCAGCCCCGGACAGAAAAACCTGCACCAGAATCTGCTGATAAAGAAAGAAGTAAAAATCACGACCGGCAAAATAAGCCACTGGATACCGAATCCCTGCCGGCCAAATAAAGTAGCAAATGGCTCATAACCGGCAAAACTCGGTGTCTTTGTCAGAAATGCCCCTATCAGTGCCAGGTAGATGAGGATATATCTCATTTTAGCCGCTTTTGCTTCGATCCCTTTATTGCAGCATTTGAATTTACCGCCGCCTACTTTTGCGGTTATTTCCTGCAAGGCGCCAAACGGGCAAAGCCAGAAACAGTAAACATTCTTTCCTAATATCAAGGTGATCACCGGGATTCCGATTAAGAGGATATACCAAACGAGGTTTTCTCGGATTGGTGGGAAATTCCCCATTAATAATGCGGCAATATTGGCAAGGGAAATCGATGTATTGTATTGAAAGCCAATGAAAACCAAGCTGCCTATCAGGGCAATCCAGCGCAGTTTTCTCTGTTTGAAGGCGACGCCAATCACCGCCAGGATGATCAAAGCGATAACGGCTATTTCCTTTGCTCCGAACTTAAACGGTTGAACTTCATCCTTCACATCCAGCCCAAACTCGCCCCTGGCTACAGCATGGCTGCCCTGGGAAACCGCTTTGGCAATCCCCCGGGAAGAAAATGTGGCGCCGGAAATACGGTCAATATCCTTGTTAATGGACAAGGGGTCCGTGATGTCTTTTCCAATGAACTTCTCCAGGTATTTCTGTTCGATGACCTTATCAATAAAGGATGGCGTATCCTTATGGGCGGCAATGACCGTCCCTATGATTTTTCCTTGCAGGTCAATTGCGGTCACCATTTTAATCGGACCGCCATAAGCAACCGCTTGCTCGATTACGACGTAGCCTATTTTTTCTTCTCTGCCGTTTTGATCTTTTGTTTTCCCTTCGTATATAACAGGGGAAGACGCAATCTTTTGAAAAGATTGCGCTTCCGGAAAAACTTGATTCATAAACGGTATGATATCACGATCAGTATGAGTCCAACTGAAACCCAACGTTAGGAGGAATACAACTGTTGCTGCAAATACAATCATTTTATTTGCTGTGTTTTTCATTTCTTGCTCCTGATGAAGGTCCTTATTGTTGTTACGCGGCCTCTACTTTATTGGCTTTCTTTTTTGAAGGTATCAAAGAATTCAACCGTGCCGTAACGATTACTAAGACAAGAAAAATCGCTCCGAAGATTAACAGTCCCATGCCAGCAGCCTGCATCTCGCCTTCGCCGATGCTGCTGACGATCCAAGCCAGGGTAAAGGCTCCCCAGATTACGGAGATGGAAGTTAAAATCCAGCGGACTACGGACATTTTGCCTGCGGCCTGGAATTTGATATAAACAAACCAAAATGATGACGCTATTAATGCTCCCAGGAACATCCAAAATAATATCATTTTATCTCTCCTCTTCTCATTAATACATTCTTATTTATTTCTTCCAGAAATCCTTTACGGCCTCGCCAACCGTTGCTTTTCCGTATCCAAACAGATCATCAAAGTACCTCAGAATCGGTCTCGCAGGCGTCTTTGTAGCAAATTTTGCTAAGTCATGGTGCCATTCACTCGGTTTGTTGTACGGACACACTTTAATACAGATTCCGCAGTCAGTACCAGCGTCAGCCCACTGTGCCAAACATTTCTCAGCATTGGCAGCCCATTTTTTGACACCGCCACTTGTCGAGATCGTTGCAGCTTGAAAACTCGGCTCTTTATCATGGGATATTGCTTGTGAAGGACAGGCATCTGCGCATTTCTTGCAGGTCATGCAAAATTCCTTAACCCCAAAAGTAATCGGTTTATCCACAGCCAATGGGAGATCTGTGAATATTTTGCAGAACCGCTGTCTCGGTCCAAATTCCGGAGTGATAGCAATCCCTATTCTGCTGAGTTCTCCCAGCCCGGCATGTATAGCCAAAGGAACACTTAAGGCGGTGTCATTGCCGCAGGGTACGGTTTGGTAACCTAGAGCTCTAACAAAGTGAGAAACCTTACTTACTACAACACCCATACTGGAATAAATATTTCCGGCAGAAGCAAGTTCAAGAGATGTCGGAGCGGCTTGAAAACCGTCGTAACTCATTTGAAGAGCCATAACAATAACACTTTTAGGTTCAAACGGGAGTACGTTAGGAACGCTATCGTTCTTTTCTATATTGAATACACGCGAAAGTACCCACCGCTCGTCATAAGGGGCTATTCCCACCAGATCCGCACCATAGAATTTTGCAGCCCTTTTAACAGCTTTACTTGCAGCTTCAGGGCTCTCAAAATTGTATTTATCAGGGTTTACTTTGCCGCTAATTTGCGGTTCCTTCCATTCATATAGTCCCTTACTAGCAAAACCTGGAGCATGATAACCGTTGAGACCATCCTCAATCGCGAAGGCGCCGGTTTTCATAGCTTCTTCAAGTCTTCCATAACCATCTGCTACCTTATTTGGTATCCAGCCCATGTGTTTTCCGAAATATGTGTCAAAATTAGGTTTAACTACCGGATCTCCCGACAATGCACGCATAATCACATTGTTTTTTTGATCATACCGTTTGTAATCTGCGGAAATTTCCACCGGATACGAATCATGCTGTACAACCTCTGCAGCATTGGCTATGCGGCCATCGTAACCTAACAGAGCTGCGCCTGCTGCCCCAACCCCCATTCCGACTGAGGTTTTTAAGAAACCCCGTCTACTAAATTTTTTGGGAATAG
>Ga0154089_131_pt1 | contig 4898 bp, 3 predicted proteins | sample DehspFTH1_FD_150125 | JGI IMG/M metagenome (GOLD analysis project Ga0154089, IMG submission 150125) | reverse complement strand
GTTGCAGAAGGGGATACGCTATCCCTGCGCGGCCTTGGGAAAATCAAGCTTCAGGAAATAGGTGGACTCTCTAAAAAAGGACGTCAGTCCATCGTGATCAAAAAGTATGTCTAGTACAACGCTCTTGAAATAAATACCCAAATATATATATATGCGTGCATTAGATTCCCGGGCTGGTCTGTGTGCCACAATTCCGCTTTCGGCTGTTGCGCCCCAGACCTCATTTTGGGTAATCAATTGCAACTCATGCTAAAATAAGCGGATATTATTCTATTGATGCAGCCATTTTACATCTGGAATCTTCCTGCAATGGAGACCATAAAACGGCTAATAAACAATATAAAATTTTAAAGAAGATATATGAACAAGTTGAAGAAAATGTTGTGGATAAAAACCTGTTATTAGACTTGCTAAAGCATGATAATATCGGTGTAAGAAGTTGGGCTGCTGCTCATATGCTAGGAATAAATACGAAATATCTAAGGCTGACAAGAATTAAGAAACATCACTAATTTGCCAGATGTAGGATTAAATTTCTTTTTAAGTTTACCTTTTTAACATATAAGGAGTGTGTTGAACTTTTCGGTTTAGCACAGTCACTTTTTTTATGAGTAATTCTCGTATTTTATGAATCTCTTAATAATAATTATTTAGTTCTTATATTTAATTTTCCCGCAATGTTCCCAGTTTGAACGATCTTAGCATCCACCACAACTTCAACTTCAGCTTGGCAGAAAGCTTTTCGCCATTCAGGTCCTAAAGTCTGCCATGCAGAAAGATTGGTACGATGAAGTTTTTCAGTTAAACCTAGAAAATCGGAGTTGAATTCTTTAGCCTTATTCACTGTCCTCATGGTTAAATTCTGTAGGGTATCTTCTATCAGACTTTCCAGCTCTTTAATATTTTCAGCATTAAGATCAAGTACAGCACTTTCAGTGATTGCACCCATCGTTTTGATGTCAATGCGGTAAGATATTTTATTCCCGTTTACTACCGGTTGAATTTTGCTTTTTGACGTACCTAGATAATAGGAAAATTCTTTATGATCTTTTATAACAGTTATCGGTATTTGTCCACGGTTTATTTTTTGAGTTAGAAGCAAATATCCCATGGTTTCTTCTTTATTCAGCCAGCCTACGAGTTTATCATTCCGGAATATCGCTAATCCTTGAACTAGGTTTTGCTGACTGGAGTCTGGCTCTTCCGACGGAACCATATTAACTAAGGTAGCAACCGCATCTCTGTCAGGACTTTCTAGCCAGGCGGTAAAATCACATAAGAATATACCGCAGGAAAAACCGTTAGTTAACGCCTTATTCATAGCCAAGTCCTTTAATTCCTTAGAGAGGAGTTTGTCGGTCGTTGGTTCTGACTGTAAGATATCAACAGCCTTTCCCTTCGTTACCATCATGAATATTTTGGGACGGTTTTCCCCATATCGTATTCCGGCTTCAGCACCTTCAGACGCTTTTTCCTCTGCCATTCTTTCGCCCAAAATAAAAGCACTCGTTTGACCGTAAAACGGTACGCGGGATGAATTAGCAGTAAAGTTAATAACAGCCTCCTCCATCGTTCTGCCTTTACCTATTAATACTTTTTCCTGACCATTTTTATCGGTAGATTGTTCACCTTCTTTTTTCTGGTTAAGTGGATTGAGAATTGTGCTTGATACAGTATAAAGGTCTTTGCCATTTTCATTGGTATAATCCACTCCCACCAATGTAACAACGGCTAGGCTTTCAACTTCCTTGCTCCCACAGCCGGTAAATAAAAAAATGAGAAATACAAGGAAAAAGGGTATAATTCTGTACTTTTTAATCATGAATATGTCCATCCTTGATTTTTTCGGATTAGTGCTATTAATAAAAGAATCAAAGGCAACCCCAGTTGAAATATGATTCCTAATATAGGCCAATACCATGCTACGAATTCACGGAGCTCTGCTGTATTGCTAAATAGAAATGCTGCCGATGGAATAAGTATTAATGCCATTAGATAGATAACAATTTTATGTTTTTTTAACTCTAGGATTTTAGCTATCATGTAACATACTACATACTGATAGACCGCTACTTTAATAAAAATTCCGGCAGCCCACAGGAGCGAGATGATGCCTTCTATACGCTGCAGGTACGTCCCATATTCAATATATCTACTAAGATACCAAAATGGAAACAATAAATCCCCCGTAAGGTAAGGACCATAGATCATCAAGGTGATCATCATGCCGGTGGTAAGAAAAATGGCTGCGGAGAGCAAGGCCATCGCTCCCTTTCGCTTTGCTTCCTTGGGCTTATTCAGATGGGGAAGAAGGATTGCTAATACGATTACCTCTCCATAGACTGGGAAAGGGGGGATAGCCCCCCATATCACGGGTTGGATACCTCCCTCCAAAAAGGGTTGAAGTCTGCCAAATTGCGAGACAGGCAATAAACAAATGAATAAAAATAACAGAGAAAAAACAAATAGAGGCAAGACAAATTGAGCCGCACGAGCAATAACCTCAATTCCTTTAGATGCTGCATAAGCTCCGATTAAAACGATGATGGTGTCAAAAACCAAGCCTGAGGTTGCCGGCATAGCAGTAGTCGTAACGAATTCAGAAAATTCACGTACAGTTATGATATTCGCCATAAGAAAAAAAACTATATAGATTCCACCAATGGCCTTTCCTAATGGTTTCCCCAGAATGAGTGTAATATATTCTTGTAAAGTGTATAAAGGAAACTGCTTTCCCAATGTCAAAACTGTCCATAAACACAGAAAGCCAAACAACGAAGTGAAACCTATCGCTATCCAAGCGGATTGATGAGACTTTTCAGCTGTCAATCCAGGCACTAATAAGACACCCGTAGACATAATGATCATGAACAACAGCATAGAAAGTTGTGTGCCAGAAAGTTTTACAATCTTGATAAAACTCCCTCCTTACTCTGAATCATCAGGTTTCATCGGACCATGGTCAACGTCCTGTCTAACTGGTTCACTGCCATTAAACATCCATGGCCGCATTATCATTGCCCACCAAGGCACCCGCACCATTGTATCCTTCAAATCCCTTGGAGTTAAGGGAGCAATAGGAGATAGATATGGAATGCCAAAAGAACGCAAGCTGCAAAGATGAAATAGAATAAACATAAGAATGGAAATGATCCCCATACCGCCAAGTAAACCTGCGGCAATGATTAAAATGAATCGCAGTATTCTCAGTGCAGTACCTGCAGCATAATTTGGAATAGTAAATGAAGCAATGGCTGTAGTTGCTACAACGATGACGGAAATTGGCGACACAAGACCAGCATTCACGGCCGCCTGCCCGATAACCAAACCACCAACTGTGCTGATCGCTTGACCAATTGTCTTCGGTAACCGTACCCCGGCTTCACGTAAGAGTTCAAACGCGAATTCAATCATCAGAATTTCTAAAACGATTGGTAACGGTAACCCCTGCCGGGCACCGGCAACCGTACTGAGTAAAGACGTTGGCAGTAAGTCCTGGTGAAATGAGAAGATTGCTACAGTGACGGCTGGTAAAAGTAATGCGATATTTAAGGCAATAAATCGTAGTAATCGAATTAAAGAAGCGAAAATCGCATTGTTATAATAATCCTCGGCAGCCTGTAGAAGAGAGATAAACGTTACCGGAACAATTAAAGGCATCGGTGAATTGTCTACCATGATTACAACACGACCTTCCAATAAGGAAGCGGCCGCTTTATCCGGACGCTCCGTGTACTGGACCAGGGGAAATAAAGAGAACCCTTCATCCATAATCAATTCTTCAATATGGTTGCCGCTTAGTACGGAATCAATCTTAATCTTACCAATCCGTTGCTTGACCTCTTGAACAACTTTGTCATTGGCGATACCTTTTATATAGCATACCGCAAGTTTGGTTTTGGTTAACCGTCCTGTCTTGAAAGTTTCTGTTTTCAGCTGGATGGTTTTTATTCGATGTCGAATTAAACTGATGTTGATATCAAGATTTTCCACAAACCCGTCTTTCGGTCCTCGTATCCCTGGTTCACTGCTAGGCTCTTCAATCGCCCTACCTTCTCCGCCTTGTAAGCCTGCAATGAGTGCCGTAGCCGATCCGTCCAGTATCAGGACTGTGTTGCCTTCTAATACTTTATCAATGAGTTCTGTCAAATCAGTAGTTGTACTGACTTCAGCTACATTAATTAAACGTTCCTGGATAATCTGCTGTGCATTGGTCTTGGATAAATGCATAACCGACGGTATGTTGCTTACTTCCTGCATGACAGTTTTTAACAAGCTGTTACTCATCAGGTCATGGTTCGTCAATCCTTTCACATAAACAATAAATGAACGAATCGGGGTATTAGCATTAATAATAAACTCCCGAAAAAATACATCGGAGCATAGGACAAAAGCTTGCTTCAGAGTTTGTAAATTGATATCGTAATTTTCAGAGAGAGGTTTTATCTCTTTGGATTGGGGAGTTATTTTCTCTGAATTGTTCTTTTTTTTGGAACTTAAAACTTTTTTGAGAAGATTTTGAAGCATACTTCCCCCAATGAGCGATTTCCCCAATGGATAAACAGTATTATTTTGCCCTTTCTTTTCATTTTATTCATTCCCAAAATACATGGTAAAGCATCATGTGACTTAAAATAAAAAGTATTTAACTGAACGTTGGCAGAAAAAACTAAATTGTATGGCACCCATGGTTTATTTAACAATAAGTGAAAATTTTGCATAAAAAACTGAACCCGTAATTTACAGAGTCCAGAAGAGTATTCTTTCTTTTTTTGACTGTCTACTTGACAAGGAGCCGTTCATATGCCGGAAGAAAAAGTTCTTCTGCTGAAAGACACCGTAGCCTCATTGCGGCTGGACAGTGTGGTCGCGGCAGGTTTTAACTTAAGCCGTACCAA
>Ga0154089_130_pt1 | contig 6024 bp, 10 predicted proteins | sample DehspFTH1_FD_150125 | JGI IMG/M metagenome (GOLD analysis project Ga0154089, IMG submission 150125) | reverse complement strand
AATTCGCTCTGGGGCAGACTTGACATGGGACCCTACGTCGGCTGCTTCAATGGGTCGCGGGATGGGACTCAAATGATGTATTTCTTTGGGGTAAGCCCCATCCCGTACTTAAGGGTAGCATCCACCGCCCCCATATCAAGTCTTATTTGGGGTCAAATTGACAACCCTGAAAATTCTTGTATAATGCAGACAAAAGGAGCGACAGCGATTTAAGCTATTGCTCCCATAAAATATTCGCCTTATTTTACATCAATTTTAGAGTTTACACAGAGTTCGGGATACACCCTATTTTGCAGGACGTTGTCCCCTTAAATATCCTTTCGTCCATGGGCATTTAACTATACATAATCCACACATAGTTTCATTAATACCTATTTTATTGCATCTCTCTCGTGCTGTGTTTCTACAATTAATCGCATTGTAAAATTTATCCCTGTCTATATTGACATTCCAACTTTCTCCTGATATGGCACCTGCGGGACACGCATTCTTACACTCAAGGCAATCGCCACACTTTGAATCAGTTATTGGCGTTCCGGTTTCCAGTATTGCGTCGGTTAAGACACTTGAAATTCTGATTCCTGAACCGTATTCTTCAGTTACTAATAATGCACATTTCCCTATCCATCCTACCCCTGCTCTTGTCGCTATTGTTTTATGCGGTAACTCTGTTCGTTGTGTTTGGTTATCTTTTATTACACTGCCTTTAATTTTGGGGACTGCAGAGAAGCCTTTACTTCTAAGAATCTCTGCAGTATATTCATCCAGTTCATCCAATAATCTGTTCAGCCTTTTGTATTCTTCGTAAGATTCTAAGGTTGGCCCGTCATTTATACTCAGTAGTATTTCTGGATTTACACTTACTCCTATCAAAATTCCGTAGCTTAATCCTTTTGTTTGATCTTTTGGCAGAGATGATAAATCAGCAAACCCAACTATTGAAGCACCTCTGGATATAAGCTGATCCTTTATTTCTTTATTTAAACTCATAAATAGCACCTCTTTTGATTGTTGCGAAATTTTATATAGTAGTTCCTTATAATGAGTCTTCTTTAGAAGTCGTATCTAATTTCCGCTCAATAGATTTTACGTTTTTGTCAATTCTCCAAAGCATTTTTATTACCCACATGACAAATGCGAAACTTAGCATAGCCGACCAAAACCCTGGTGACAATAATAGCATTCTGCGATCCCTCCATAATATCGAAATTTTCAAGAAGAGTTCTGCTGCCTATGATATTTTTTATTAATTTTAAAAGTTCTATTATCCGATCTAGCCTATTTATGGGGAAAGTATTGGGAATTCCATCGTATTTTATTTCAAATCTAAACTTTAATAAGGGTTTATGTAGAAATATAGCATTGCGGTTGCAATGATAATCAGTACAATTGCTGATACTATTACCAAAATCCTGCGTTTCTTCGTTATCCCATGGATTATACCTACAAGTGCAGCTATTACAAGAATAATAGCCAATGCCATACTTTATCACTCCTTTAATTTGGAAATTCCTTTTTTCTCCAAATATTTATTACAAATAAATTACATCTTAATATTAATATACCATTAATTCCTAATTGCATATACTTTCTGACGTGCGCCAACCGGGCATTCATATTGACAAAGTGTCCAAAACACTCTGTTCTACGACGTATCGGTGCTCCCCGACTCAGCAGCGCCATGCAGGGCCTCCTAAAATCATAGGTCAAAGTCGCTGCTTTTAGTATGAAAAACTTTTGTTTATGAAGTTTCATTAATCCATTTCTTGCATTGTTCAATTTTTAGCAAAGGGTCATAGCCTTGTTCTCTTCCCATATTACTTAACGTCTCACATGGAAACATGTTACATTCCCCACAATGGTTATATCCTTTTTCTTCACAACAAGTTTTGACTTCACAGTTTCCTCCCCAAAATGGGATTGATATATTCAGACACCCATTGCAATTTACTTTTTTCTTACGTTCACAACTGTTGCAGCAGACGCCACACCTTGATTCAAACATCATACTCCTCCAATCTTTTGTGGATTTTATAAAATTCCTTTAATTCGTCTTTGACAGCTTCTGAAAGATCATGCCAGCAAATTCTCTGTATTGCACCTTCTAAAGCATATAACCCTGTTTATACATGCAGATTCATCAATTTTTTTTAGTTCAGCCAAGCTTTCTTACTACCATTCTCAAGCAATTGATTAATTGTACTAATGCCAACTTCATTCAATTGTCGTTCAACTTTAATGCCGATGTTTGGTAGAGTAGATAATTCTCCCATAGATAATTTCTTCTACATTATTAATTTGCATATAAACAGAATCAACAATTTCTTTTCCTGGGCCAGGAGGGCGGCTTTTGCACGATATAGTGTATAATGTTTCGCCGGTTTCCGCCGCGCCCTGATCGCATGCATTATCCTCCAAGTGGCGGGAACTGCCTCTTATGTAAGTAGCGAGCCCCCGGATTCAGAGGCCGACAGGACTTCGGCCCCTTGATTATCTCCAGATATTGCTGATATATCCTAAATTTTTTTGTCCACTTTAAAACCTGTGCCCTTCCAATTTCTGTTTTCCATTCCTTTTCTATATCTGAATGACATTTCTGTCCTAATCCTTCTCGTTCATGATGACAAAATTGACATTCAAGGGGCATTAATCCTGCACTATGTAATTGACACAAGTTATTCTCCAAGAAATTGCATCCATTTTGTGCATAATTATTTAATGCGAGCTTCCCCTCGCATCCCTTAAATGCTGGTGAGAGCACACCAAATGTTCTTTCTGGAGATATTTCAAGCATCATGCGATTGGCATAGCCAAAACGAATTGCTTTTGTCGCTTCATCTACAGTCCACCATCCGGGGCGTTGACAATAAGCCAAACAAATATCGCAACTACATGGTTCTGATGGAGGGTATTTATCCAATAACGATTTACGCTTTGTTCCTTTCATCATTAGATTTCTCCTTCCGCCAAAATTTCCCCCCAATAAATCCTCCACCACGATGTGGCGGCTCCGCGCACGATTTTATATACGTCCCGTGAACTCCCGAAGTCTGGTTACTACCTGCATATTCTCTCAGATTTTGGGAATACGCTGTCATATGAAGTACCATGCGCCCCAAAGACTGACTAAATTAATATTTTTCTAAATATTCTCTAGGTGTAATAATTTCCGGTTTATCAATTTTCACTTCGAAAAAGTCTTTATCTCCTGTAATTAATACATCTACTTCCGATAATAAAGCTGATACTAAAATCGGCAAATCTCCTTTATCCCTTATTTCCGGGTAGTTTGCAGAATCAATATCAGCTGGTGTATAAACTAACTCAAACGAAACCTTACTTAAAAACTTATCAAGCAAATGAAGCTTCTCTCTAAATTTCTTCTTAAAGATCTCATTAAGTTCTTCAATGATATGTGAACAGAGTACAAGGGTGTGAGCTTCCGTTACACTTTGAATTACTGTTGTGGGTGAGATTTTGGGAAAAGAATAGTCGAAATAAGCACGTTGGTATCAATCATGATTCTCATATTTTTTCTCCCAAATCTCTTTTCTTATATCTTTAACTAAGTTGTTAACATCATCTTCAGAGTAGATACCATGCTTTTCAGCTACCCCTTGCATTCCTTCTTGTATTTCTTTCAATGCTATCATGGAGGAATTAGCAAAAACAATTTTATCGCCTTCTTCAATGAAGATAACTTTATCCCCTTCTTTAAGATTGAGCTTCTTCCTTATTCCTACTGGTATCGTGATTTGTCCTTTTGATGTTATTCTAGCAAGCTCCATTACAATCACTCCATTCCTTACATTCCTTACTTATTGATATACCACATATTATGCTTAATCAACCACTTGTTTACATCTTCTTCCAACACGCTTTGCATGGTATTTCATATAACTCATCCCTATTTATCTAAGGTGGATAGGTTACACTTACAGGAATTCTTGAGTTATATCTTCGCCAGCTTTATCTAGAAATTTAACTTCTGGACCAATGAGATTATCCTGAGAAAATCTAAATACGTGGAGAAAGTAATCACTTCCTCCAATATTTCTGGTTACAGTATTATTCTTAAACTTTAATTCTATCGTCTGTGCTTTAGGCTCATTATAACCATACACCACAATCAACCTGTCATAACTCTTATCTGTGGCCGGCCCGAAGTCGTATACACCAAATTTGATATCTGCTCTTCCTGTTATGTTACTCCCGCCTAGGAATACATATCGACTAGCAAGCAAAGTATGAGGCTCATAATATATCATTCCTAATTGACCAGAGGATTTGTTTTTAAAAAGAATGAACTGATCATTTCTATTTTCAGTTATCTGAAGTATTTCAACACCTGAATCTGCTCTTTTCTCAATGTCTTTAACAATATTCTCTTTATTTAAGTCAACTGTATTTAAATAGATGTATGTATAGACGATAAGTAAGCTAATAGCTAGCAAGGTAAATATTATAATTAATCTCCTTAGAATATTATTCACTTTGCCCCTCTCTTTTTCTATTTATTTCTTCTGACAAATGACTAAGATATGATACTTCGATGTCGCTAACCCCGTGTTATATAACGTGCGGCAAATCTAATCATTCAAATCTATTCTATCCTTGACATAATCTTGAGCCATGTTTCTTTGGTTAAAAAACTCTCTTTAACTTGCTCTTCTAACTCTAAGAAGCGTTTATATGGAATGCTGAATGAAAGAATGTCTTTGTCAATATAATTTCGTGCGGAAGGATCCGTTAATCCGATAATACACTTTGGATCCTCCTTCTCTGCTTGCTCTAGAGCATATAGTACAGACTGCTGACAGCCAGAACCAAAGTCTACTTTAACGTTGTCTTGAGTTGATTTATCGTAATTGGCGAACCACATCAGTGCTGAAAGTTGATCTGCATTGGCTAGAAAGATAATTATTTCTGGTGTTTCATCTTCAGCCAATTCCGATAACGGTTTAAAAATTATATACTTTGCGGGTACTACTTCAGGTAACCCAGTTGCGAATTTCGCTGCTAACTCCGGGTTCTTCTTATAAAATTCTCCTTCTCTACCACCGGGAACACCAGTTGATAAGAAATGTTCAATAAAACCTAATTGAAACCGATTGAAACCAAGTCCAACTTTACCACCCGGACAATTCGTAGTCTTATCTTCAAATACCGCCACTCGTCCTTTAGCTGCAGCATTTAACATAGAAATAACACAACCCCGTTTCCCTTCTTGGAACTGCATTGCATCCTCGGGTTTAACATTTGAACGGAATACTGCAACTGGCTGACTTTTTAACTTTATTGAATCAGCAATTTTACTTTTCATCATAACACTCCTACATTTTATTATTTTTTCCCGAGCATCATATTGCTTTCACATATTCAAAGTTTTGGGAACTGCCTGTTACACGATGTGGCGGTACTGCGGGAATGTGGTAAATGCTTTATCTTAAATAATTCCATTCTTCTTAAGACAATATCAAGTATTATTCACAAATGCGACACTTGTTACTAAAATATTTATTCTTCATTATATTTACAAATCCTTCCCATTATTTTACTTAATTGGAGTTGGCTTTAGCGGAATTGGCCAAATGTCCTGAGCCGAAGCGGCCAAGCCCTCACCACCCGAAGCCCATCTGCATATGCTGTAATTAGACTCATAATGAAAGGGCGGGCGGGATGGATAATCTGACCACCGAACGCACACCGCTTGTCATAGCGGCTGAAATAAATATGATAACCTGCCAAACCAAAAAAATAGTACTTGCCAGCGCCATTGAAATCGGCCGTCGTTTGCTGGAAGCCAAAGATCTGGTCAAACACGGGGAATGGGGTAAATGGCTGGCAGAGTCTGTGAGCTATTCCCAGAAAACTGCCGAAAGACTGATCAAGCTCTACAAAGAATACGGGCCTAAATTTCCTGACGGATCCGACAGGTCAAAATCGACACCAGTGTCGATTTTGACTTACACCCAGGCCCTCCTCCTGCTGGGCTTACCGGAAGAGGAGCGGGAGGAATTTATC
>Ga0154089_129_pt1 | contig 7888 bp, 4 predicted proteins | sample DehspFTH1_FD_150125 | JGI IMG/M metagenome (GOLD analysis project Ga0154089, IMG submission 150125) | reverse complement strand
CCTGCAGCGGAAGTCCCAAACCCAGACAGAATATCAGAAGCACTGTCATCAAAAACCTTAGACTTTTACCAAATTTCACGTTCTTTTTTCCCTCCTGTATGATTTGCCGGTCTGGCCTAAATTCAATAATCTTGCATGTTCAAGCTTTGTTCAAGCTTTGTTCAAGCTTTGTTCAAGCTTTGTTCAAGCTTTGTTCAAGCTTTGTTCAAGCTTTGTTCAAGCTTCGTTTAAGTTTTGTTCAAAATTTTTTATCTAGCAGTAATTCGACGAAAACGGGCATTCCCCTTTCCGTTTCATGATTATTTGTCATGTACTTCCCAGACTTTGATTGCATATTCAAGGCTTTTCCGATAATATTATCTAAACAGGACTATTTTTCAAAACATATTTTCCTGATCATTGCTGATAAGAAAGGTTGGGACAATGTCAAATCTTCTTGATTACTCCAAAAAAGTATTTATCGCCGTATTAATCATTGTTGCAACCCTCGTCATTCCATATGGCCTTTATAAGATTCTTCCGCATTTTATGCCATTTGTCCTTGCTTACTTCACGGCCCTTTTTCTGGAACCTGCAGCAGCATGGCTGAGCAAGGTCTCTAGATTTAAAAGCAAGACACTCTCCGTGTCTGTGACCTACCTGTTTTTTCTTGCCAGTATTGTTATTTTCCTCTACCTGATCATCAGTAAACTCTATGTTCAGTTTTTGGACCTGCTTGACTTTATTCAATCGAACGGCCCGGCAATTCAGGTTTGGTTTTTGAACCTTACGGGGCGTATCCAGGAAACGATCGGATTGCTGCCTCCCGAAATAAACGATATGATCATGAAATGGATCAATGACCTGGCTAACATCAACCTGGTATCCGCGATCGGTTCCTCAACACTTAGTATCTCCACGGCGATACCGAACATGTTCTTCCTGTCGATTATCTACCTGGTATCCGTTTTCCTGTTCACATTCCAGTTAAGCAATATCCACCGTTTCTTCTACTCCTTCTTCAAAGATTCCTCCAAGCTGAAAGTCGCTTACGTCTTAAGTGATTTGCGCAATGCTACATTAGGGTTTTTTAAAGCGCAGATCATTTTAAGCACAATCACCTATATTATTGCTTTTGCCGGTCTCGCTATCCTCCATGTAAAATACGTGGCAGTCATTTCATTGTTGATCGTAATCGTAGATATCCTGCCGATCCTCGGTACCGGATCCGTGCTCATGCCCTGGGCTATTGTCTCACTTTTCCAGGATCGGCTGTTCTTGGCCGCAGGTCTGGTCATTCTGTATATCATTATCATTGTCGTACGGAGAGTGATTGAACCCAAAATACTGGGCGAGCGCATCGGTTTAAGCGCTTTGACGACCCTGATCAGTATCTGGATTGGTTTCAAAGTCATGGGTGTCCTCGGCGTATTCCTGTTCCCGCTGGCCTGTATTTTCTATAGAGCCCTTGTCAAGGTCGGCGTCATCAAGCTGAATTTCAAGATATAACTAAGCTATATTCGAGTCAACATTCTACATAATAAAAAAACAGGTACGTCCCGAAGCCTTGAGCTCATCGGAAACGTACTTGTTTTTTTAATTTTTTATGATCTGCTCACTATCTTCTGTTATCATCCGGTTTCGCTCCGATCCCCGATATCAGGACCTGAACGATTTTATCGTAGTCTGCTTCCTCAGGCATGGCCTCAGCAAATATCACCTTTTTGCCGCAATACTGCATGATTGTGCCCATGATTGCCACTGAAGCAAATTCCGGATCAATTTCAGCCCTGACTTCCCCTCGTTCCATGGCCTGTAGGACTTGTTTCTTGATGATCTCTCCGACCCGGATATTATGTTCAATGAAGACCGCTCCCATTTCCCTGGCCATAATCTTGGAACAAGACATCATCCTGGCAATCGGCATGTGCTCCCTAATCATTTCTGCCTGACATTTGGCGAGGGCCCTTATTTTTCCCTTGAAAGAGCCGCCTTTCTCCAAAATATCCTGAATAATGCGTCCTTGTTCTTCGCAGCTATAAACCACGGTCTCCTCAAAAAGCTGTTTTTTGCTTTCAAAATACTCATAGACGGTCCCTTTGCCGATCCCGGCTTCTTTGGCGACATCGTCCATTTTTGTTCCTTCAAAACCTTTGATATAAAATACTTTGCCGGCTGCCCGTAGGATTTCAATTTTTTTCTGTTCCTTGGTCACCGTTGTTTCCCCCCTTTATCCGATCCAATGCCTGTAAAATCAAATTATCCATCTTTTGATTACAGCTTTTTTTGGTAAAGCTTTTTCTCTTGATTACAGGTTAAAGGGTATGCTGATCCGTGTTTACTGCGATCACCGGTTTGGTCTTTTTGTCTTTTCTGAATTTGCGTTTGAATTTATTGGACAGATCATCCATAAAAGAATACATGACTGGAATCAGTACCAGGGTAACCAAGGTTGAAAATAGGAGACCTGTGATAACGACAATGGCCATCGGTGCCTGAAACTCCGAGCCTTCCCCGATCCCGAGTGAAAGCGGCAGCATGGCCAGAACAGTCGTTAGCGTCGTCATGATGATCGGCCGTAAGCGAATTGGACCTGCATTGACGATCGCCTCATGCACGTCCTCATTGTACGTTTTTCGTCGCGTATTGATATAGTCAACCAGAACGATGGCATTGGAAACAACGATACCGGCCAGCATGATCACCCCGATAATCGCCATAACGCTTAACGGTTTGCCGGTGATGAATAATCCTAAGAACGCTCCGGCAAATCCAAGCGGGATGGAAAACATGATGACAAACGGATAAACCAGCGACTCAAATTGGGAAGCCATGACCATATAGACCAGAATCACGGCAAGTCCGAGCGCAAGGAACAGGTCACTGAACGCATCGACCATTTCCTGCTGCTGTCCGCCCATTTCATAGGTATAATTATTCGGCATCCGGTAATCTGCCAGCGCCGTCTGAATATCTTTGGAGACACTGCCGACGTCCCTGCCGCTGATCTGACCGGAGATCGTCAAAGTCCTGACTTGATTGTCCCTGCTGATGCTGATCGGTCCACGGCTGACGGTAATATCTGCAACCTGGCCCAGCGTGACCGTGTAGCCAAGGCTCGTAGTAATCGGGATTTGTTCAAGCGCCTGCAGGTTCCTGTTAAATGTTTCGTCCCCTTTGATCTTGACATCGATCTTAGTTCCATTGTATTTAAACTGCGTCGCGGTTACACCGCTAATTGAGGCTTTTACCGCCGTCGCAATGGTTCCGGCACTCAGACCGTACTGGCTGGCTGCCTGACGGTCCACGCTGATTTCTACTTCGGGTATGCCGTCTTCATAGCTGGATTTTACTTCCCGTGTTCCCGGGATTTTTTTTATTTCCTTGACAAAATCATCCCCGATCTGCTTCAGCTGATCAAGCTCTTCTCCCTTGATTGTGATGCTGATCGGATCCCCGGCACTCATCACAGATTGGGCCACCGTGACACTCGTCTTGGCCCCGGGCACATCCATAATCCGGTTTCTGATTTCATCGGAGATTTCAACGACACCGCGCTTCCGCTCCGCTAAAGGCAGCAGTTTTAAGGTAAAGGTACCAACATTGCCTTGAGCACCGGTCAGGCTCATCGTCCCGGCTGATCCGGCATCCAGAAATATGGTGTCAATTTCGGGAATATCCGCAATTTTTGTTTCGATGGTACGCATGATCTCTACGGTATCATCGACTTTGGCCCCGTCCGGGAGTGTGACACTGATTGAAACCATCCCTTCATCCGTCGTTGGGAAGAACTCCGTCCCGACTGCAGCGATGGAGGCAACGGAAACCACAAAGATCATCGTCGTAATCACAAAAACACGTTTCCGATGGCTCAGCGCCCATCTCAACAGTTTCTTATAACCCTGCAGCAACGCTTCATAGCCCTTGTCAAATTGATCGTGAGCCTTTGTCAGGAAAGCCGGAGTACGGAAGAGCCCTTTACTGCTCTCCTCATCTTCCACTGCACCGAGTTCTCCCGCTTCTCCCAACTTCCCAGCCTCTCCCGAGATAACGGAACCGTCTGGATTTCTCTTACGTTCCACTTTCAGAAGCTTGGAAGCGAGCATCGGGACAACCGTCATCGAGACGACCAGCGATGCGCCGAGCGAAAACGCGATCGTTAAAGCAAACTGTCTGAACAGGGTCGAAGTTAACCCCTGAACAAAGACAATCGGCAAAAAGACTGCGACCGTCGTCAACGTGGAAGCCATGACGGCGATGATTACTTCCGAAGATCCTTTCACTGCCGCTTCGACCCTGGAATAGCCGTTCTGCCGGAAACGGTAGATATTTTCAAGTACGACGACCGAATCGTCAACAAGACGGCCAATCCCAAGCATCAGTCCGCCCAGCGTCATCAGGTTCAGGGTAATTCCGGTAAAATACAACAGACAAAATGTCGCAATAATCGAAATCGGAATGGACGAGGCGATAATTAACGTGGAACGGATATTGCGTAGAAAGATATACAGGACCAGAACCGCCAGCAGGGCGCCGATAACGCCATGCTCAGCGACCGAATACAAAGAGCTTTTAATATAGGCTGCGTTGTCCGTAACGACCGTGATCTTAACGCCTTCCAGTTCGTTCTGAATTTTGTCTATCTCCGCATAAGCCGCTTCCGCAACTTTTACTGTATTGGCATCGGAACGTTTTTGGATCGAGATATTTACGCCTGGATTGCCGTCAGCTTTGGCAATCGTGGTCTGCTGATCAGCCTTCAATTCAATATCTGCAAGGTCCTTCAGCTGAACGTTCACACCGGTAGGCAGCGGAATAAGCAACTGCTCAATCTCGGCCACCGATGTGAATTCCCCGGTCGTTTTGACGGTAAGCTCCTGGGTTCCTTTTTTGACTGTGCCACCGGGCAGGTTCACATTCTCCGAGGCCAGAATCCCCTGAAGATAAGCAAGGCTGATACCGTAGCCGGCCAGCTTTTCACTTTTCGTACGGATTTCAATAATATCCTCGGTTCCGCCGGTTACTGAAACCGAAGCAACGCCTTCCGCCCTTTCCAGTCTCGGCTGAATCGTATCCTCTGCCAGCGTCTGCAGCTCGGAAAGACTCATCGTCGGCGAGGAGATCGACAACGTCAGTACCGGGGTGGAATTCATATTGATCTTCAGGACCATCGGATTGCTGACCCCGTCTGGAAAATAGTTCTTGATTAGATCGATTTTTTCCCTGAGGTCCAGCGCAACTTGGTCCATATCGACGCCGTAATTAAACTCCAGAATAACGAGAGAACTTCCTTCTGAAGAAATCGAGCTGATATTTTTCACACTCTGAGCAGTCGAAACAGCCTGTTCAATCGGCTGGGTGATTAAAGTTTCTATCTCTTGCGGTCCTGCTCCGTTGTAAGAGGTACTGACAATTGCATACGGCAATTCCATCTCAGGCATCAGATCCAGCGGGATACGGGTAAAAGAAACAAATCCAAGGATAATAACAATGAAAACGAGCATCAGGACTGTAACAGGGCGTTTTACCGACGTTTCAGATACTTTCACTCCTGTGCGCCTCCCCCTGTTTGCGCTGAAGCTGCCGTGTTATTTGTTTCCTGCTGGACTCCTTGGCCGTCAAGCGTTACGATTTTGATTTCCGACCCGTCCTGCACAAAGTTCTGCCCCTTGGTAATGACGATGTCTCCTTCAGCTAAGCCGTTGATGATTTCGGTGTCAGTTCCGCTTTCGAGCCCGGTTGATACTTCGATCTCGACTGCGGCATTATCCTTGGCAACATAAACGACGTCTTTTCCACCGTGGAAGATCACAGCATCAGTCGGCACGACCAGAACATTATTCTTGCCGGCGATACTTAAGGTCAAATTGGCGAACATACCAGGTTTTATCACGCTGTCTTTATTCTCAATGTAGGCTTTAAGCGTATATTTCCCCTGAGCATTGGCTGCAACACTTAAACTGTCAATGACCCCTTTGACCTTGACCGAAGCCGAAGGCACCACAATCTCCACAGACTGGCCGCCGTGCACATTATTAATCTCCTGCTCACTGATGCTTACCGTGACAAATACTTTGCTCAGATCCACTACCCTGGCCGGTGAAACAGCGTTTGAAACCATAGCGCCTACTTTCACATCCAGTGCCGTAAGTACTCCGCCAATCGGCGCCTTAACATCCATATCATTCAAGGCTTTCTGAGCCGCATCATAGGCTGCCTTGGCCTGGGCTAGCTGGCCTTGATACGTTTCCAGAACAGCATCGGAAGCCAGGACGGCAACCTGATCAAGCTCAGACTTGCTCACCGCCCCGATTTCATAGAGCTGCTTCATATTCTCATAATTCTTTGTATTGTTCTCATAATTGGCCATATTGGTCTGATAGGCGCCCTGCGCCAGCTGATAGGCAGCAGCTGCCTGATTATAGCTTGCCATCAGGTCGGATTTATCGAGGCTGAACAGCACTTGCCCCTTGCTGACCTGGTCCCCTACTTTAGCATGGATCGCAGTCACTTTACCCGGGGTGGTAACATAAATAAAAGCTTCTTTATCTGCTTCGACTTTGCCGCTTAAGGTAATTGCCGAAGAAATGCTCTGTTTCTTCAAAGTTATCGCTTCAACCGGAACATAATTCTGTCGGTTCTGTTCCGCCGCCTTTTGCTCAGCAGCTGATTTCACTGCACCGGAGATTCTGACACCGATCAGCAGGACAACCAGAACTACGATCACGGTGATAATAATTTTTTTCTTCCCAACAGGTCTTTTAAGATCCGGACTTCCGTCCTGTTTCGGCTCAGGCCGTTTGATTTTAAGTTTGTCTTTCAGCGCCATTTTTCTACTCCCCCGATAATTAATATCTTTATAAGTGTATTCTTATTAGGACATCTTCATGAATGATGCGACCGTGCCCGTCGCGACTGACTGGTCGGTCGGCTTATTACTCCTCTTATCTTATCTTTCTTTGTCTTCCTGGTCAATGGGTTTAAATTAGATACTGTTTTTACCGGAAAGAATCTCTTTATTAATTCACAGAAATTGAGAGTTCAATTTTAATATAAAGCCAAGCCCTCACCACCCGAAGCCCATCTGCATATGCTGCAATTAGACTCATAATGAAAGGGTGGGCGGCATGGATAATCTGACCACCGAACGCACACCGCTTGTCATAGCGGCTGAAATAAAGATGATAACCTGCCAAACCAAAAAAATCCTGCTTACCAGCGCCATTGAAATCGGGTGTCGTTTGCAGGAAGCCAAGGCTCTGGTCAAACACGGGGAATGGGGTAAGTGGCTGGAGTCTGTGAGCTATTCCCAGAAAACTGCCGAAAGACTGATAAAGCTCTACCAAGAGTACGGGCCTAAATTTTCTGACGGATCCGACACGTCAAAATCGACATCAATGTCGAATATGACTTACACCCAGGCCCTCCTCCTTCTGGGTTTACCGGCAGAGGAGCGGGAGGAATTCATCGAGCAGAATGATGTCGGCGGTATGACCACCAAGAAGCTACAGCAGGCACTTCAGGACAGAGACAAGGCCAATCAGGAAAAGGACCAGGCGCTTCAGGAGAATCAAGCACTTAAAAAAGGGCTGGAGACGATCGACAGCACCATCTCCGAATTAAAGAATGAGCAGGCTAAGGCTACGTCAATGCTAACGAATCCGGAAAATGTCAATGCAGAAGCGCAATCTGCCAACAATACCTCCTCTGCCGGTAACGACCCCTCTGCAACGACAGCCCCTTTTACCCACAACCTTAAAACCAAACATGACCCCGACGCTCACATCAAGTATGTAGAAAAATGCGACACTTGCTGCAAAACAATCGCCGATACCTTCTTCGATCTGACGACAGCGCTCACCAATCTGGCGCATATCGATCCGAACCTGAAAGAAGAAAAAAGAAAAGA
>Ga0154089_128_pt1 | contig 8119 bp, 7 predicted proteins | sample DehspFTH1_FD_150125 | JGI IMG/M metagenome (GOLD analysis project Ga0154089, IMG submission 150125) | reverse complement strand
GTCAATGTAGTTATTGGTTTGTTTTTCATCCAGATAACCGGAATAGCCTGAGGCCCCTCCTAGATATATAGGTTCTTTGACGGAGAGGTTTTTAAATTGGTCAAACAATTTTCCGGTATAGAGTCTCTCAAAAAAGATGGGAGTCTCACCCTGTTGGGTTATGATAACTTTCTCAACTAAGCCTTCTCGGTTGACGATGGTCATGGCTTCGATGCGGGATTGGTATCCTACTGCGGAGTCACAGACGGCATAATATTTCTTGCCTGTAGCATCAACTTGATAAGCACATTGGGCCCCGATCATTTTCTCGATGGATGTGACACCAGGAATGTTCTGCTGAATGACTGCCTGGTAATCAATGGTTTTACTCGTCCAAAAGATACCGTAAAAGATCGCTGCGATTGCAGTTATGAATAGTACGATCAGATAGCAGGACTCCAGGTCTCTCTTTTTACTAGCCATCTTTTTTCATCCTTCGCTGTTTTTGAGAATAAATACTTCATAATATAAAGTACGCAAGCCACTAATGCCATACGGATAAGTGGCTGGCGTATTTTAAAAGCATCTTATTCCTTCATTTATCTAGACTGAGGTGGTTGCAGAATTCTCTTTGCTCTTCTTTTCTGAACGGCTTAATAGTCTATACGTAATAATACCCGGGATGAGCGTTGCTCCGCCGAAAAAGACAAACCCCATTGAGACAGCCTGGTATTCATGCTCAAGAAGGCTGGCGTACGCCCATGCTAAAGTAAATATAAACAAGAAGTTCGCAAGAAAACCACAAAGCTGTATTGGAATTGTATTTTTTGCTTTGCTTTTTGAATACTGCCAAATACCAAATTGAATAAAGAGCATTAACATACCGAAAAACATCCAAACAAAGTCATTCGCAATTTTCATTTTAGTTTCCCTCCTTTATTTTGTCGGTTCTGTGTCCTTCCAGAAATCTTTGACCATATTCGCGACATAGCCTGACTCAATCCGTTCTTCAGGATTTACCGGACCATTGTAGCCAAACCACTCGTCAAACTTACGGGCTGCATCTTGAACCAAAGGAATTTGGGTGGCAATTCTCGCTACGTCATGCTGCCATTGATCGATTTTATTCCAAGAACAGACCGAGATACAGTTTCCGCAATCTCCACCGTTATAGGCAAAGAAAGAGAGACAGCGATGAGAGTCGACATGCCATTTTTCCGTGTAAGGATTTTCCGACGGGCCACAATCCTCGGGCTGCAAAACCCGTGCTTCTTTCTCGTGAGAGATGGCCTGTGACGGACAAGCATCCGCGCATTTCATACATAGGCGGCAAAATTCACGTACCCCGAAACTTCTTGGCTTGTCGGGGACAAGTTCCAAATCTGTATAGACCTTGGCAATACGCAGCCGGGGCCCGTATTTTTGGGTGATTAGCTGTCCGGCTCTGCCTGCCTCTCCCAGACCGGCTTGAATTGCGATTGGAATACTCATTCCTGTATCATTTCCCGATGGGATTGCATAGTACCCAATCTCTCTTAAGAAGTTTGCCACTTTGAAGGCCACTTCTCCCATGTTCGAGTAAGATTTACCCGGTGCGGCGCTGTGAAGGATCGACGGGGCTGTGCGGTATGCTTCGTAATCCATCTCGAAAACCATGGCAATGACTGATTTTGGCTTAAAACCTGCATATTTTTCCCAATCCGCATCAAAAACGGTTTGCCCGAAAGTCTCTACTTCTCCTTTCATAAATTTATAAGGATCCGTCGGAAAATATTCAGTTCTTCCACTTCCATCCGGTAATTTGAACGGTTTAAGGTTTGGCCGGGACCAGGTTGAATAGGTCCAGCGATCATCATAGGGCGCAATGCCGACCAGATCTGCCCCCAGGAAGCGGGCTGCTTTTTTCACAATTCTACTGGCCTCTTCACCTGAATCGAATTTCCATTGCCGCCCTTGACCACGTCTCTCCACAACTTTGGAATTGTCCCAAGAATACATGCCCTGGATAACCACCGGTTCTGTCCCAGATTCATTGGTTACGGGATTAAATGGATAATGTGCAATGACGCCGCCGGGGCCACTCCCAGGTGCTGTAAATCCATTGAATTTATATTCTACTGACCAGGCTGCTACATCTAATGCTACTTCCAGTTCACGCCATCCCAACTCATCCTTGCGCAGCGGTAAAACCGTACCGTCATGATGGGAGAAAAAGATACCTCCCGTTTCAGTAAGGGTTGCATCGCGTCCTTTAATTCCAAGCGTCTCAGCGTTAATTCTGGGAAGTTCTTTCCCGGTGTCTTTTTTTCCTGTGATTTTAGAAACATCATCGTGCTTAAATTTAAGTGGGGATTTGTTTTCCTCCGGATCAAAGACCCTTTGGTATAAGAGCTTGTTTCCGGGCAAACGTTGGTATTTTGCATCCACTGTGTAAGGAAATTCCGAGGTCTCTTTGATTGGAGCTACGATCTCTGCCGCTTCAGCTGTTAATGGGTTAAAAGTTTCTTTCGCCGCTGCAGCGGATGCAACTGCAACAGCTACGGCACCCATGAACGATGTTTTGAAAAAGGATCTCCTGCTTACATTGTGCGCCATGTAGTCTCTCCTCCCTTAATATGGAATTATTAATCCATTTTTTATTGTAGGCTATCCTAAATTATTGTCTCTGTGTCTAGGAACACATTTGCCGAACTATTCCTGAAAACATTTTTAAATGTTGAAGATTACTGACAAACCTCAAATTGAAACAAACCAATAAAAAAACACCTTGAACATTCAAGGTGGCCTTAACCTCTTTAATCTATAAAAAAATAAGTCCTTTCAATTTTTAACTTTTATTATTTTATGATACACTAACATACAAATGATCTTTATTAAAAACGGATGGTTAAATATTACCAGACAACAAAATCAGCGAGTCGGAAAGATGTCAGCCTCAATGCCTTTTGCATTAAACCCATGTGAAAATGGCTTCAGTGTAATTCGGTTATAATTTGACACGATTCTTTATTTTAGGAGGATAAAAGTATGGAAGGGAATCACTGCTTTATCTTCGGAGATAAGAAAGTGCCTGGCATTTTTTTTGAAAGGGGAAATGAAGTTAAGTTCAAGCGGAATCAAATTATTTATTATCCCGAACAGTTTATAGAAGGTATACATATTATAAGTGAAGGCATCGTAGAAAATTTTATCTATTCATCCAAAGGTGATTCCAAAATTTTTTTAATCTTTGGCCCCGGTTCGATAATAGGCGATGGCAGTATTTTGGGGAATTTGCTGAATCCAGTTTATTATAAGGCATCCGACAAAGTCAGGGCGTTATATGTACGAAGGAATACTCTTAGTGATATTTTGAAAACCGATTATAGTGCTGTTGAATATTTGATGGAATCAATGGCTAAAAAGATAAATACCTTACACTACCAGGCTAAGTTTATGGCTTTTGAGGAGGTAGAAAATAGACTATGCAATACATTTATTCAACTTGCCAAATACTGTGGAGAAAGGAATAGTGATAATAGCATTAGCCTGAATATTAAAATTACTCATCAGTTTCTTAGTGACATATTAGGTATTAATAGAATAACTGTATCCAAAATAGCCATAGGCTTAAAAAAACAGAATCTTATTGATTTTAAATGTGGAAAATACATTATTGTTGATATAGATAAACTATCTGCTTATAATCAATTAAAAACAGACTAGCTACGAAAAAATTTGTCGTTAAAATTTAACAAGTTGCGGTTATAAAAAGGTAAAGAAAATATGTAGTCCAGACTACTAACTCCCAGTTGTCTGGACGATTTTTTTTTCTTTTTTAGTTTGCTATCTTTATTTCGAAAGAGTTATAACCTTTAATCAAAAGCAAAAATTTTTGTCTAAAGGAGGTATCTTAAAAAAGCTATTCAACAATTATGTTCCTGGTAATTACTAGTAGATCAAGAAAAAAAGGGAGAGTGGTTTTTATGTGGTTTATCTGGATGGCGGCAGGAGCGTTTACTTTCTTTGTCGCCCAAACATTCAACAGGCGCATAAAGGAAAAAGGAATTGTTTTAAAATGGTACCAATGGGGAGTTTTTGTTATCTGGTACGCCCTTGGTTTTTTGGCAATTGATGTTGTCTGTCTCAGTATTCATGAAAATGAAACAAAAGCAGCCGCAATTATGGGGGGGACTCTTATAGCCATCATGCTGGCATTACTGCCCCTTTTTAGAAAAATGCTTAACTCTGGCAAAAAGAACCCGGTTAACATGGAGAAAAAGGGGGAAATGGCATGAAGACTTCCAGAAGAAATTTCTTAAAAACAGCACTGGTGGCTGGAGCAGCCTTAAGCGTTCCTGCCATCATAGCACCTGAGGAAGCTCAGGCCAAAACCGTAGACAAAATAACTTACGAGTTGACTAATGACTTTGGCCGTTTCGATCAAAAGAATGAGATATATGCTCGTATGTTATGGGATACGGAATACATGGCACACAGATCAGCTTTAAAGCAGCGTGATTTTAGTATTAAGGATGAGCACGAATACATGGCTATGAACTGTGCTGCTTGGTGGGACCATAATAATGGGGCATTTATGAACTGTTTCGGATTCGCTGCCCAATCGCCTTTCATGAGATGGGACGACCCAGTCATTACTATGGACGAGAAGTACTCTGCGAATTACTCTAAAGAAAAATCTAGAATTACCGGTAACCCCATGATTTGGGATGATACAATAGCACCAAACGCTTTTCAGGTAGAACCTGAGGTATTTAGCCGAAAGGTCAAGAACGCCGGCTTATTTCTGGGGGCATTTGATGTAGGTATTGCCAAATTAGACCCCAATTGGATTTATTCACAATACTTTGACTTTAATGAAAAGATTAGTAAGCCTTGGCCGAAAGATCCTGCGCAGTTTAAGTATGTTGTAGTAGCAGCGATCGAGATGAAAAATGATCCAATTCGTGATCTAAAAACCTACAGTGCTTCTGCAGCCGCAGGACTGGGCTACTCTAACATGGTTGAGGTTGCTAGCGCTATGGCTAGATTCATCCGTTGTTTAGGATATCCGGCCATCCCTATCGGTAATGATACGCTGCCAACTGTTCCTGCTGCACTTGCAGCCGGTTTGGGCGAATTAGGAAGAAACGGATTAGTGATTACGACTAAGTTCGGTCCCCGGGTACGGTTCGCAGCCGTACTTACCGATGCACCTCTTGCTCCGGATAAACCTATAGATATGGGAGTTAAAGCATTCTGCAAGATTTGTAAAAAATGTGCGGAGAATTGTCCTAACGGTTGTATTAATTCTGATACTGAACCTACCGCTGAAGTGCCCAACATGTCCTGCCGTCCCGGTGTCGTCAGATGGCCGGTTAACGCAGAAAAATGTTTTGACTTTTGGGGAATGAACCGTTCATCTTGCAGTGTTTGCATAGGAGTATGTCCGTACAATAAGGTAAAAGGAACAGCTTGGTTCCATGATATTACACCTACGGTCTTAGAAAAATTCCCAATACTTGATAAGACTATTTTCAACCTGGATAAAATATTGGGATATGGCGGAAAGGTACCTTTCGAACTTTAATAAAAGACGTAAAAATAAAAATTTAGGGGGGGTGTTGTTTTGCAAAACACACTTCCCCTACCTCTTTGGAGATGTAAAAAATGAAGAAGCATTTGCTGCTTAAAAAGATAATAATCATTCTGGCAATCGTTACTCTGCTTGGAGCCTGGTTTATTTCATATAAAGGAAAAACAGAAAAAACGAATGAAAACACAAACGACGTCAATCAATATGCTGAAGTATTAAAACAAGCTTATCCGCAAGCAGAAGAATTCGAAAAAATTTTCCCGGACCCTTTAACTTTTTCGGCGAGAGATTCAAATCAAAAAGAGATCGGTTTTGTAGCTTTTGGAGAAGCCAATGGCTATGGCGGTCCTCTAAAGATTGCAGTCGGTATAGATTTAAACGGACACATTATTAGCACGATTATTGCCGAACAAAAAGAAACCCCTTCTTATTTAGAAGAAGTCATCAAAAAAGGTTATTTGGACAAATTCAAGACTGTAAAAGTAACCTCCCCTTTTGTTCTGGGAGTAGACCTTAACGGAGTCTCAGGTGCCACCATCTCCTCAAAAGCTATCGCTAAAGCTATTCGCAACGCATCCCATGCTGTTGGCAGAGAAAATCTGAACCTTGAAGTCAAAGAAATAAGTGAACCATGGAATTTTGGAGTGGCAGAAGCATTTGTAGTGTTTATATTTATTTTTGCTATCATTTTTTCTTTCTTCACTAAGCAATTGAATCTTCTCTTTAAAAGGCAATTAAATCTTCGACTTCCAATTATTTTCTGTAGTATGATCGTGCTTGGTTTTTGGCTTAATCGTCCAATATCTATGCAATATTTGACAGGCGCGATGTTAGGTTTCTTCCCTTCAATACGGGAAAATTTTTTATGGTATTTAATCTTATTCACAGGAATTGCTTTGCCATTACTCACAGGGAAAAATATTTATTGCTTTTGGGTTTGCCCCTTTGGCGGTCTGCAGGAAATCATCAATAAACTTTGTGGGGTAAAATACCGTTTAAAAATTGCCAAAATCTTTCAAGTAACACGTTATTTCTTGCTATGGCTTGGTATTTTTCTAGTAATAATCAATAACAATCCGGCTTCAGGGAATATTGAACCATTTGGAACAGTATTTGGCTTCAAAGGAACAGGCTTTGATTGGATAGAACTTATTATCGTGTTGGTAATAGCGGTATTTAGCTATAGATTCTGGTGTAATTTTTTATGCCCCATAGGTGCAGTAATGGATTTATTAAAAAACGTAAACCATATGGTTTCAAAAGAATTATTGCAACTATATAGAAGAATAGCTCTTCACAAAAATTAGCGTGTCGAAAAGATGTCACCCTCAATGCCTTTGGCATTAAACCCATGTAAAAATGGCTCCAGTGTGATTGGGTTATTATTATTTGACACGATTCTTTATTTAGGAGGATTAAAGTATGGAAGGAAATCACTGCTTTATCTTCGGAAATAAAATAGTGCCTGGTATTTTTTTAGAAAGGGGAAATGAACTAAAATTTAAGCGGAATCAAATTATTTATTATCCCGGACAGTCTATAGAAGGTATACATATTATAACAGAAGGCATAGTAGAAAATTTTGTCTATTCATCCAAAGGTGATTGCAAAATTTTTCTAATCTTTGGCCCCGGTTCGATAATAGGTGGTAGCAGTATTTGGAATGTACTGAATCCAGTTTATTATAAAGCACTCGACAATGTCAGGACCATATATGTAAGAACAGATACTCTTAGTGATATATTGAAAACCGATTTTAATGCTGTTGAATATTTGGTGGAATCAATGGCTAAAAGAATAGAGACTTTACACTACCAGATTAAGTATATGGCTTTCGAGGAGGCAGAAAGTCGAGTATGCAATACATTCATTCAACTTGCCAAATACTATGGAGAAAGGAATAGTGATAATGCCGTTAGCCTGAATATTAAAATCACGCATCAGTTTCTTAGTGATATATTAGGTATTAATAGAACAACAGTATCCAAAATAAATATTGGCTTAAGAAAACAAAATCTCATTGATATTAAAAGTAGAAAATACATTATTACGGATATAGATAAACTATCTGCTTATTATAAGGCTATAACAGAATAACTACGAAGACGTTGTAAAGGGCAGATCGTCAAGAAAGCTGTGTATATTGCAATCGGTATCCAAATGGATGGCATTAAAGATGTTCTGGGCACGTGGATCGGTGAAAATGGGAAGTGCAAAGTTTTGGCTGTCTGTCATCAATTTCGAGACCGTTTCAGATTTTGTGTAAACCTCCAGAGTGATGTAAGATAAGAGCATCACATGGAGGTTTTTTAATAATGGTAAAGAGGAGAATCAGTCCCGAGAGAAGAGAACAACGGAAAAAGTTACTGGAGATGCTGCAGGAAGCAGGAATCAACGATGTTTCAGGAGTACAGGAGCTATTCAAAGAAATGGTCAGTACCGTTCTGGAAAATGGCCTGGAAGCAGAAATGGAAGATGAATTGGGCTATAGCAAATATGACTACCGGAATAAAGAAACAGACAACAGCCGGAATGGTTATAGCGAGAAAACCGTAAAGACCAGCC
>Ga0154089_127_pt1 | contig 9089 bp, 7 predicted proteins | sample DehspFTH1_FD_150125 | JGI IMG/M metagenome (GOLD analysis project Ga0154089, IMG submission 150125) | reverse complement strand
CCGCACACGAAGTGAATCTGCGGATATTTTTGATGGATAGCCATAACATTTTCGAGAACTTCTATCCCGTATTGGTTATTCACACCCAGCGGTTTAATCAAGGGATCGAGNTAAATGTCATCTTGAGGAATCCCTGCTGCTAATAAATCACCAACAAGCTTGTCCGCTATTTGCAAGCGAACTTCTGCTGTTTCAGGTATCCCGGCATCGTCCATACAAAGCGCAACGACTTTAGTCTTATACTTCTGCACCAGTGGCAATACTTGTTCAAAACGTCCCTTTTCAGCCGAGATAGAGTTAACCATCGACTGTCCGTCACCGGCAATTTCTAAACCTACTGCCAGAGCTTTAGGGTTTGGNCTGTCGATACACAGCGGCAATTGAACAACCTCTTTCACGGTATTCACCAGCCACACCATGATTTCTTCTTCGTCGTAAACCCTAGTACCACAGTTTATATCCAAATAATCTGCGCCTGCTTCAGCCTGTTCCTTAGCAATCTGTTGAATATAGGCTGCATCTTTGGCCTCAACAGCTTCTCTAATGGGTTTTCTGCTGGTATTGATCAGTTCTCCTACTATTAACATGTTTCTATCTCCTTCTTTTTCAAATATTTTTAATGATTAGCGTATATGAGTCTATATAGCTTATTTAACTATTTTTATTTAAGTAATACATATAGCCTGTGTATAATTTTAAATCTCACGTTCTACATACTCATTTGCACTTTCCTCTCCACGAAGTATACGAAGGACACCATACGAAAGTGATTCCAGCTCATTCTCACCAGGCATAATCTCAACAGGTGCAATGAAACTAACACGCTCTGCTATCATTTGCGTCAGAGATTTTGAATGTGCCACGCCTCCGGTTAAAATTATGGCGTCAATATTTCCTTTAAGTACAGGCGCTAGCTCCCCTATTCCTTTGGAAATTTGATAAGCTTGTGCTCTGAAAATAAGATCAGCCTTTTCATTTCCAGCAGCCATCATTTTTTCAACCTCACGTAAGTCATGTGTGCCTAAATGAGCTTTTACACCACCCATTCCTCTTAATTTTTTTTGCATTTCACTTTTGCTATATTCTCCGCTATAGCATATGTCTACAATATTTAGCAATGGTATACTTCCCGATCGTTCTGGTGAAAAAGGTCCCGCGTCATCCGTGATTACGTCTACGATATGTCCCTTTTCATGAGCGCTTATAGATATTCCCCCACCCAAATGTGCAATAACAAAATTCATCTCGTTATAGCGTTTACCAAGACGTTCAGCCACTTTTCTTGCAATTGCCTTACTGTTGAGAACATGACAAAAACTTTGCCTCACAATCTCTGGAATACCTGTTACCTTTGCAACCTCATACAATTCATCCGAAGAAACTGCATCATAAATATAGGAAGGTATATTGTAGGGTTCTGCAATTGACGATGCAATCAATGCTCCTAAATTAGATGCGTGTGCGATGATAGGACCATTAATGATTCTATCCTTCATACACTGATTAACTAGATACCCCCCTGCTTTAACAGGGGGTAACATACCACCTCTGCCAACAACAGCTGATAGGGTTTTTGCATCGTATCCATGATTTTCAAGTGCTTCAAGTACCACATTTTTTCGCATTTCGAACTGATCCGTCAATTTTGAAAACTCACTAAGTTGTTGTACAGAATGCTCCACGTTTTGACAGAATAACTCCAGCTCATCCTCATAAAGCGCAATCTTAGTCGATGTAGATCCTGGGTTAATCGCTAGTATTCTAAATGCCATATTTTTTCTCCATTTCAGCTTGCGTTCAGTATTTGATTCTTTTCTGTTTTGCTGTGCTAGCCAAAATAGCACCCAAAGCAATGGATAAAAATGCCGCCATCATGATTTGATATTCACCCGGTAATAAGAATGTAATTGTATGAGCTGGAATCCAAAATAGTGGAATAGTTTTGAGAATAGTAAAATCTACAAAGCCGGCCCAATCAATACTTGTAACTATACTGGATAAGGTTATATTCGATTCCTTTTTGTAACGCATATCAATCCAAGTGTCGGTAATACGGTGAAATGCCATCATAACCGGTGCAAAAGAGATATTCATAATCACACTAGTAAACAAGGCCTTTAAAAAGACTGACTCCCCTCCTGGTAGATAGCCTAAACCCATTGCTGATTTAATACCACCGCCATAAACCTTAAAAACAAGTGTTATAGCCATACCCAACACACCCCAGATAATAGCCCTAGCCAATACACCCACTGGAATACTCCATGTGCCTGAGGATAATCTACGAGCCAATAATTCCCCAGTTGTAGCGAGCAATCCAAATTTAATAAAGCCCAAGATGTAGGGATGGCTAACTGTACACTTTACAAAAATGTCTCTAGTTGTTGGATTCAATAAAATCACTGCAAAAAAAAGAATCACTGATATACAAAAGACTGGTGCTATAAATGTGGCGCTTTTTTTTTCTGCTTTCATGCGTCTTTCACCAACGCTATTCCGACTTCAAGTGCTTTTATATTTATGTCGATAAAAGCAGGTTTGACATTTTCTTTAATAATACGTGTCCAATCAATATCCTCTAGCTTCATGATGCCGATAATTGTGCCAAGTATTATAATATTCATTACTTTCGGATTTCCAAGCTTTATGGCTTCATCTGACGCATTGATTGCAAGAGTTGGAACCTTTGACTTTATTTCCTCAATGATTCCTGATGGATAATCACTTTTTCCCATACTCACAAATATGGGATTTATTAGATAGTCGTTGACAATGACTTTTCCATCGATCTTTAAATACTCCAGCCATCTTAAAGCTTCCATTTTTTCGAATGAAACCAAAATATCGGCCCCGCCTACTTCAATAACTGGTGATTGCACATCACTACCGTAGCGTACTTGTGAAGAAACAGACCCTCCCCGCTGTGACATACCGTGAATTTCACTCATCTTTACATCGTATCCGGCTTCCATTAAGCCAAGCGTAAGTAACTTGCTGGCTAGAATAGTGCCTTGTCCGCCTACGCCAACTAGTATAATATTTTTTGTCATTTTACTCGTTCTCCTTTGATATGGATGATTTCGGGCAAATCTGTGCACACACACCACAACCCACGCATTGAACGCTGTCTATTACTGCCTTCTTTGTATCTTTGTTAAACGATACTGCTGAACATCCACTCTTAAGGCATAGTTTACAACCCACACACATATCTTCTACTACTACACATTTACTTTTGAATACATCTCGAAATTCCTCTTTATCCTGTTGAGTTAATCGTTTCAAGACACATGGCCATCTTGTAATGATCACGGATGGTTCATCTAGGGAAAGAGCCCAATCCAACGTAGATTTTACTTCTTCAAGATCATTTGGGTTTACTGTTGCAATATTCTTTGCTCCAAGGGCTCGAACAATTGCTTCAATATCCATTACTGGCGCATTACTTTTATCTGCATGCCGACCAGAACCTGGATTCTCCTGATGACCCGTCATACCGGTAATTCTGTTATCTAAAATAACATTGACTGTTCGGCTGTTATTATAGAGTACCTCGATAAGTGAGTTAATACCTGTATGAAAGAATGTGGAATCGCCCAGTACTGATACTACTCTCTTATTGCTATTCTGAATATCAAAGCCTATCTGGGCACCATGTCCTGTACTAAAGCTTGCGCCCATGCAGATATTAAAATCCATTGCATTATATGGCTCGGCGAAACCTAGTGTATAGCACCCAATATCTCCTGCTACTACCACGTTTTTGCGCTTGCCAAGCTCATAGAAAAACCCTCGATGAGGACAGCCTGCGCATAGAAGAGGTGGCCTTGGAAGTACTTTACTACGGTCGTATTCTATAACCGGCAATGATTGACCATATAAAGCTTTTCTTAAAACATCTTGGGTTAATTCACCATATGCGGGAAAAGTATCCTTTCCATGACATGTAAAGCCAAGCATTTTAACCATTTCTTCAATATAAGGATCATTTTCTTCAATGACATATATTTTCTCCACAGAAGAACAAAAATCTTTCAGCATTCCTTTAGGAAGGGGATTGGTAAAGCCTAGTTTTAAATATGAAGCATTATCACCGAACACTTCTTTGGCATAGGAATAAGCCACTCCCGATGAAATGACGCCTATTTTCTTATCATTCATCTCGATTCTATTAAATAGTGATGTTTCAGAATATTGTTCCAACTTCTTAAGGCGGACCTCGACATTTTTACGCATTTCCCTTGCAAAGGCGGGTACTGTCATGTATTTATTTACATTTTTCTGGTACTCTTTAAATGATACTTCGCTTCGCTCTTCGCATTCCACAATACCTTTAGAGTGACATCCGCGCGTTGTCATACGGATTAATACAGGAACGTCGTAGTCTTCACTAATTTCAAAGGCGGCTTTTATCATATCCTTTGATTCTTGGCTCGTTGATGGTTCAAACATTGGAATTTTTGCGGCTTTTGCGTAATTTCTGTTATCTTGCTCATTTTGGGAGGAATGTTGCCCTGGCTCATCGGCACTAATTAGCACCATTCCAGCATTCACACCGGTATATGCAAAGGTGAACAATGGATCAGAGGCTACATTTAGTCCAACATGCTTCATTGATGCCATGCTTCTTACACCAGAAATTGAAGCTCCGATTGCCGCTTCAAGGGCTACCTTTTCATTCGTTGCCCACTCTGATTTTATTTCCTTATAAGTAGTCGATATTTCTTCCAGAATTTCAGTACTTGGCGTTCCTGGATAAGCTGAAGCAAAACGCACCCCAGCCTCGTAAGCGCCACGCGCCACAGCTTCATTACCTGTCATTAATTTTTTCATGACTTTACCTCCGGTTTAAGATTACACGATGCTGCAGATAGCACCAGTGATAAATATTTTTCTTCAGAAGTGGCACCTCTCGATGTGAGAACAATAGGGACCTTTGCTCCAACAATGCACCCAGCCATTTTAGCCCCTCCTGTTAATATCATGCATTTACTCAAAATGTTTCCTGCGTGAATGTTTGGTGCTATTAAGATATCCGCATCGCAGGCAACAGGACTGTCAAAACCTTTTATTTTCACTGATTCTTGACTCATTATAAGATCAAATGATAATGGTCCATCTACAACGCAATGACCAAAATCTCCGGCCAGACTCAATTTTTTAAGTTCATTGGCATCCACTGTTTCAGGCATTTTTTCATTGACCGTTTCAACAGCTGCTAAAACGGCAACTTTAGGTTTTTCATAACCCAATAATCTAAACATATTTAAAGCATTTATTACGATAAGTTTTTTTTGGTCTAGAGTAGGATAGGTAAGCATTCCCCCATCTGTTACTGCAATAATCTTGTGATAAGCTGGAACTTCTAGTATTGCAACATGTGACATGATGCTGTCAGTACGTATTCCTGTCTGTTTATCGACAACAGCCTTTAACAAAGTCTCTGTCTGCATCTTCCCTTTCATTAAAAAATCGCCTTTTCCCTGGCGTATTATCTCAACTGCCTGGAACGCTGCCTGAGCATCGTCTGATGCCTCAATAATTAGGCTTTCATCTATGTCAAAGTCTAATTGAATACAGATTTCACAAATTTTTTTACTGTTCCCAACAAGTAAAAAGTCGATAATCCCCTTTTTTTTAGCTTCAAACACTGCTTCCAAAGTATGCTCATCATGCGCAGCGGCAACAACCACTCTTTTACGTTTTGCTGATCCCACTTTTTCTATTAACTCACCAAAATTTTTAAATACCATATTCAATTAACTCCTTTTGTTCGACGTCTGTCCAAAGCTCATAAGCCGATGGAGAACGGTTCATTTAGAATATGCAGTTGTACGCGACAGGATAAAAACAGAAATAAACAAGCACTTTAGTTATACTTTCCGTGGGAGAGCGACGGATGTTAACTTTGATCAAAGAATGAGGTTTTCAGTAGGAATGCCCTCTTCCAAGCCACAGCCTTTGTCTCTATTAAAGCATCCGACGCAGGTTCCCACATCAAGTCAACCTACAAAAGTAAAGAAGGTAAATGTGCTCGTTTGATATGAAACAGAACAAGAAAAACCGCTTGTTAGCAAAAGGATAGTATCAAAAGATTTATAAATATTTAAATGATTTATTCACCGTAAATAGTTTCTTGACATGTCAAATATACACATTCCGCAGGAGTAATTCCAAGTTCCTTAGCTCTTGTAAGATTGTCCCAAGTTTTGCGCGGGATAGTATTTTCAATCTTTTTAATTACATTTTCGTACTTTGCATTTTTTCCATTTAAATACTCTTCTGCACCGCACATTACACCAGCAGAATTATGCCACCATTCTGTCTGGAACAAAATACCTCGATCTGCTAGAAGATTTGCCAATTTGATCTCTTCTTCCTGACTTGATGCACGAAGTGTATTATTCGCAGGCCCAAAAACATATTTAAATTTCAAGTTGGGGATATTACCTTCGTGAATAATGCCACCTATGGCGCATGGGCAGAGAATATCTGCTTCAACATCCAATATTTCATCTGGTTTTACATACGTTATAGATTTATTCGGGTTTTCGCTTATGAATTTTTTTGCAATCTCTTCATTAACATCAGTAATGATCAGCTTTGTATCTTCACTTACTAAATGTCCAGCCATATACCAGCCAACAGCACCAAGGCCTTGTACCGCTATAGACATACCATCAAGGCTTTCAGAACCAGTTACAAATTTTACAGCCTGTTTCAGTCCCAAATATGCTCCATATGCTGTTGGTATACCTGTCTCACCAAGTGGGGATTTAGGTCCACTTGTATACTGCATGCTAAAATGTTCATTAATAACATCGGCCATCGCTGTTGGGAAATTCATGTCAGGTCCTGTCATCGTTCTGGATTTATCAATGGCATACGCGAGAAAACCCAACATATCAAGATTATTCAGATCCAGAGGATCCATGTGAACAGTGGTTTTACACCCACCAAAGCTAAGTTCAGCTGCTACATTTTTAAAGCTCATTGCACGTCCCAGGTTGAGTCCGTCAATGATTACTTCAATCTCACTATCTTCAAAGCCATGACGTCTTATTCCACCCGCAAGAGTAGCATGAAGTTTATTGTTTACTCCAAGCTTACGACTATGTTGATTACACATGAAACGAATATTGTATTTTTCATTAAAATAACATTCCATACCAAAGTGCTTACCTTTTCTAATTAATCCAATTACTTCTTCTAAATAATCGGCTAAATCATGCCTTGCAAATAGTTCTTTTACATCTTTCGTGTTAAGAAATACTGCATTTTCAGTAAGTATGCTTTCTGCATAGTAATCATTATTATAGTTGGAGAAATCCAAATCTTTCTCCCACTCTTTGGCTGCAAATAAACGTACTTCATCAGTTTTCCAGTTGTATCTAATTTTCAAGGTAGTAAGACCTTCAGCTTTTAAAGGTGTAAATAGACTTTGCATTTTTAAGTCCTCCTGAATATTTTTTTGTTATCATATATGGTATTGGCCTTAACGACCTCTCTAATATAATTCCCGCTAGTATTGATCTGTTACCCTACCACTTTAATATTCGTAACACTCAGTTCATTATTTTCTGAAGAAAGAGTGGCCAAATGCGCTATATTGGCTCATGTGGACACTTTAAATGGTTGTATTCTTGATAATTCATAGAATAACAGCGATTTATACCCTAATGCTGAATGAAGTCTTCTGCAGTTGTAACAAATATCAATCCATTGTTTGAAAACACCCTGTGCTTGCTCGATGCTCTGAAAGTATCGCTTGTATACAAATTCTGTCTTCAAGGTTTGAAAGAATGATTCCATTGGAGCATTGTCATAAGGATTCGCTTTGCGGCTCATTCTGCAAAGAAATTTGTGCTTTTCAAGTAACTCCCGGAATGCCTTGCTGGTATACGACTGCCACGATCTGAATGATGAATAAGTCCTGCAGCAGGCCGTTCCTTGGCAATTGCAAAGGTAAGTGCCCGACAAACCAATTTTGCATTTGTGTTTGTCCTGACATAGGTAATGTCAGCAAGCCAAACTTTATTAATCTCTGAAACCTTAAACTCCTGACGGAGCAGATTAGGAAATGCCTGTTCATCGGGATCAGCCTTTGTGGTAGTTATGATCATTATCCCGTTCAATCTTTCTAATCTTGGCAAGGACAACAGCATCTTTATCCTGTAGGCTCGGGCAGCCGGAAGCAACCCACTGATAATACCCGATTCGGGAAACTTCTGTGACTTGGCATAACATCTTAACAGCATATTTGAAGCGGTATTAATAAACAAAGACGTATTTTACTTGCTGTTCTTTGCGAAGTATGCCGTGGCTTTTTTTAGGATTTCGACCTCTTCTTCAAGTTCTTTAATGCGTCTCGGGGCTTTCTTTAGCTCAGCGTCTTCCGGCTTGATGTTCCCTGATCCAGGGAAAGCATTGTCAGGATCTGTTTTGAATTGTTCAGCCCATTTGTAAATGGTATTGACATGCAGTCCCAGTTCTTCCGCTAAGCTAGTAGCTGTTCTTTTTCCTTCAAGATAGACTGGGCAATTTCTTTCTTGAATTCCTAATCAAAATACTTTTTTACTAATTTTTGACACCTCTCTGGCATTATTATACTAGCCATTTACGGTGTCCACAAAATCCATTACGGGGCAAATGTCTTTGCCCAGACCTCTTATAAGACAAGTTGTTTGCACAAGTCTGCCGCTACTGCAGCATCTGATGCATAGCCATCTGCTCCAATCTGATCACTGAACGCCTGGGTCACTGGAGCACCACCAATAATTACCTTCACTTTGTCTCTCACCCCTGCAACCTCTAATGCAACCAGGGTCTCTTTCATATTCATCATGGTGGTCGTGAGCAAAGCTGATAGACCGACAATCTGTGGTTGNTGTTCTTTTATTGCTGCAACAAATACCTCCGGNTGCACGTCTACACCGAGGTCGACTACATTAAATCCGACGCTTTCCAACATCATAATTACGAGGTTTTTGCCAATATCATGCATATCGCCTTTTACTGTCCCGATAAGGACTTTCCCTGACGTCGGTACATCCGCTGCAGCTATGAGAGGTTTCACCATTTCTACCCCA
>Ga0154089_126_pt1 | contig 11900 bp, 9 predicted proteins | sample DehspFTH1_FD_150125 | JGI IMG/M metagenome (GOLD analysis project Ga0154089, IMG submission 150125) | reverse complement strand
GTTTTGAGAGAACGAGCTAGAAGCACGGGAAAGATTAAAGAAGGAATCGGTAAGCCGATTCCAACAAGATCGAACCTCGAACTTCGAACTTCGAACCTCGAAAAGATCTGGTGACTATACCGGAGGGGTACCACCCGTTCCCATCCCGAACACGGAAGTTAAGACCTCCTGGGCTGAAAATACTGCAAGGGAAGATAAGACGTTGCCAGGTAATGAAGGACAGAGCATCTAATGGGTGCTCTGTTTCTTATGTACAGAGGGTGTTCAATTAGGATGTTTGAGGAANCTCCTGGGGCGACGATACTTCATGGGAAAATAGCACGTTGCCAGGTAATGTAAAGGGACTATATCATTGATGTAGTCTCTTTACATTAATGGAGTGAGGGTGTTTGCCTAGAAAGTTTAAGTATCTTCCTGGAGCGACGATACGGAAAATAGGTCTAGGCAGATACAAATTTGACCGATTGGCGGACAATAGGGGTATTATTAATTAAGAACGGATAGTGACTGAGGTGCCAGTGGGGATAATTCTAGCGAGCTCTAAGACATCTTTATTAAGCATGCGGATACAGCCTTTAGAAACCTGTCTACCAATTGACTGAGGATTATTTGTACCATGGATTCCATATCCAGGGATGCTGAGTCCAAGCCACATCACACCAAATACGCCTCCGGGATTTGGTACTTTACTAATGATTTCATAAGATCCGATTGGAGTAGGTGTCGCTGTTTTTCCGATACCAACCGGATAGGTCCTGATGATTTGACTGTCTTTGGAGACATAGAGCTGCCGTTTATTTAAAGAAAGTATTATTGAATACATATGTTAATCACCTCAGTTTATATTATTAGCCAGGTCTTTATTTGGTTAAATATTCAATAAAAAAATTGGACTAATTTCAAAATATACAATGTGGAATATAATGGAATTATAAAATTAAATTCTACTTTGCATAAAAAATAAGGAGGAAGCAAAAATGCACCTTTTTGGGAAAAACGTTTATCCGTTTGCATGCACATGTTATTATCCAGTAATTTGCTTGCCGGTTATGCCCTGTTGTAATGTTCCTTATCAGCAAAAGACAGTACAATACCGACAAACAGAGCAATATCAACAGACGCGATTTACCGGTGGCAAAGGTTAATTAAGAAATGAGGATAGAGCATCGATTGGTGCTCTGTTTCTTATGTATAAAGGGCGTCTTTTCAACACAATCGGATGATGGATAGGATAAGGATTCTATCCACTTGACAAATCATCCCGGATACATTACTATATTAAAAATAACCTATATGCTCAAACACGATGAGAGGAAAGTCTGATTTAAATGTTGTTCAGAGAGCTGATGGCCGGTGCAAGTCAGCCAACATGTAATGAGATTCCATCCTGGAGTGGCCAATGATGAATTGTGCGGGTTCCGCCCGATATCGCGGACATAAGTTGGCCGATTTGGCAACATGGGTGGCAACGCGGGAATACCTCTCGTCCCTGATTTTGGGATTAGAGGTTTTATTTATATATTTCTGTAGATGAAAGACGTTGTCACTTTATGAAGAAATGGCTAAAACTTGGGTGGCACCGCGGAATATCCGCCCCAACACTGGGGTGGATTTTGCTTTTTTTCATAGGGCTATACAAAATTGAAAGAATACTAATAGGATAATGGAGGAGGAATTTACAATGACAAGAGTATTTAATTTTTCTGCCGGACCGGCAGTATTGCCTGAAGAAGTTCTCAAAGAAGCTGCTGAGGAAATGCTGGATTATGATGTCACGGGGATGTCCGTGATGGAAATGAGCCATCGCTCCAAAGCTTTTGAAAAAATTATTGGTGATGCGGAGCAGGATCTTAGAGATTTGCTAAATATCCCAGATAATTATAAGGTACTATTCCTGCAAGGCGGCGCATCACAACAGTTTGCCATGGTCCCGATGAATTTAATGAAGAATAGGGTTGCCGATTACCTTAACACCGGACAGTGGGCTAAAAAAGCAATTCAGGAAGGAAAGATCTACGGTAAAATTAATGTCATTGCTTCCTCAGAAGACAAAACATATACGTATATTCCGGATCTGAAAGACCTGAAGATCTCCGGGGACGCTGACTATGTGTACATTTGCCATAATAACACCATCTACGGAACGAAGTTTACAGAACTTCCTGAAACCGGTGACAAAATCCTGGTTGCGGACATGTCCTCGGATTTTCTGTCTGAACCTGTAGATGTAAGCAAATATGGTTTGATCTTTGCCGGTGCTCAAAAAAATGTCGGACCGGCCGGCGTTGTCGTTGTCATTATTCGGGAGGACCTGATTACGGATGATGTGCTGCCGGGAACGCCTACCATGTTAAAATACAAAACACAGGCAGACAACAAGTCACTCTATAACACACCACCGGCCTATGGCATTTATATTTGCGGCAAAGTATTTAAATGGCTGAAAAAACTTGGCGGACTCGAAGTCATGAAAAAAATCAATGAGGAAAAAGCCGCAATTTTATATGACTATCTTGATTCCAGCAAAATGTTTAAAGGAACAGTCGTTAAGAAAGACCGTTCACTGATGAATGTGCCGTTTGTAACCGGATCGGAAGAACTGGATAAGAAATTTACTAAAGAAGCCAAAGAGGCCGGCTTGGTAAATTTAGAAGGTCATCGCTCAGTCGGCGGAATGAGAGCGAGCATTTACAATGCGATGCCCATGGAAGGCGTGAAAGCGTTAGTCGCATTTATGAAAAAATTTGAAGAAGGAAACATCTAGAAAGTAATCTTCATACTATCAGAGTAAAGGAGTATCATATGTTTAAAATCAATTGTTTAAATCCGATTGCCAGGATTGGGCTGGACAATTTCTCGGAAGAATATGCTATTACGGATAACTATGAAGAGGCGGATGCTGTTCTGGTCAGAAGTGCCAGTGTTCATGAACTGGACCTGCCGAATTCTCTGCAGGCAATTGCCCGGGCCGGAGCGGGGGTGAATAACATACCGCTTGATATATGCGCTGAAAAAGGGATTGTTGTTTTCAATACACCGGGGGCTAATGCTAATGGTGTTAAGGAATTAGTACTTGCCGGACTGTTTCTGGCATCCCGTGACATTATCGACGGCGTAAACTGGGTAAATACTGTTAAAGATGATCCGGATATTGCTAAACTTGTTGAGAAAAATAAGGCCAAGTATGCAGGTATTGAAATTAGCGGCAAGAAACTTGGTGTAATCGGGCTTGGAGCGATTGGGGTTCTCGTAGCGAATGCGGCGATAAAACTTGGTATGGAAGTATACGGTTATGATCCGTTCATTTCCGTCCGCTCGGCCTGGCACCTGTCCAAATATATCAAACCGAGCAAATCTTTGGCGGAAATTTATAAAGAATGTGATTTTATCAGCATCCATGTACCTTTGTCCGATGCAACTCAAGGGATGCTGAATGAAGAAGCCTTCAAGATGATGAAGAACGGCGTCCGCATTCTAAATTTCTCGCGCGATTCTTTAGTCAACGAAGAAGATATGATTGCAGCACTAAAAGTTGGCAAGGTATTCAAATATGTTACCGACTTTCCTACTCCTAAAATGGCGCCCCTAAATGAAGTCATTGCTATTCCGCACCTGGGAGCCTCCACCTGTGAATCAGAGGATAACTGTGCGGTGATGGCTGTCAGCCAGCTTATGGATTATCTTGAAAACGGCACGATCAGAAATTCCGTGAACTATCCGGACTGCGACAACGGTTATCCTGATAATGCCGGCCGCCTCGGGATTCATCACAAAAATATCCCGAATATGATTAGCCAGTTTACTTCGGCCTTGGCTCAGGAGAATATCAATATCTCTGATATGATTAATAAAAGCAAAGGCCAGTATGCCTATACCTTGGTTGATATTGAGGTACCATCCACACCGGAAATAAAACAGAAAATTGAAGCGATTGAAGGAGTCTACAGAGCCAGAATCGTAAAGTAATGAAAATTGATATTGTTGGTAATGAGGAGGGTTGGATTTGGCTACGATCAGACCGTTTAAAGCGCTGCGGCCGAGGGAAGAACTTGCCGCGAAAGTCGCAGCACTTCCTTATGATGTCTATAACCGCGAAGAAGCATTGGCTGAAGTAAGAAAAGAACCGTTGTCGTTTTTGCACATTGACCGGGCAGAGACCCAGTTCGCTTCTGAGGTCAGTCCTTATGATACCCGGGTCTATGAGAGAGCGAGAGACAGTCTGCAGGAAATGATCCAAAACGGCGTTTTTGTCAGGGAGGATAGACCCTGCTATTATGTGTATGAACTGGTGATGAATGGCCGTTCCCAGACGGGCTTGGTCGGTTGTGCCGCGATTGATGATTACCTGAACAATGTTATCAAAAAACATGAAAAAACCAGAGAAGATAAGGAAATTGACAGAATCAATCATGTCGACATTTGCAAGGCCCAGACCGGCCCGATCTTTTTGGCTTATCGGTCTCAACAGGGAATTAATGAGGTTGTCAGCCGAATTAAACAAGAAAGCCCCCTCTATGATTTCACTGCTCCGGACGGAATCAGACATACCGTTTGGAAAATAGACGGGGATCATGATTTGGCTGCGATCTATTCCGGATTTCAAAATACCCGGAGCATCTATATTGCGGATGGACACCACAGAGCGGCTTCGGCGGTAAAAGTAGGCTTGCGCAGAAGAGACGCCCATCCCGGTTTTACCGGAGAGGAAGAATTCAATTATTTTCTTTCTGTCCTTTTCCCGCACGATCAACTGATGATACTGGATTACAATAGAGTGGTCAAAGATCTTAATGGTTATCAGAAAGATGCCCTGCTGAATGAAATAGAAAAAGCATTTATTGTAACCAAAATGGGGGCCGAACCCTATAAACCTCAGAAAAAAGCGGTCTTTGGCATGTATTTGGAAGAATCATGGTATAAACTGGAGGCTAGGGATGAGATTCTTTGCGATGATCCTGTGGAAGGCTTGGACGTTTCACTGCTGCAAAATCATCTCTTAACACCGATCCTGGATATCAAAGATGTCAGAACGGATAAACGAATTGATTTTGTCGGTGGTATACGTGGCCTGAAGGAACTGGAAAAGCGGGTGGCCAGTGATATGAAACTTGCCTTTTCGATGTATCCGACATCGATTGATGAACTTTTTGCGGTATCTGATGCAGATAAGCTTATGCCGCCCAAATCTACCTGGTTTGAACCCAAACTGAGAAGCGGACTGCTTATTCACGAACTGGAATAGGGCTGACTTGCAACCCGGTATAGTACTATACCGGGTTAGCATCTGGTTTGCCGTGAAAAATATTTTTGAGCCATACACATAGGATCATCGTGTTTGTTTCATGATAAAGTCAGATGATATTTTAATAGTTAATGAGGTACTGGAAAATATTATTTATATGTTTGACGAATTATCCCAAGAAAATCCGTCTAAATAATAGGGCGGTTGTTTATTCTATGAGTGAAAGCATGAGTGATCGGAGGTAACTATGTCAATCAATGTTACGGATGAATTTCTTAAGCTTGTTTCCATTGACAGTCCGTCCAAAAAAGAAGGGAAACTCGCAGGCTATCTAAAACGAAGGCTGAAGGAGCTCGGTGCTGATGTCTATGAGGACCATTCCGCCGTCAGAACCGGAAGTGACACAGGCAACCTGATTGCAGTACTGCCGGGCAACTGTGAGGGTGCACCTGTGATCATGCTTGCAGCTCATATGGATACAGTAGCATCGACCGAAGGAATGACACCCCGGATTGAGGAAGGGGTCATCCACAGCGATGGACAAAGCATCCTAGGGGCGGATGATAAAGCCGGAATAGCCGTGATACTTGCAGTACTGAGCAGGCTTCAGGAAGACAAGCATATCCTGCATAGTCCGATTGAAGTTGTCCTGACAGTCCAGGAAGAAATTGGTCTTTATGGTATAAAAAATCTCGATTATGCCCTTAAAGCTGACTTCGGCTATGTCTTGGATGGTGACGGCCCTGTGGGTACGGTGGTTCACGCAGCACCTTCTCATATCACGCTTGATCTGGTTGTTCAGGGTAAAGCTGCACATGCGGGCCTGGCACCTGAAACGGGCGTGAATGCAATTGTCGTTGCGTCCAAAGCCATTGCGGACTTGAAATCAGGAAGGATAGACCAGGAAACAACGAGTAATTTCGGGATCATTACCGGTGGAACAGCACGCAATGTGGTTGCCGAAAAGGTACAAATCACAGCAGAGGTACGAAGTCATGATCAAGCGAAACTTGAAATTGAAACCGATAAAATTCTTGAAAAATTTGAAACTGTTGCAGCTAAGAACCAGGCAAATTTCAGCTATACGAAAGAACTCGCCTATGAAGCGTTTTGCATAGATCCTGCACATCCAGCTGTTCAAAATTTACTGAAGGCAGGGAAGACACTTGGCATTCACACGGAGTTAACTTCAACTGGCGGAGGACTTGATGCCAATATCTTAAATTCCCGCGGCATACCATGTCTGGCACTGGGCCTCGGCAATCATAAACCGCATACGCGCGAAGAATATGTCGAAATTGACCAGATGGAAAAATCCGTCGAATTCGTACTTGAGGCTTTGTCTTATTCATAGGATATACTGAGGTGACGACAAATGTGGGAACGTATTCGTCGTGAACTTTTAGTGGAATACTATTGGTGGAAAAGGCAAAAATTAAATAAAAGACGTTCGGATAGTCCAATTGGTCTTCTGGGAATACTGTTAATAACCGTCGGAATTATTCTGATGGTGATCATCGGGCAGGGTATTGGGGCACTGTTCCGTAATATGATACCCTTCGTAAGCGGAACACAGGTTGCCGGTACCTACTGGTCTTCCGTTTTTTTGGCGTTAAAGATCAGCCTGCTGTTAATCTTCATGATGATTGGTTTTGCCGGCATCATCATCTATAAATTATTCGGACGTAAAAAATGAAGAGTTCCGTCGATAATTGACTTCCAAGAAAAAAATGTTTGAATATAAACATTTGTGTATGTTTGTTGCCTTAAAAGAATAATAAAATAGATTCTTAAGATATTGTACAAGTCTTATTGCAGGCAGCAGTAATATCTGCTAAAATTGATAAATTGAGGGGGGGTAAGATTTTTGGATAGTTTTTCCAATATTGTGCAAGAAATTTTTAACATTATTATGATTTCTTTACAAGTCATCATTATTTTTGTGACTTTGTATTATTTTATTTTATCGATTCTGGGGATGCATCGGAAACCTGAAGATGATGAATTTGAACCCAAGAATAGATTTGCGATTGTCGTTGCCGCCCATAATGAGCAAAGGGTAATCGCGCCACTGATTAACAACCTTAAAAATCTGGATTATCCGAGAGAACTTTTTGACATCTTTGTTGTGGCCGATAATTGCACGGATAACACTGCTTACCTGGCAAAAAAAGCTGGAGCCTATGTGTACAAGCGTTTTGATGAGACAAAACGCGGGAAAGGCTATGCCTTGGAATACTTATTTGCGAAGATTTTTGCTTTAGACCATACGTATGATGCTTTTGTTTTGTTTGATGCCGATAATCTCGTCAAGGGTAACTTCCTCAGAGAGATGAATAAAAAGCTCTGCCAGGGAGATCAGATCATTCAGGGCTATGTGGATTCTAAGAACCCTTATGATACCTGGGTCACTACTTCATTTTCAATTGCATTTTGGATGATGAATAGGCTGGTCCAGCTGGCCAGGTTTAATTTCGGAGTTTCCAATACCCTGGCTGGTACGGGGATGTGTATTTCCTACGATGTACTTAAGAAATTTGGCTGGGGAGCTCACTCTTTGGTTGAAGATCTTGAGTTTACGATGAAAGCCTTGGTATATGGGATAAAAACCAGCTGGGCGCATGACGCGGTCGTTTATGACGAGAAGCCGCTAAGTTTTGTACAGTCCTGTCATCAGAGGAAACGCTGGGCTCAGGGGCAGGTTGACGTTGCCTGCAGATATTTGCCTATTCTTCTTGTAAAAGGATTCCGCGAGAAAAAGTGGCTGTATTTCGATGCAGCGATGCATCTCTTTCAGCCGTTCTTCCTGATTATTTCGGCTTCGTTTATTTTGATGCAGGTGTTATTCTTTCTGCGCCCTTATTATGTCAACTTGTTTATTGACTATATTCCTGCAGGTGTCTGGCAGGTTCTTTCCGGAAGTGTTATTGTTTTTGCCATATTGTCCCTGTACTTGGACAAAAAGCCTACCAAGGCCTATTTTGGCTTGATTCTGTATCCGATCTTTATGTACAGCTGGATACCGATCATTATTGCCGGGTTCATTCACCGCAACAAGAAAGAGTGGTCGCATACGCTACATACCCGCTCGATCAATTATGAGGAAATTCGTGCGGAAGAAAAAGTATCGACCAGCTGACAGTCTCAAGGTAAATGAAGACCCGGTTTTACCCGGGTCTTTTCACTTGCTGTGGAATAACAATCCCCCAAAAAATGTCTTGTTTTTACGCAAAAAATCCTTTGACACACCATCGATATTTGTGTATACTATAATTCGTCACAGCAAGCCTGGGCGATTAGCTCAGCTGGGAGAGCGCCTGCCTTACAAGCAGGATGTCGGCAGTTCGATCCTGTCATCGCCCACCAAATATGGCCCCGTAGCTTAGTGGTTTAAAGCGCCTGCCTGTCACGCAGGAGATCGTCGGTTCAAATCCGATCGGGGTCGCCATACGCGATATTCGAAGTTCGTGGTTCGAAGTTCGAAAGGTGGAAGTTAAATTCCATCGCGAATAGTCACCACGGTACTTGGAATTATAGATCAACTATTGCGGATTAGATACCGCAGAGGCATACACAAGTTCGAACATCGAATATCGTGCCTCGAACATCGATTATGCCTCGGTAGCTCAGTCGGTAGAGCAGAGGACTGAAAATCCTCGTGTCGGCGGTTCGATTCCGTCCTGAGGCACCATGATCATGCGGGTGTAACTCAGTGGTAGAGTGTCACCTTGCCAAGGTGAAAGTCGCGAGTTCGAATCTCGTCACCCGCTCCAGTAGTAAACTTAAGGCGGCATAGCCAAGTGGTAAGGCAGAGGTCTGCAAAACCTTTATCCCCCAGTTCAAATCTGGGTGCCGCCTCCAAACGCCGAAGTGGCGGAACTGGCAGACGCACGGGACTTAAAATCCCGCGAGGTTTACCCCTCGTACCGGTTCGATTCCGGTCTTCGGCACCAATTTTGGGTTTGTAGCTCAGCTGGTTAGAGTACTGCGTTGACATCGCAGGGGTCGGAGGTTCGAGTCCTCTCAAACCCACCATTTTACCAAATGGTGATAGTAAAATAAACAACCTGAAAACCGCTTGATACAAGCGGTTTTGTAATTTTTAAATTAAATACGGGGATTGGACAAAAGCGTATTTTAGTAATTTAGGACCTATAAAAATCCATAAATATTTCTAAATATCCAGTCAAAAGCCCAGTCAAATTAGTCACGAAGACAAGAAAAACTCTAGATTTATGTCTAGAGTTTTTTGTTGATAAATAAGAATGAAAAAGAATAATTGGGAACCTCTATTTTTCATTCGTTCTTCTTTTCTTGTCTATAGCGTTCATATTCCCTAGCTCTTTTTACCTTTTCATCGGACCATTTTCCAGCCCATACAATCTGACTCTTGTTGATCCAGTAATGGGACTTGCAAGAGTAATTCCAATTGCCTATAGAGGGACAGACGGAGATCGTCTTTCCGTCATACGTGAAGCGCCAATCCTCAGGAGACAGTTTTGTAACCACTTCCTCACCACAGCCGCAGGCGCATTTGTGAATCATTGTAGCATACTTTAGGCCTCCTACCCGATTAATGTATCCGCTTATTTCAGGGTATATCTTACTTTTGAAATGGATCAGATTTTTTAAAAATATTTTGCAAATAAAAAAGGAATTTGCAACAAAGTGTAGAATACATAAACAGAAAGTTTAATTCATAGTTAGCTGTTGAATTGGGAATTTATTTGGAAGGAGGAAAGAGAATATATTGGCAATATCGAGTGGTTAGACTAGCCATCGTCCATATTCTTCGGGTGTTACTCATCAATAAATAGTTCCTAATTATGAAATAATAAGGAAAACTCAACGTCTATCGATTAGGACTTAAGTTAAGGTATAGGAAGTTTCATTGAAAGGATGGAAAACATTTGATTATTCAAATTAAAGAATCGAACTATACAGATAACAAAACTCTACAATTTAAGATTTTATCGGTTGAGCAGATTAAGAAAATTGTTAATAATTCGTTAAGGGTATTGGAAATGACTGGCGTAGATGTACAGTCGGAGGAAGCCCTTTCGTTATTAAATAATGCTGGTTGTTCAGTTGATGGTACTAGAGTGAAGATCCCTTCAAAGTTGATTGAAAAAGCTTTGAGTACTGCTCCTTCAAAAATAGTGTTATCTGATCGGAACGGTAATAATAAACTATTTTTAGAGGGTAACAACAGTTATTTCGGACCCGGACCAACGTGTCCTAATTTCAATGATCCTGAAACGGGTAAGAGAAGAAACACTCTTACACAAGACGTAGTGAATACAGCTATAGTAGCTGACGCTCTACCTAATATTGATTTTGTCATGTCGCTGTCCATGATTTCAGACTGTACATCCACATTAGCGGATGTTTATGAAACACGTGCTATGTTAGAAAATACTACCAAACCAATCGTGGGCTGGACATTTGATGTTGAAGGTTTGGCGGAAATTATCGATATGTGCAGTGCTGTTGCTGGGGGTTTGGAAGAGTTACAAAAGAATCCATTCTTTGCGCTATATTGTGAACCAACCTCCCCATTTACTCATACAAAGGAAGCAGTGGAGAAGCTACTTTATTTAGCTGAGAGAAACATACCTGTTGTTTATGCACCTGGTATGGTTTTAGGTGGAACTGCTCCAATTACAATTGCTGGAGCACTTTCAGAAGGTGTTGTGGACGCATTAGTGGGACTGTTATTGAGTCAACTGAAAAGAGAAGGGGCACCGTATATTGCAGCGGCTCCAGGTGGACCGTTGGATATGAGGACGATGCAACATTGTTATGGGGCACCAGAGTGGATTTTAGTGCATGCGGCGTCAGCAGATATCTTCCATTATTTAAGTCTTCCTATTTGGAGTGCAGCTGGCGCAACTGACTCTAAAATTGTCGATGAACAAGCCGCAATTGAAGCAGCGCTACAAATTTATACAGCAGCCTCAGGCGGAGCAAATTTAATTCACGATGTGGGCTTCACTGATTTAGGATTAACCGGATCATTGGAACAACTAGTAATGGGTGATGAAATTATTGGGATGGTCCGAAGATTGGTTAGAGGTGTTGAAGTTGATGAAGAGCATTTAGCTTATGATGTGATGAGTGAGGTAGGTCCTGGGGGCTCGTTCTTAGGGCAGGAACATACATTTAAACATTTCAGGACAGAAATGTGGAAACCGACCTTGTTGGATAGGCAAGGCTATGCAGGTTGGGAAGCCGATGGCAAAAAATCCATGAATGATAGAATTTCGGAGAAAGTAAAACTGATTCTTAAAGAACACAAACCGGAGCCACTTCCAGAAGAAGTAATTAAGAAACTTGATGCAATCATTGCATCAGCGGAGCAAAGAGTTCTAAATAAATGATACAGAACAGAGGATTTCGATTTTAATCCATTATGGGTTTATTCCTGATAAATTTAGATTTTATATTTTTAATTTAAAAATTATTTAAGGAGGCATTTAACTAGTATGAGTGAATTTAAGGCATTGTCAGAATCAGTAATNAGTGGCGATTTTAGGTTGGCACAGGATCTTACTCAAAAAATGATCGACGCTGGTATTGAGCCAGCTCGGATTATCAACGATGGATTAATTGCAGGCATGAATGTAGTGGCAGTACGGTTTAAAGCTGGAGATATGTA
>Ga0154089_125_pt1 | contig 13821 bp, 8 predicted proteins | sample DehspFTH1_FD_150125 | JGI IMG/M metagenome (GOLD analysis project Ga0154089, IMG submission 150125) | reverse complement strand
AATGGAAATATCCATGTCTCCCAGGCTGGTCTTTACGGTTTTCTCGCTATAACCATTCCGGCTGTTGTCTGTTTCTTTATTCCGGTAGTCATATTTGCTATAGCCCAATTCATCTTCCATTTCTGCTTCCAGGCCATTTTCCAGAACGGTACTGACCATTTCTTTGAATAGCTCCTGTACTCCTGAAACATCGTTGATTCCTGCTTCCTGCAGCATCTCCAGTAACTTTTTCCGTTGTTCTCTTCTCTCGGGACTGATTCTCCTCTTTACCATTAATAAAAAACCTCCATGTGATGCTCTTATCTTACATCACTCTGGAGGTTTACACAAAATCTGAAACGGTCTCGCAAAATAAAAAAAGGAGCCTTGAACAAACTCCTTCAATCTTTCTATTTCACTTTACGTACATGTGCTGTTTCCATTTGCAAGATTTCGATTTTAGTTTCTATTCTTCCTAGAGTATTGATAATAGTATCGTTTTTCTCATTCTGTACTTCGCGAGCATCAAATAGTGCTTTTATTTTATAACTTAAATTATTTTCAACATTTGCTTCAATTTTTTGAACTCGGGAGGTTAATTCCTTAAGTTGAAAATTAGTTTCGGTTTGGTTCTCAAGGATTTTTCCGAGAAGATCCATTACCTTATCATCCAACACGATCACCTCCTACTAAATAGCTTATCTTTTTTAAAAGATAAGTCAAGGAGAATTTTCCATCCATGGCAACTGCCGAATTCATTTCTTAATGGTTTTAATCTTTCCCTAATGAGATCTTTAAAGGAGAGAATGGAAAAAATTTGCCGCAAAATGATAGTGTGGTATGATTAGAAGAAAAGCAGAAAAGACGAAACAGGAACGGAGAACGCAACCATGCATTCAGATTTTGGCAGCAGTCCGCGGCAGCATACAAATAGAAAGATAGAACTTCTTGCACCGGCCGGGGGTTACGAGGCATTGAAGGCTGCGGTGGAAAACGGAGCCGATGCCGTCTATCTCGGAGGCAAAATGTTCAATGCCAGGGCTTCGGCCTCGAATTTTGATTCGGAGGAATTGTCTAAGGCGGTGACGTATGCGCACGAACGCGGCGTCAAGGTCTATGTGACATTAAATATTCTTGTGGCTGACAGTGAATTCTCGGAGCTGGCGGACTACGTCTATCAACTTTATTCACTTGGCGCAGACGCCTTGATCGTTCAGGATATCGGGGTTGCAAATTTTATCCGGGAAGTTCTGCCGGAAATGAAGCTTCATGCCAGCACCCAGATGACCCAGAATAATATTTATGGACTGAAGCAGCTAGAAAAAATGGGTTTTTCCAGGGTTGTTCTAGCCAGGGAGACTTCGGCGCCGGAAATAGAAAAAATGGTTCAGGCGACGGAGCTGGATGTCGAGGTTTTTGGACATGGGGCATTGTGCATCAGCTATTCCGGACAGTGCCTGATGTCGAGCTATATCGGGGGGCGGAGCGGCAACCGCGGAAGGTGTGCGCAGCCTTGCAGGATGGCCTACAGTTTGGTCGACGGCAAAGGCAGGGATTTACTGGAAGGGAGGAAGACCGGGGAGCATCTTCTGAGCCCGCGCGACCTGAAATTGTTGGACAATCTCGGGGAGCTGCAGCGGATTGGGGTGCGCTCACTGAAGATAGAAGGCCGGATGAAAAGACCGGAATATGTAGCAACAGTCATCCGGATCTACCGTAAAGCCCTAGACTTTTTACAAGATCAAAAGGGACAGGAAATCACAGACCAGGATCTATATGAACTAACTCAGATTTTTAACCGGGATTTTACAACCGGATACTTTCAGGGTTACCAGGGAGCTGAGATGATGAGCTTCAGCCGCCCGAACAATCGTGGTACCATGCTGGGCCGAATTACGGATCTAAAAAACAACCGTCTGACACTGAAGCTGGACCGCGAGCTGGGACTCGGAGACGGCCTGGAAATCTGGACAAAAAGAGGCCGCGAAGGGATCAGCGTCGGAAAAATAGGACTGCCCGGCGGCAAAACGGTCGAATGCGCGGCGCCCGGAGATACGGTCACCATCGAATTTGAAGGCGCTGCGAATATTGGGGACCGGGTATTCAAAACGCACGACGAGCAGCTGATTGCCCAGGCCCGGCACAGTTTCCAGGAAGGCAAGGAAACGCGCAAAAGACCATTAAAAATGCAGCTTTCCGGGAAGGCTGGTCAAAAGCTGCGCCTAACCGTCTGGGACGACCAGCAGTACGTTGCGCTGGAATCGCAGTGTGAGGCTCAGGAAGCGCAGAACCGGCCACTGACACAGGAGGTTCTGCTAAAACAGCTGGGGCGATTGGGGAATACCCCGTTTTATTTGGGAGAATTATCAACAGCACTCGAAGGGGATCTGATGATACCGGTCAGTGCGTTGAATGAATTGCGGCGCGCTGCGGTGGAGAAGCTCTTGGAACCGGCTCACAGCAAGCCTACGCTGACCTTGAAGGCGTATCAGGAGCGGACCGCTACTTGGAATCAACAGCTTAAAGCCGGCCGGACCGTATCGGGAAAAACCGGAACAGGCAAGCATTGGCTCAGTGCCGCGGTGACGGATTCTTCCATGATTGTGCCCTTGCTGAAGTCCGGTGCGGACAGAATCATCCTGGGCGGAGAACACTGGCGGTCCAGACCGCCCCTTACCCTGGCAGAGCTGCAGAAGGCGCTCGATACCTGTCAAAGCCGGGGAAAAACGCTGCTATGGAGATTGCCGCGGATCTTGAATCAGACCCAGTGTGAGCAGGTGCTGAAGGATCTGACAAAGGTGTCAGGCTGGCCGGCAAGGCCGGTGATCATGGCCGGGAATCTGGCGGAAATCGAAATGGTGAAGACCGTTGATCCCGGGTGGACCTGGGAGACGGATTATTTTCTGCATTGTTTTAACGAAGCGGCGCTGAAATGGGTTCGCAGGACGGGCGGAAGACAGGCAGCCCTTTCCATGGAATTAAGTCAGGAACAGCTTGCCGTTCTGGGTAAATCTGAAGGCATTGAGCTGCCGGTGTTTGGTGATATGGAAATGATGGTCAGTGAATTCTGTCTTCCCGGCGCTGTGCTGGGGGAGGGAAAAGACGGAGCCCGCAACAAATGCGGAAAGGCCTGTCAAAACAGGGACCTGTACCTGAAGGACCGCATGGCCTATCACTTCCCACTGGCTACAGATCAGGCGTGCCGGATGCATATCTTCAACGCCAAGACCTTGAATCTGGTAACCGAACTGTCTAAAATAGCCGATATGGGCATCAGAAATATCCGGCTGGAACTGCTTCGGGCATCCCTGCCCCAGGCTGAACGTGCCGCTGCAGTATTTCACCGGCTTTGGCAAGAAACGGCTGGAGGCAAGAACATAAGCAAAGAGGAAACAGAGGAAGCAATGAAAAGCCTGGAGGAACTTTATCCTGAAGGCTTTACTAAAGGACATTTTTACAGAGGGGTGCTAACGTAAATTGATAGCTTCAGATAAAGTCCTGGCGAAACTGGATTTTGGCGCAGTCAGGGAACGGCTTAGGGACCATTGCATGCTTCCCGGGGCGAAAGAATTCGCGGAAGCCCTTGTTCCGGAGTCTGATCTGCGTACCGTGAAAGCGCTGCTTCGCGAAACGGACGAAGGGAAAATTCTCCTTAGGATTAACCCTTTGTTTTCAGTCAGAGGCGCGCGGGAAATCCGTCCTTATCTGGAAAGATGCGACCGGGGCGGAACCTTAAATCCGGAAGAATTGCTGGAAATCAGAGATACATTGAAAACTGCCCGTCGCTTAAAGAATACGCTGCTGGAAGGCAACCAGGCAGGAAAAGACCCGTACAGCGAACTATATACGCTCAGAGAAACGGTCGATGGGATCGTACCGCAGAAAGAGATAGAAGACGATATCTCCCGCAGTGTTTCCGAGGACGGGGATATCAATGACCGGGCTTCCGAAGAGCTGGCCAGACTGCGGAAAGCGAAAGGTACAAGTCAGCAGCGGATCAAGGAAAGTCTCGATGGCATTCTAAGAAATCCGAACTATCAAAAGATGCTTCAGGACAATGTCATTACAAGCAGAGGGGACCGCTATGTGGTTCCAATCAAAATGGAATACAGTTCTGCTTTTCCTGGAATTGTCCATGATCAGTCAGCCAGCGGCGCAACGCTTTTCATCGAACCGATGGCAGTGGTCCAGCTTGGCAATGAGTTGAGAGAGATCATCCTGAAAGAGAAAAGGGAAGTTCAAAGAATTCTTCAGCGGCTCACAGCAAGCGTTGCCGCCAGAGTTTCAGAGATTTTGCTATTGTATGAAGCGTTGATTAAGCTGGACTTCATACTGGCGAAAGCCCGTCTAAGTGAAGATATGGAAGCCGGGTCACCGCTTGTAATGAATAAACAGGAGGTCAAACTAATCGGAGCGAGACATCCTTTGCTCACCGGGCCTGTTGTACCGATATCCGTCGAACTCGGGATAGATGATCAATTTCTGATCATTACCGGTCCGAACACCGGTGGTAAGACGGTGACGCTGAAGACAATCGGCCTGATGGCGGTGATGATGCAGTCAGGGCTTCATATTCCGGCTGAAAGCGACTCACGGCTCGGGATTTTCACTCAAATTTTTGTCGATATCGGTGATGAGCAGAGTGTTGAACAGTCTTTGAGTACGTTCTCCGCGCATATGACCAATATTGTGGATATTACCCGGAAAGCCGACAGCCGTTCCCTGGTTCTGCTGGATGAGCTGGGAGCCGGGACGGACCCGGGAGAAGGGGCAGCCCTGGCGATGGCGATCCTTGCGGAATTATTGGAGCGCGGAAGCTGCGGGGTGGCTACGACGCACTATGGCACATTAAAGACCTTCGCCTACAATACACCTGGGGTTGAAAATGCTTCAGTTGAGTTTAATCCGGAAACACTTAAGCCCACCTACCGCCTGCTGACCGGTATTCCCGGACGCAGCAATGCCTTATCGATTGCCCAGCGGCTCGGACTTGACAGTGGTATTCTGGAAAAAGCCCGCTCCTTTATCTCTGAACGGGACATGAAGGAGAGCGATCTCCTGGAGAACCTCGAGGATACGCAAAGAGAAATTGAACTTAAAAAACGGAGCGTAGAAGAAGAGCAGAAGAAGGCTGAACGTAAAGCCGCGGAGCTAAAGAAAAAGAACCTCGAACTGGAAGAAAAATACGAAGATATTATCCGCAAGGCCAAAGAAGAGGCTGTCGACGTTGTCCGTCAGGCCAGACTCGAAGCCGAAGGAATCATCAAAGAAATCAAGGAAGCCCAAAAGAAGGAACGGCGTGAACAGGAAGCAGCTCTGGAGAAAACACGCCAGGGACTGAAAAAACTCTCCGAAAAGGTGTATGAAACCGGGTATACCGGAAGAGACAAATCCGGACCGAAGCCCGGGCAGGTAGAACCGGGACAAACGGTCTATATGCCCAATCTTAGACAGAAAGGCCAGGTCCTGCAAAAACCTGATAACAACAATGAAGTGCTGGTTCAGACGGGCATTTTGAAAGTCAGCGTTCCGCTGTCTGAAATCCGGTTGGTCGATGAGACAAGAAAACCCGAGCATTTTGAAAAAACGATCAAAGGTACTTTCGGGCTGAGCAAAGCGGTCAATCTCAGAAGTGAAATCGATCTCCGGGGGAAACTGGTCGAAGAGGGAATCCTGATGCTGGATAAGTATCTGGATGATGCTGTGATTACAGGAATCAATCAGGTCAGTGTGATTCATGGCAAAGGGACAGGTGCCCTGCGGGCAGGTATTCATCAGTTCTTGAAGAGACATCCCCATGTTGCCGCTTACCGCTTAGGTGAGTTTGGCGAGGGTGATTCCGGGGTTACGATCGTTGAATTAAAGTAAATGACTAATAAAAACTTATCAATTCAAAAGGAAACTGCATTTTCGTTACTTCTAAGTCTAATATAATACTGGTTATAGGAAACCTCCAAAGTACTGATATAAATAATTAGGTTTATGGTTATTCTCATTATATCAGTTTTGGCGGTTTTTTAGTTGTTTTTAGCCATACTTACTAATATTTGTAAGGAGTTATTTCGTGTTTGGAGTTCGTTTTACCTCGATCTTGTGGTTGATCAATCTGATAATTTTTCTTTTACAAAGTTCTGAGATAATTCTTGTCACAGTAATTCTGGACACACCGATGATCTTACCAATATCCTCCTGAGTGTACTGGATTTTAAGACGATACCAATCTTGGTCTGATGAAATGTTCTTATCAATGGAAGCATATAAAAGGTTCAATAACCGCTCCTCGCTGTCAAAAAACAATAAGTTTTCAATTTGATATATTAATTCATTTCCAAAGTGGGCTAAGGCTTTAATTATTGATAAATTCAACTCAGTGTTCATGTTTAAGATTCTAATGAAACAGTCTTTGTCTATTTTATAAACTATGGTGGCGGCCTCAGAGATCACCAGTACCTCACAGGTATGATCAGACAGAAGCACAGGTACTAGGCCAAAGAAAGAATCATCTCCTAAAATCCCTAAAATATGTTCGTCTCCTTCAGCGCTGATGGTGACATACCTTACTCTCCCTTGTTCGATATAGTAAACGCTATCAACAATTGTTTCAGCTGTCAAAATAATTTGATTTTTATTATAAGATATTTTCTCGCCATATTGGTGTGCCCAAAAATTAAGTTCCGGACAATCATAGGATAAATACGGAGTATATTTGGAAGAACCCGATGGAATCGCCATAATTGCCTCCTCAAGAAGATCGTAATACAAGTTATTATAACTTGTTTTTTTTAGCGAAATACATAAAACCCAACGGTAAAAGATTAAAAACAAGCTACCTAAAAAAATAATACCACATAGACGATACAGGGTAAGTAATCTTTGTTACTTTGTATCGTTTGAACTATTTATGATTAGTGACTATTGATAAAATTTAATAAAAAAGTAAAAGGGAAGGAGGTGAAAACATTGTACACGATATTAATTCTTCTTTTAGGCATTATTATTACAACCGGTGTATACTGGCTTCGGCCCCGGATTCAAAAATGGTATGTTTGGTTGGCATTAGCAGTATGGCTTTTCTGGACTGCAATGGGAGTTTCATTTGTCCAAGTCAACATTTCAGGGCATCATACTAAAGCTGCTACCGTAGGTGCATTTTTCTTCTTCCTGATAGCCATTGGGACAGGAATTTTTCTGGCAAGAATATTGGGATGGTTTAAATCGCCCCCAAAAATCACTTCCGTAGATCAATAATTAAAATGGGTAGAGGGTGTGAAGATGGATACAAACCGGGAAACACAATCGACTATGAGAACAAGCAGACGGACATTTCTAAAAGCAGGAGTTTTTACGGCAGCTGCAGGGACGGCTACTTTTATTACAACCGGAAGAGTAGCGCGTGCGGCAGGCATTGATAACGAAGGAATCTTAACTAAAGCCCATGTGACCGGTGCATCAGTTAAAAAACTTGGTTATCAAGAAGGCTGGCTGGGAACATCTAAAATTGTTGCCCCAGTGCAAAGAACTCGAGAACAAGATCAAGGGTTTAATAAGGCAATTAGAGGTCTCCTTGGATCCGATGCCGAGCATCAAGTCATAAATTTTATTGGCAAACACCCATTGGGTAATGCCTTTGAGAATATGTCCATGTTCTTAGGAGTGCCAGAAGCAGTGGATGGTAAACCCAGTCAAGACAAGTTGCCTTTACCCGATATAGAAAGGTTAACTCAACATATCAAGGATGTTTGTTATTATGCTGGGGCAGATGAAGTCGGGGTAGGGAAACTTTTCCCCTGGATGATGTATTCGGAACAAGCTCCAGTACCCACTGGAACTGACTGGGCACAGTATAAAATTGAGTTAGAAACAAAACCAGGAACACCCGTTCAATCGGAAAAATATCAATACTGCATTGGGATACTTGTGGATCAAGGCTTAGATACCCTTCTGGGCACTACGGGTTATGATGGTATTAGCGGTACTATGAGTATGATGGCGTACTCCAGATCGGGATTTGTTGCGGATATATTAGCGAAATACATTCGTAACCTTGGTTACAATGCCCGATCAAATCATAATGGAAACTACGCTATGCCTCTACTCCCGGCACTAATTTCCTGCGGGTTGGGAGAAATGAGCAGAACAGGGGATTGTGTTTTGCACCCGCGGTTAGGTTTCCGGCATAAAGCCGCCGTTGTTGTTACAGATTTACCTCTGGTACCTGATGGACCTATTGATTTTGGACTAAGAGATTTCTGTTCCACCTGTCAAAAATGTGCTCAAAACTGCCCTGCTCAGGCTATCGGAACTGACAGAGATCAAACCGCATTTAAGGGACAGTACATGAGATGGGCAGCCGATTCGGACAAATGCACCCAATTCCGGACAACGAATCGGGAAGGATCCTCTTGCGGTCGATGCATGAAAGTCTGCCCGTGGAACAACAAAGAAACATCATGGATTCATGACGTAGGGGTATTTGCCGCTTCTAACTTTGGATTTGCCGGTAATATACTCCGAGATATTGATGACATGTTTGGTTATGGAACCGAGGTAGTAGAAAAGAATCGCTGGTGGTTGGAATGGCCTGAATACTGTCAGGATTGGACAAAGGCTCCCTGGTTAAAAGGGTAAAAAAGTTAAAATTAAGGTATATTTAGACTTTTTAGCCAGGAGGCCAGTGTAAAACAAATTATCGTTAACGAACCGAATAATATGAGGCTAGATCGGAAATCCAAAGATTTTCGATCTAGCCTTAAGTGTTTTGCTGAATTATGTAATATAGTATAGATAAAATACCGTAAAAGTCTTAGATTATATGATGGCTTAATAGGCTAGATACTAACATCATGGTGCTGTGCGTACCAAGTGGAACTCGGATGCGGAAAGCAGATGGCACTATGTCGTCAGCCGCAGCTAAATTACAAAAATGCTGGTAACAGTCTGGGAAGACTATTGCCAGCATCATATCGGTTTGTTTACTCTTATTAGGCGGTTACCCCAATATTTGACACAGTGACTTAATTACTGATTTCTAACGTCACGGGATTTGACGGAGGACCCTCTGTAAAAGAGTCATTGTCCATCAGAACACCCCAGAAGGTGTAGGTTCCGGAGACTGCTCCGGCACCAAAAAGATTTAAACGGTATTGAATCGTCCTCTTGTTTCCATCTTCCGGCACATACGTTTCAAGATAGGATTGTCCCGGTTTCTTGATATACAGCTTAACAGTATATTTTTTACTGTTATAGTTGGAAACCGGAAGCTGAACAACCGTGCTCGATCCGTCATAATACGGAGAAGATAAAGACAATTGAGGAATACTTGAATCTCCTGCCGGTGGAGTCTCACCGTTTACGGAGCTGCCACTTTCATTCACATATTTGTCCGGAGCCTTATAGGGGGCTTCGTCCGACGGCCAGGTCACATCTTTAGGTCGATCCAGAACGTTCAGGCAAATCCTTGATACGGCATTCATGCTGCCTACGGGGGCTAAAAGGTTAGGGTTATTAGCATCGACCATCACTTCGACCCAAACATCACTGACTTTTGTAGGGACACTGTCTGTCGCACATATTTCTGTTTTAACAAATTCCGAAGGAGTCAGACTGCTTGGCAGAAGACCTGATTTGGAATCAAATTTTACGGTCGTAAGCCCTTCGGGACGGCTGATACTTGACTGAACTGCCAGTCCTTCGTGGGCAACCGTCATGACTTGTTTCCAGATGCTGGCCGGATAGCTACCGCCATATACCTTATACAGGTAATGGCTTGTATCTGTCTTATCATACCCCATCCAGACAACACCGACGTATTTTGGGCTATAGCCTGCAAACCAGGCATCGGGGTTACCGGACCTATTGCCAAATTTAGCAGGGTCGAGGGATGTTGTACCGGTCTTACCGCAGATATACCAATTGCCAATCCGGGCCTTTGTGCCTGTTCCGGAGGTTACAACGCTCCTCAGGAGATCATTCATCAAATAAGCGGTGGTTTCTTTCATCACTCTTTTCTCGGAAGGCATGTTTTCGACCAATGTTTTACCATCGGGGCCTAAAACTTTAATAACACTGTAAGGTTCAGCTTTGACACCGTTATTGGCAAATGTTCCGTAAGCTGAAGCCATCTGCAGGGTGGAAACATCAAACGTCCCGAGGGCCATACTTAATACTTTATCATGATCGGTCAGGGAAAGTCCCAGATTATTCTTGGCGAACTGCCAGCCATTACTAACCCCAAGAGAATTTAAGAGTTTTACGGCGTAAACGTTTACAGAGTCCTCAACAGCTTCGCGCATCGTGATCAAGCCCCGCCAACCGGAAGTAATGGTGTCATAATCCGTCGGGGCCCAGACAGTGCCGTCACCGTTATTATATTTGACCGGCATATCATCAAATACTGTTCCAGGATAATAACCGCCGTGTTCAAGTGCCGGCGCATAGACAACGAGTGGCTTGGCAGTCGATCCGGGCTGTCTTTTGGACTGGTAAGCGCGGTTCAACCCCATGGGGGTGTATTCCCGGCCTCCTACCATTGCTGCGACCGCCCCGCTATCGGGCTCCAGTACAGTCATAGCACCTTGAACGGAAGTGCCGTCCTTACTGTTAGCAGGAAAATTCTTGGAGTCTGCAAAAGCTGCCTCGGCTGCAGTCTGGATTTTAGAGTTTACAGTCGTATAGATCTTCAAACCGCCGCTATAGATCTGTTCGGGTGTAAAGCCATATTTAGCTTGAAGCTCGGAAATTACATAATCGACAAAATAAGGGTGCTGTTTGTTGCGCATTGCAGCTTCGGGGATTTGTACATTCTTCTGATTAGATTTAACCTGCTCGACAAACGTAAAAGGTTCATCGACATATTGATCATATTCGGCCTGGGAAATAATATTGTTATCTCTCATTACGCCTAGGACGATCGTTCGTCTTGCTTTGGCTTTTTCCGGATAAAAATATGGGTCATAGCCGCTGGGAGCTTGAGGGAGGCCGGCCAGCATGGCGATTTCAGCGGGATTCAGATCCTTAAGCTCTTTGTTAAAATAAGTCAAAGAAGCGGTCCGAATTCCGAAAGACGATTCCCCTAGGTAAATCCTGTTTAAGTAAAAGGTCAGAATTTCATTTTTGGTGTAAGCGTGCTCAATCTGAAGAGCCAGAACAGCTTCCTGGATCTTGCGCGAAAGCTTCTGCGCCGTCGGATCTTCAATAAAAGCGTTCTTGGCGAGCTGAATCGTGATAGTGCTGCCGCCTTCGACGACTTCGCCGGCTTTCAAATTATTAAAAGCCGATTTGATAATCCGGATCGGGTCTGCCCCAAAATGTTTATAAAACCGTTTATCTTCCACCGCGATAAACGTTTTTTTCACAGTGTCCGGAATGTCTTCATAGTCGACCAGCAGTCTGTTTTCGGTGGAGTGAAGCTGGGCAATTGAATTTCCTTCATTGTCATAGACGACAGAGGATTGCTTCTGACCTGTTAGCAGTTCGACGTCTAATTTGGGAGTCTTCGCTACAGCAACAATCGCGTAAATACCTAAAATCACAACAAGTAGAATAATAATGAACAAAGGAATTCTAAAATAGGGTGTATTCATAAACTTTTTCTTCTTTTTGACAGGGTGGACCCGCCTGTTTTTCTGATCTGTATTACGGTTATGATAATCATTGTTATTAGCCATTTTTGCCTCCTAGATAAAGACTTATTAATGAGTATCTATATTAATAAGCTCAAAACATTATATCATATTTTAGAGACTGTAAAAACAGTATCAATTTGGCAAGAGGTTGATATAAAATTTATATTTCTTTATAATATAAGATGCTCAAGCGCAAAAAAACTTTATATAGTACCATGTCAGCCCTAAATTTTATATATTCTGGCGGCGTATTTGATGAATTGATTTTATTATCATTTATATTATCCTTTTAAAGGAAGACAAGGTACTTGAGGTATATCGAAGAATGGAAGGAATGTTTTAAATTGATCGATTTAGACAAAGAAGTACAAAGACAAATGGAGATATTAAGAACAGGTGCTGCCGAGATTGTACCGGAGGATGAACTGAAGGAAAAAATAAAGAATTCCCTTTTGTTAAATAAACCGCTGACGGTTAAGCTCGGGCTTGACCCGACAGCTCCGGATATTCATTTGGGACATACGGTTCCTTTGCAGAAAATGAGACAGTTTCAGGATCTGGGGCATCAGGCCGTGATTATCATCGGAGATTTTACGGGCAGGATAGGTGATCCTACGGGAAAATCCGAAACTAGAAAGGCATTGACCGAAGAAGAAGTGCTTCGGAATGCGGAAACCTATAAAGAGCAGATATTTAAAATCCTTGATCCCGCTAAAACAAGGATTGAATTTAATGCGACCTGGCTTTCAAAGCTCAGCTTTGAAGAGGTCATTAAGTTAGCTTCCAATTGTACAGTTGCCAGAATGCTGGAAAGGGACGACTTTGCCAAGAGATATCAGGAGGAACGTCCGATCAGCATTCATGAGTTCTTCTATCCGCTGATGCAGGGCTATGACTCGGTAGCTTTGCAAAGCGACGTCGAACTGGGAGGAACAGACCAGAAGTTTAATCTGCTCATGGGGCGTACGCTGCAAAAAGATTATGGCCAATCGCCGCAGGTTGCTTTAACAACGCCAATCCTTGAGGGACTTGACGGCGTTCATAAAATGAGTAAAAGTCTTGGTAATTATATCGGAGTCTATGAAAGCCCCAGAGAAATGTTTGGAAAAACGATGTCTCTGCCGGACGAATTGATGATTCGCTATTTCGAATTGGTCACAAAAGTGCCTGTTGGCGAAATTCGCCGTCTCGAAAAGGGCCTTGCTGACGGCAGCGTTCATCCGCGTGACTTAAAAATGCGTCTGGGATGGGAGATTGTCCGAATTTATCATGGGTATCCCGAAGCCGATCAGGCAAAAGACGAATTTATTAAAATGTTCCAGAAAAAAGAAGCTCCAGATGAGATGCCTGAATTTAGCCTCTCGGAACTTGGTGCTCCTGAGGAGGGCACGATCGAACTGGTTACGCTGATGGTCAACGCAGCACTTGCCCCAAGCAGGGGAGAAGCTAGAAGACTGGTTGAACAGGGCGGAGTGAAGCTTAACGATGAGAAGCTCTCAGATTCGCAGGCCGCCATTCGTCTTTCAGCCGGTGATATCTTGAAGGTTGGCAAGAGAAAATTTATTCGAATTAAATTGTAGATGTAGAACCTTATTTATCAGAAACGATTATTTTTTAAAGACAAAGAACGCTCCTTAATTCTTCTTCATATAATAAAATCATCAGTAACTGAAACAGTATTCTTGGGACATCCTAATTAATGGCGCTGATGATTTATTATTGTCAAAATAATAAAACCGCAGGACAGAAATAGTTTGAAACTGGCCGAATAGCTGTAAAGAACACTTCTGCATAATGTATAAGAAAATATCGAATTCCTTGTGATTTGCTGTTGACAGTGTCAAAACAGCGTGATATTATAATAAAGCGTCTCGGGGCGGGAACGCCTGAAAGAAGCGCAAAGGTCATTGAAAACTGAACAACAAGAATGAAATAAAAAGCTAGACTCGTCAATGAAATTTGGTAAACAAACGAGCTTGAATCAAGCTCCGTAAATAGTTTTTATGGAGAGTTTGATCCTGGCTCAGGACGAACGCTGGCGGCGTGCCTAACACATGCAAGTCGAACGGAGATAGTTAATGAAGCTTGCGATTTAACTGTCTTAGTGGCGAACGGGTGAGTAACGCGTGGGTAACCTGCCCTTAAGACCGGGACAACAGCTGGAAACGGCTGCTAATACCGGATGTATTGTCTGAGAGGCATCTCTTGGAGAAGAAAG
>Ga0154089_124_pt1 | contig 15014 bp, 12 predicted proteins | sample DehspFTH1_FD_150125 | JGI IMG/M metagenome (GOLD analysis project Ga0154089, IMG submission 150125) | reverse complement strand
TACATATCTCCAGCTTTAAACCGTACTGCCACTACATTCATGCCTGCAATTAATCCATCGTTGATAATCCGAGCTGGCTCAATACCAGCGTCGATCATTTTTTGAGTAAGATCCTGTGCCAACCTAAAATCGCCACTNATTACTGATTCTGACAATGCCTTAAATTCACTCATACTAGTTAAATGCCTCCTTAAATAATTTTTAAATTAAAAATATAAAATCTAAATTTATCAGGAATAAACCCATAATGGATTAAAATCGAAATCCTCTGTTCTGTATTATTTATTTAGAACTCTTTGCTCCGCTGATGCAATGATTGCATCGAGTTCCTTAATTACTTCTTCTGGAAGTGGCTCCGGTTTGTGTTCTTTAAGAATCAGCTTTACTTTGTCCGACATTCTATCATTCATGGATTTTTCACCATCGGCTTCCCAACCTGCATAGCTTTGTCTATCCAGCAAAGTCGGTTTCCACGTTTCTGTTCTGAAATGTTTAAATGTGTGTTCCTGCCCTAAATATGAGCCGCCAGGACCTACCTCATTAATCACGTCATAAGCCAAATGCTCTTCATCAACATCAATGCCCTTAATCAATCTTCGAACCATCCCAATGATTTCGTCACCCATCACTAGTTGTTCTAATGATCCGGTTAATCCAAGATCTGTGAAACCAACATCGTGGATTAGATGTGCACCGCTTGCAGCTGCTGCAAAAATTTGTAACGTCGCTTCAATAGCCGCTTGTTGATCGACTACCTTAGAATCGGTTGCGCCTGCAAAACTCCAAATAGGAAGATTCAAATAATGAAAAATATCTGCTGAAGCGGCAATCAATAATGTCAATTCAGGGGCTCCGTAACTATGCTGCATTGTTTTCATATCCAATGGCCCACCTTGAATCGCAGCAATAAATGGTGCTCCTTCATTCTTCAGTTGACTTAATAGTAGCCCCACTAAAGTTTCCGCAAGACCTTGTGAAAGCCCACCAGCAATTGTCATTGGTCCAGTTCCGCCTAAAACTATTCCAGGAGGATAAACAACCGGTAATTTTCTCTCAGCTAAATAAAGCAATTTTTCTACTGCTTCCTTTGTATGAGTTAAAGGCGACGTTGGTTCACAATATATGACCAAAAATGGATTCTTTTGTAACTTTTCCAAACCTCCAGCTACTGCACTGCACATATCGACAATTTCTTTCAATCCATCAACGTCAAAAGTCCAGCCCACGATTGGTTTTGTTGAATTTTCCAACATAGCTCGTACTTCATAAACATCAGCTAGCGTAGCTGTACAATCTGAAATCATGGATAGTGACATCACAAAATCAATATTAGGTAGAGCGTCAGCTACTATAGCAGTATTTGCAACATCTTGAGTTAGAGTTTCTCTTCTCTCACCCGTTTGAGGATCACGGAAATTTGGACATGTTGGCCCTGGTCCAAAATAACTATTATTACCCTCTAAAAATAGCTTTTCATTACCGTTTTGATCGGATAACACTATTTTTGAAGGAGCAGTACTCAAAGCTTTTTCAATCAACTTTGAAGGTATCTTCACTTTAACGCCGTCAATTGTACAACCCGCATTTTTTAATAGCGTACGTGCTTCCTCCGAATGTACAATTGAACCTGTATTTTCCAATATCCTCAATGCATTATTGACAATTTGTTTAATCTGTTCAATTGTTAAAATCTTAAATTGCAAAGTTTTGTAATCCGTAAAGTTTGATTCTTTGACTTGAATCGTCATTTTTTTACCCATCCTTTCGATAGAATTTAAAACGTTAAATATCGTTTCTTTGATTTTGTTACTTTCTCTAAACTCCTCTATCCCCTGACTAGAATTGCTAAACAAACCTCATTTTTCGACACTCCAAGACTTTATTCACCCCTTTTCTCCTAAAGCATGAGGTTTGATAATTTGTTAATGCAAGATATATGCCAATAACAAATGAATTAAATAATCCCGTATAGGCTGATATTTTGGATTCAAAAAGTCTCTGATGCATCAATGTTGTGCACTTAGGTTCAAAATTTAATATTTTATACGCATAAAAATTATGTTTACTGCATATTTTTTATGCTCATAAATAGAATTTAATCAAAAGGCGAAAATTGTAATATTGCAAGCAAAATATCATAAAAAGGGTCGATAAAAGGATCAGTCTTCATCGTATTGTTACGTCTTTGTTTAATGGGATTGCTGATTTGCAGATTACCCTTTCATTAAATTGGTACAATATTGAAGAAACTCTGTAACAAAATGTCACATGCTGTTAGTAACAATATTTGTGATTAAAAAAACATATATTACATGTAATATTCATGGTATAATAAACCATGATGAAATTAATCGCTGAAAATCTCAATTCTATAAAAGAGGTCGAGGTTTTCGTATTTATTTAAGAAATTATAGGAGATAAGTTATTATGAATAAGACGGTAGTTAGATCTTCTTTAACCGAACAGGTATATATGCTTATTATCAATAAAATTCAAGACAATACTCTCTCTCAGGGTGATAGAATTAATATTGAAGAATTAGCTAGGGATTTTGATGTAAGCAGAACTCCTGTAAGGGAAGCTATTAATCGGCTTATACAAGAAGGATTTGTTGAACAAGTACATAACGTTGGTCCTAGAATTATTACTTTGAACAAACAAAAGATGTTAGATTTAGCTTTTACCAATGCTATACTTTTTACAGGTATTCTTGAATCTCTAATCGGCACCAAGCATAAAGATAAAATGGTTGCCGAATTAACTGCTGTGCTTGATAAACAAAATGAATGTTTAGAAAAACAAACTTTTGAAAAGTACTTTCTATATGCCATAGATTTTCATAAAGTTTTTATTAATCACTGTGAAAACCAAAAACTTAGGCAGCTTACTTTGCAAACTCAAACTCAAATAGATATGTTCGTACTTTATTATAATAGAAGCGAAGCTAACCGAGAAAATAGCATTGATGACCATACTAAATTGCTGCATTATTTTATCCAAGATGATTATGATAATCTCATCTCAGCTATGAAAGAGCACAATATCAATGCAAACAATTATTTTAAAAACAAATCAAATTTTAAATTTCTCGATTAAGTACTAAGATCACCATCATTTTGCTTTGGTCATATTTTTTTGTGTTCACAAGGATGAGCTCAATCCCAAATATTTAAAGTGCAATATTCATACTAAAATTTTACTTGTTAGACATAGGTATTTTAAAATAATACTAACCAAGCAGCATACAACCATTTGCTATAATAAGATAAAAACATTGTTAATAATCAAAATTTAACAGCAAAACCCTCAAAGTAAATGCTATTAAAGAAAATGGGGTTTGTTTACATAAAGTCATTTGCTGATATCAATTTTCCAGGTTGGAAAATCAGAAAGTCCTCGTCCCACTTTCCATTAATCAGCTTCTCAAAATACTCCAGAGTCCCTCTGATTTCTGAAAATTCAACATTCAAAAATTTTGCAACTTCCTGAGAGTACTTAACCTCCTCTTTACTATCTCCTACAGTATTAATAAAAGCTACCCTTTGATAATGCTTGTATTCTTCGTGTATTATCCAACGAGCATTCTCTTCTCCGTATTTTTCTATATATCGGTTATATTCCGATATAGGGTCCCCTTTAAGTTTTATCCATCCTGTACTCAAGTAAAAAGTTGCTGGAAAACAATTGAATTCTTTATCATATTGTTTCCTTGAACCTAATAATAGACTGATACAATCATGAACCCTTGGTATCACTATAGTATGTGTGTTAGAAATAAGCCCTATTGTCCCATTGGAGCATAATCCATACCCAATTAGAAGCGTATCATGACCAACTGCTTCATTAACCCTTTTCTGTAACTCTTGTTTTAGCTTATCAGGAGTGTTGTGTAATCCTACTTCCAAAAATTCGCAGTCAACATTTTCAGGTAATATATTTCTTATTTCTTCTTCAAGTGTACCGCATGCTATGATTTTCATCTTTGCCAAAGTAATCCCCCCTTACATATTGTATTTTTGTTCGTTCCTATCAAAAATATTTCCGATTGCCCGTGCTGTAATCACAGTTTCAATAAGAAGCTTGTTTTTTGAGTTAACACTTTCATCAGCCATTAATTCATCTGATTGATTCATATTTTTGTTCGAAGGATCTTCATCTTCACATTCTATGTTACCTACAGACAAACCAGAAACTTCAACTTCATTATTTTGAACAGTGACGGAAATTCTGACATCTACTGCTCCTCTTTGACGTGCCGAAGTCATGGCCATCTCATAAACTTTTGTCTTTGCCCATTCCACTGCATCGATATGTTTACTAAATCGTTTATTTTCGAAAGTAGAATAACAAATAAATCCATTGTTAGGTATTATCAGAATTTTTTCCTCAACCATGACATTTCCAGTAATTGCACCAATAGCATTCGCAACTCCGGCATTGTCAGGAATGATACAACTTGTGTTTAATGCACCTGCTACATCTGGCAAAAAAATATGCGTTGGTGCTCCAATTCCAACCAACTTCATTCTTGTTGAAAAATCACAGGCTACAATATCACTTTGATTATTCCTTTCTTGAATTAATTTTCGCTTTTTCTTAAAACTGGAATTTATCAGATTGTTCAGTTGTTTGGAAACTCCTCCTCTCATCATTTGAACTTCATCGTGTTCTAATATCATGTTTACTATATTGAAATATAATCGTTCCTTAACGTTTTCTTTCACTATTTTAATCAGCTCTTCAAGCTGTACATTGATCTGATTAGCCATAATCATGGCTCCATAATACGCTGCTTCCTTATTCCAGACGGCAAAATCACCTGTGAGGTGCATTATATCAGTAGGAGTAAGGCCGGATCTCATGACAATTCCGTATTGTTCTAATCTTTTTAGATTGATAGAATAGATCGTTGTATCTATCATTTCGGCTAGCTCAGCTAAACTCAATGGCCCATTTGTTAAAGCTATTACTATATCTTTTTCTTCCTGATTATAATAATCTTCTTCCGAAATATCCCTGATTTTATAGAAAAACTCACACAATGAAATAGTATGCTTCCACTTATCTTGATAAATTGTTTCAATCTTCTCTATTACACTTGGCCAACGGCAAGCCAGCCATGACAATGGCGCTGCTCTATCAGGGCCAATATTTAAAGTGTTTTGGTTATTATGTCTGATTAGACTGTCTCCACCAAGACCGAAGGTATTTATTAAAATAGAATTAATCCCCGTGTTCCACTTACCTATTTTTGCTCCTTGAATAGCAATTTCAGGAATGCCGTCTTTTACAATTGCTATATCGCTTGTTGTCCCTCCCATATCAACAATAATGCAGTCATTCTCTCTTGTTAGATTAATTGCACCAGCAACACTTGCCGCCGGTCCGCAAAGAAGTGTTTCCATTGGCTTGTCTCTTGCAAATTTCTCTGACATAAGACTTCCATCACCTCTAACTATTACAAGGGGCGCTTCTATTCCCATATGCTTCAAGCTAATTTTCACTGCGTTTATAAAATCATTAATAAGAGGAATTAACTGTACGTTAATTAACGTACTAGCAGCCCTTTTTAATGAATTTAACTTATCTGTTAATTCATGTCCACAAACCACTTGTTTTCCCGTCCATGCATTTAATAATGTCTTCGCTTTCATCTCAACTAGACTATTTCTTATTCCCCAAAGCTCTACAACAGCAAATATGTCGATCATATTATTACAATCATCCACTTTAGTTCTTAAGAGGTCCCAATCCGGTTCGTATGACATGTCGCCCTGTTGATTTGTTCCTCCACTTAAGAAAATAATTTCAGTCTTATCCGGTAATCCATACTCATATCCATATTTATCGACAAGCTCTTCGTCAAACCCAATTAATACAAGCTTAGCCCGACAGCCTTTGCCTTCAACGCATGCATTGGTTGCAAGTGTCGTTGAAAGCGAAACCAACTTAATTTTAGCTATCATTTCATGGGGAATTTGACAAAGTGCGCCTTTAATTCCTATCGTAAGATCTTCTTTTACGGTGATTGACTTTGCAGTATTTATAACCTTATTATTTTCAAAATCAAACACTGCAGCATCAGTATATGTACCACCTGTGTCAATCCCAAGACCATATTGCATAATATCACTTCTTTCTTTCAGTTTATAACTTATTAATTATCAATAATTTATTAAGCAGAATCGTATTCAACACCTAAGCAGACTCACTGCTTTCTTCTTAAGCGTAAGCAGTTTTATTTGCCTCATTACCTCATTATTTAAGAAATGCAAAACTCATGCCAACGAGAAATAAGGTATATAATCCCTTATAGCCTAATCTTCAGATTAAAACAAAGTCCTAGAGCATTAATATTGTGCTCTTCGAGCTTTAAATCCCGTTTTAATAAGCTCAAAAATTATAGAAACTGCATATTTATTATGCATTAAAAAAGGAGTATACTAATAATTGTCGAAAATGATTCAACTAATATTACCTATATAGAACAACCTTTAAGGGGGTAAATGCATGGAAGTGAACTTATCTCATTATTTCAAACTATTGGCAGAATTCGCCGAAGAAGGAATGATAATTACAAATCTTCAGGAATCTATCCAATACATTAACTTAGCAGCACGAGTGTTATTAAATTTGGAAGACGGTTTGAATAGAAACTTGTCGACAATTATTCCTATCGAGGACATAAAGACTATGGATGAGAGACAAAAAACATTCAGTCATGAAAACAAAATTCTTTCAATCCGCGTTAACGCAGTTAATGTTGGAAACTTGCCACTTTATCTTTGGTATCTCACAGACGTTACCATCAAAGAAAAACGAGAAAAGGAATTAATATGCTTAAGAACTATGTTCGATTATATTGACGAAGGGGTAATAATGTCAGATCATGAAAATAAGATAACTTTGTATAATAAGCCGATTTCCTGCTTTGAAGAAATGGACTCAGATCAAGTGGTCGGAAAATACTTAGATGAGGTCTATAAATCTAGCACACACGCTAAAGTGTTATCAACAGGAATTCCTGTTAAGGATAGCTATAAAAGATATTCAACCAATACTGGCAAAGAACTCCAAGGTATGGGTAAAACCTATCCTGTAATCCAAGATGACCAGGTTATTGCGGTCTTTTCAGTTGTTCGGGACGTAAGTGTTATACGCCAGCTTCTTTTTAAGGCCGTAGAATTGCAAGAAGGCGCCTTTCCTAAAAAAGCCTCTTATGGAACTAGATATACCTTTAAAGATATCATTGGAGAAAATCAGCTTATGGCCAAAGCAATCAAAGAATCCCAGAAAATAGCACAGAGCTGTTCTCCTGTTCTTATCTATGGTGAAACTGGAACGGGTAAAGAATTATTTGCTCAAAGTATTCACAACTATAAAAACGTTGATCAACCTTTTGTAGCCATTAATTGCGCAGCCTTGCCTGAATCATTGCTAGAAAGCCTTTTATTTGGTACGACGAAAGGGGCTTTTACAGGAGCCGATAACATGAAAGGTCTTTTTGAACAAGCTGGAGAAGGTACGCTCTTTTTAGACGAAATTAATTCAATGTCAATGATTTTACAAGCCAAACTACTAAGGGTATTACAAGAAAAATTAATCAGAAGAATTGGCGCTACGACTGAAATTCCTGTTAATTGCCACGTTATCAGCTCCTGTAATGAAGACCCAGAGCAATGCGTTAAAAATGGGACTCTAAGGAAAGACCTATATTATCGCTTAGCACTAATTCGCATTGACATTCCCCCTCTAAGAGAGCGCGGTAAAGATATTGAAAGTCTGACCGAATTTTTTATAAATAAATTTGCGCGTCTATACGGGAAAAAGAATATAGAACTTTCAGAAGATTTTCGGATATTTATTTATCACCATCCTTGGCCTGGAAATGTACGAGAACTTGAATATACATTGGAAAGTTGCGTTGCCTTATTGGATGACGAAGAAGAATTGTCAATACAAAGCTTACCGACTCACCTTCGTTCAAAAATTGATCAGAATAACTCTCAGACAATAACTTTTGCGAATGCAGGTACATTGTCGAGCATTTTAAGAGATGTTGAAAAGAAATTGGTCCTTACTACTTTACAAGAACATCATTGGAACATTGCTCGTTCCGCCAAAGCAATAGGCATCGGACGTCAGAACCTGCAATACAGAATGCGAAAGCTAGAAATTGAAAATCAAGCAATTATCCTTAATGACTAGAGTGCTATAAACTTTTAATACCTATAGGCCTTATATAGGTAACAAACCAATTGACGATGTCTATTATAACGATGCAAAGACAAAAGCCGATTTATCCTTTGGGTGAGGAAAATCGGCTTTTCGCTTCTATACTATGTCTTGGTGTTTACTTTCGAAAAAATGCTAACGGGACACTACTCTTTTTTCGTTCAATATATATGAGGACATTATAGATCTGAGGTTAAATCTTCAGCCATTTTTACGATCTTTTCTGAGAGGTTGGTTAACTCATTAATAGCAGGTAAAACATCTGTAAGTACTTGCGCTTGATGGTTTGCCACCTCTGACACTTCTTTTACCGAAAGACTAATCTGATTTGTTGCCACTTTTATATTATTTAAAGTGTTTCTGATATTCTTTGTTGAAGTTGAGCTTGTGTTTGCAAGCTTACGAACTTCGTCAGCGACCACTGCAAAACCTCTTCCATGTTGACCAACTCTAGCTGCCTCAATAGAAGCGTTAAGACCAAGCAGGTTGGTTTGAACTGCAATTTTCTGAATTACCTCTACGATGTCGTCTGTTTCCCCAATCCGGTCATTTGTTTCCCGAGAAATCCCTGCCAGCTCCTGCCCAGTAGCTGAAAGTTCCTCTGCTTCCGCCGTAATTTGTTGGACTGTATCATCAACAGCTCTCACTACTTCATTTAATGTATTTGCAATTTCCAATAATCTTTCCTTCTTATAGGCCGTTTGAAAAACGAGAATACCTCCAACAAGTTTCTGATCCTCAAAAATTGGAAGACTGATTGATACGCATTGCATTCCATAGACTTCTTTCGGTACTTCATCAATCCTTCGTTGTTGTTCACGCATCATTTCAGTTATGATCCAGCCGGAAGCCAAAGGTAATCCAAGCTGTGATTCCACAGAAAGTTTAAATGTTTTAGGATTAATTTCGACTATAATTTTTTTTGTGTCGCATACATAAATACCTACGTCTTCAAACATTAATTCACTAATATAAGGGGCCATCCCTACCACATTCTGCATGGTTTGACATAAATCATTTTCTTCCAACATAGCACTCACCTTCCTTATTGTCAGTTTGATTTACTTCTTTTTCGTCGCTCAATAAAATAGTGTTATATCAAAACAGCACCTAAATTAATTATAAATTGGTTCTCTCGTAGTATATATGATATTGACTTTATTTAGGGGTTGCATGACGGCTTCGGAATTGACCCGTTCGATTTCTTCGAGTTATATGATATACCTCCAGAACCGAAATAACCCACACAGCTAACCCGCCTGAGTATCTGCCAATCATAGAAATGTTGGCAGATGTCAGCCGGAATGTGATATACCCAAAAATACACATCCAAAAAATCATGAGTAATCCTCGCATTGGCCTAGATAATAAAACATAGCCTGAACCAGGTACAATGAAAGCAGCTATTACTGGGCCCCATGCACGCATAATAACCCTCCTTCGTTGATCCTTAATACCCTCGTGGCCTTGGCCAGCGATTTGCTCCCGCTTTGAGAAAGGCTTGTGTATCAACAAATTTATAACGATGTAACGTAAACCAAAGAGAGGCTAAAAAGTAGAACATTAAACCAGCCAATAAATTAACCCAATAGCCGAAATACATCCCTGTTAGTGTTGCCAGAACCAAAATAATCAGGATAACTGCAGGCATTGGATGCCAAGGTGCTATATACCCTCGATCAATCGATCCAATCGGATACATTTTTCTAAATTTAAACATCATGTATCCCATGAACAAATAGACCAGCAAGGCTGATAGAATTGAAAAGGTTATAACCTGATCAAGCAGCCCTGTAAATCCAAAGGCCAAGGAAATCGGCAAAAGGAACAAGATGGCCCGATAAGGCGTTTTATGCTTGGGATGGACTGCTGAAAAAGCGTCGGGAATCAAGGTATCTCTCGACATGGCAAACCAAGCTCTGCTAGCGTCGTTAATACATCCATTCGCACTCGCCATGCAAGCTAAAATCGTGCCAAAGAACATGACTACGATTACCGCGGATAGTTTCGTTGCTAGTGCGGCCTCATAGAGTGGATAAACGGATCCTCCGAGAGTTCCTGCATCGACTAGGCCGGAACAGACAAACCAAGTAATAGTGGCTCCAATTAACAGGGTTACCATTCCAACCAGCGTACCCATTGGAAGCGAGCGTGCCGTTGAGCGGCATTCCTCTGCTGCTAAAGCTGCTCCCTCGATCCCCAGAAAGAACCAAATTCCAAACTGAAGTGCTGCAATGACCCCTATCCAGCCATACGGTAATCCATTCGTTAGCTCTGCAAGCCTGAGAATACTTTGTGTAGAACCATAAAAATGGGTTGAAAACAGAAGCACAAAGATGGTGACCAACGCTATCGCTGTAATAAAAAAATTAAGGGTTAAGGTGGCATAAACTCCTCGATAGTTGAGATACGTCAAGAATAACAACGTCAAGATGACATATGGCAAACTTTGTATGGCTGGATTGATGGATTGTAGAATGGCTCCAACCACCAAAGCGTCTGCCGCTTCAAGCATAACGTATTCAAACACGAGCATTAGTCCAACGTTAAAAGCAGCCAGCGGTCCCATAAGATATTTTGCCATGGCATATTGACCACCCGCTTCAGGGATAATTGATCCAATTTCAGTGTTAATCATGACTAGGGCGGTATATAAAATTCCGATGATCCAGCAAGCTAAGAGAGCTCCTAAAGACCCACCCTTAGCAACGGTAAAGTTCCAGCCCATAAACTCTCCCACTAGAACAATACCTACGCCTAAGGCCCAAATATGCATAGGTCCTAAGACTTTTGATAGATGTTGGTCTTTATTGTGTTGAACTGTATTAGAATCAGTCAAGGCTTTTCTCCTCCCTTTTCCTGCTCATTTCAACACGGATAAAATCTTGCGCAAGAAGTACAAAAAAAACTGCACATAAACCCCAGGCGACCCAATTCATCAATGACCATAGATTCAAGCTAATTCCCCCATCTTGGCATACTATTTAATTAAAATTTATTTAAACCTTACTTTTTCAGGAACCTCATCATAATTATTTTTAATCATATCTTTAAGTTCCTTATTGGACTTAGAAATCACATAGAGCATATAAATTCCCAAGGCAAAGACAACCATCACAAAAATCGGTAAATTGAGAGAATAGTCAATCCCCGCTGTCGAGCCTGCACCTACGAAAACTTTCCCTCGCATCAACATCGTTGTGAGCAGAATCACAAAGCAAAGCAACATAATAAACATGACATCAAATACTTCCATACATAAACTGTTTTCGTGCTTTTTCCGTTTTTTGGAACCGTTCAATTTCTATTCTCCCTTCCTAACCATAACATTTTCAATCGTTAACCTCTTTCTGCTTGCCTTACAAGTTGCGTAATTCCTCATAATAAATGGCCACCCTATTTTTTTTCAAATGTACCAAAACAGCTATAAGAGAGCTTGTCACAAAAATACCGGCTATCGATCCTATCCCTAAAATAACATCCCAAATGAGAACGTTTGGAGCCAAACTACTCATACTAATCAAGACCAACCCTAAGACCAGCCAAACAAAGATAATAACTATTACAATCAGTCCAGTATCCTGCATATACATTTTATCCATTTTAACCCCGTTAAACTCCATCTACCTATCACCTCACACATCTATTCCTACAATGTTAGGTAAAGAGGAGATCCTAAGTGTTTTCACAATCAGGATCTCCTCCTAAAAATGATTTAATTGTTTTAAATCATTTAATAAATTTAAAATTTAATTCCCTGATGCATCTAGCTGGCCGCATTCTACCAGGGTTTTCCCCTTGGTTTCTGGAGCCAACGCAATGCAAACTATCAAGCCAAGTACCGTAAGTACCGTTGCAGCTATCATTGTAACTTGGATACCATAAGCTACCAAAGCTATCGGTAGAAGGAATGTCCCGACTGCTGCTCCGACCCGGCTCATGGCTGTGGCCACTCCAAATGCGGAAGCCCGCACCTCTGTAGGGAATAGTTCGTTTGGATACAGAGCATCTAGCACGGTTGGAGGACCGGAAAAGAATGCATAGATTACAAATCCAGCCACAACTAGCCATACTGGTGGAGTAGCCAAAATACAAGTCATCAACAAGCCAATACTCATAAGTATGAAGCTCCGGATGACCATCGGGCGTCTACCCATTGATTCCACCCAATACAATCCTGGAATGCATCCTACAAGAAAGGCCACGTCAATTGCGGCATATCCCCAGATCCAGTCGTTCCCATTAACCATCCCAAGGGCTCCTAGAATTTGTGGTCCAAAGGTGTATATAGCAAAACATGGGATAACCTGGAACATCCAGAAGAAACCAACAAAAAACAATCGTTTAAAGTATCCTTTTTGGAACATCAATTTGTAGTTGGTTTTTTTCGGCTCCTCTCCTAAATCGGAAAGTTCAGCCGTTGGACCCCAAACTTTTTTCACAACCTTCAATGCCTCTTCAGTTTTACCGGCCTTTAACAACCAACGCGGAGACTCAGGGGTATCCCACCGACCGATGACCAGAATAAGAGCTGGGAGTGCCGCACTGGCTAGCATCCATGCCCAGCCATTCGGTATTGCCAACAGAAAATATCCGACTGCAGAACTGCAAAGTGCTCCTACATACCAAATGACCATCATAAGTCCCATCATAAAGCCCCTGTGTTTCGTGGGCGCAAATTCCGCCAAGAGAGAGGTGGAAATTGGATAATCAGCTCCGATTGCAATTCCAATACAAAATCTGAACAATACCAATTCCATCGGACTCGTAATGAAAAAACATGCAATAGAAAAAACCACGATCATAGCTAAATCAATCATGTACATTGCTTTTCTTCCGACTATATCTGTGATATAACCGAAGGCCAGCGCCCCAACCATCAGCCCCACAAGGGCCGATGCTCCAGCCAGACCAGACCAAGTAGCATCCAACTTAAGCTGGGGTGCCAATTGGACTAATGCAATTGAAATAATTGTTAAGATATACCCGTCGAGGAAAACACCACCGCTTGCGAAGAATGTCATTTTCTTTAGAAATGGAGTAAAATCAGATGTTTCAACCAAGGATTGTTTTGCTACTGCCATGAATTCAATCCCCCAATCAAATTGAATAACGCTTTTTCATACTAAAATTAATTAATTAAAGCCCATCTTATTAAGTTGTTTACTTTCTTTAATAGCATCCGGCACTTGGCAACATCAGCCAATTGTAGTTCTGCCTCGCGCTCCCAAGGTCTAAGCACTATTGCCAACTATATTCGCATTCCTCCTTCCATATAAATTTACGATTTTTCCACCGCCAATCATCATTAAACTTACTGTTTATATATTCTACATTTTGTTTATAATTCCTCTTTCATTCTAAATAAATTTTTAAAATAAATTTTGACTAGGCGATGCTGGTAATCACTATTTACATCAAATTATTCCCAGAACTGCTTATCTACCTTCTTTTCATAAGGTCATCTTTAGTTCCAGCAATAATTTATCTAAATTAATATTCACCTGCAAAAAGGATGTAATTACCTGGTAATTATCTTAGAAATTCTATTTTGAGCATTGACATGATAAGATATTATCTATTATGCTTAAAAAGGTCTGTATGATGAGAGAAAGAATTTTGTCGAAATATTCCGCTGGGGGGAGAAATATTGAATAATAAAGAGGTCCTTGAAAATATTATAAGGATAGCGGAAGGTATTGCTAAAACATTTGGTAATAATTGCGAAGTTCTTATAGCTGATCTAGATAATCCAAGTAACTCAATTATTGCTATATACAATGGTCATGTTACAGGTAGAAAAGTTGGAGATTCCCTTTCTGAACTAGGTTTGAAAAATATAAAGTCAAAAAATATTAATAAAGATTTAATTAACTACAGTGCTAAGACGATTGATGGTAGATTAATAAAATCTACTACCTTCCATATTAATTTAGATAAAAGGTTACTAGCATTGGGAATTAATTATGATTGTTCTAATCTTCAAATGGCACTTTCCAGTATCGAAAGTTTGATAATGATAGAAACAGGAAATAAAGATGAATTTTTTCCAAATTCAAATGATTTATTAGATAACCTTCTCTCTGAGTCCTTTAAACTTGTTGAAAAACCAGTTTCATTCATGAATAAAGAAGATAGAATTAAAATAATTAGATATTTAGATGAACGAGGAGCTTTACTAATTCATAAGTCTGTGCAGATTGTCGCAGAAAAACTGAATGTTTCTCGCTACACAATTTATAATTATATAAATGAAATTAAAGAAGAAGACAAGAAAACCGAGAGTTAACTACAAAGGAGAGATCCCAAACATTTTCATAATCAGGATCTCCCATTAAAAATCATTCAATTGTAAAGTCCAGTAAGCACTGTTGCAATAATCATTGTAATCTGAATACCGAAGGCATCCGCTTCTAATTTATTTCTGGTCGCAAATTAGATCCTAGTAGCCGTTCCTAAGCTTTAATCTTGCCAGAACGTACCCCAGTAATATATTTCATGCAATAGTCATCTTGACCAATTAAGGCCCGAGCAGCGCCATACATGGACATCATTGACTGATCCAACGGATCAAGGATAAAGGCATCCATGCCCACGGCAACATTCATGACCATAAAGGCTTTATTTAACAGTTTTCTCTCTGGNAGACCAAATGAGATGTTGGATAANCCGCACACGAAGTGAATCTGCGGATATTTTTGATGGATAGCCATAACATTTTCGAGAACTTCTATCCCGTATTGGTTATTCACACCCAGCGGTTTAATCAAGGGATCGAG
>Ga0154089_123_pt1 | contig 19788 bp, 17 predicted proteins | sample DehspFTH1_FD_150125 | JGI IMG/M metagenome (GOLD analysis project Ga0154089, IMG submission 150125) | reverse complement strand
GCTCAAATAATTTCATTCAAGCCTGATTACCCCATATTAGGTCTGGGTGCCACAAGTTCCAGCGTCAAGCGGAGCATGGATGCGGAGCGCGGCTGTTAGACGGCCACGGATGGCTAATGTCGCGATGCCATGGATGGCTCTTTTTATTTGGAACGCACAAACAGCTGTTTTGATTTTATGATATAATCCACGCCGGAAATGATGGTTATCATCAGCGCAAGATAGATCATAGGCTGGGCAATATATATGTTAAGGATTGATAATGGCCAATCTCTCAAAATCAACAGTGCTATGGCAATGATCTGAGTGACCGTCTTCAGTTTTCCAAGCTTGCTGGCACTGATCACTACGCCTTCGGCAGCAGCAATCGCTCTTAACCCTGTGACCGCAAACTCTCGGGCCAAGATAATCCAGACAATCCAGGCCGAAACGAGATTTAACTCGACCAGGGCAATCAGCGCGGCTGAAACCAGAAGCTTGTCGGCAAGCGGATCCAGAAATTTACCGAGATTGGTCACTTGTTTCAGCTTGCGTGCGAAATAACCGTCCAAACCGTCTGTCGCAGACGCCAGGATAAATATCCCCGCGGCTACAAAGTCCTGATAAGGAAAATAAGCGGTGCCGTCAGGCATTTTTACCAATAAAAAGGCCATAAACAAAGGTATCATGGCAATTCGAATCAGAGTCAGCGTATTAGGTAGATTCACTCGAGCTCCTCCCCTCCCATATCATAGCTGTCCGCTTCTGTAATTCTGGTCTGTATGATTTCACCAGTCAAATGTTTCTTCTGAACCTTGAGGTAAATCTGACCGTCAATCTCCGGGGCATCCCCTTCGCTCCGCCCGACCCATTCATCAGGGGCAGTCTGTTCTTCGAGAATGACCCGGATGATTTGTCCGACCCTTTGCTGCTGTATCTGATCCGCAATTTCCGTTTGGGCTGCCATAACAGCATTTTTGCGAGCTTCCCGAACCTCAGGTGGTACCTGGTTCGCCATGTTCGCAGCAGGAGTATTTTCCTCCTGGGAATAAGCAAAAACCCCAATACGGTCTAATTTCATTTTATTGACAAATGACAATAAATGCTGAAACTGTTCTTCAGTTTCCCCAGGGAACCCGGTAATAAACGTCGAACGAATAAAGATACCCGGTACAGCCTCGCGGAGCTTTCCGATCAGCGTTTCTGCTTCTTCGGCTGTATTTCTGCGGTTCATTTTCGAAAGTATGGCGTTATCGGCATGCTGAAGAGGCAAATCAATATAATTGCATATCTTGGGTTCCGTCGCAATCAGGTCAATCAGTTCATCAGATACTGCCTCAGGGTAACAATACATCAGCCGAATCCATTGTATACCGTCTATTTCCACTAGTTCCCGCAGAAGATCCGGCAGCCGGTAAGCGTGATACAGCTCAATGCCGTAACGGGTTGTATCCTGGGCTACCAGCGCAATTTCCTTCACACCTTCACCGGCGAGCTTCCTTACTTCTTGTACGATTGACTCCATTGTCCTGCTACGGTAGCTGCCTTTGATCTGCGGAATGACACAATAGCTGCAGCGGTTATCACAGCCTTCGGCTATTTTGACATATGCAAAAAAAGAAGGGCTGAAACGGACCCTCGGCATCTCGTTGTCATAAAGATAGTCCTGCTTCTCTTTTTTCCTGTATACTCTCTCGTTGCCGGATCTTTCCAGGACCTCGGGGATTTTATCCAGATCCCCGTCCCCGAGCACACCATCAAGCTCAGGAAGTTCTTTAAACAGCTCTTCACCATAACGCTGAGCCAGACATCCCACAGCATAGACCTTTTTCTGAGCACCGCTATTTTTCAAATTGATCATTTCACAAAGGGTGTCAACCGATTCTGCTTTGGCATCTTCAATAAAACCACAGGTATTCACGACAATCATATCGGCTTCAGACGGTTCGGTTGTAATCTCGAAGCCTTTCGCCAGCATGCCGGTTATTACTTCACTGTCAACCTGGTTCTTCGGGCACCCAAGGTTAATCACTGCAACTTTTTTTTTCAATTTTCAACCCTCTGAAATCGTTTTTTATCATTTCAGTATATATCAGGTTCCGACCTGCTGTCAAAACGAATGCTTTCCCTTTACCTTCCCTGATGGCTTTCCCGGAGACATCCTTTTGACTTTCCCTGTCGCCTTGCCTGACGCCTCTGTGCGGCTTCCCTGGTGCTTTTCTTTTCTCATCTTTTCGTTTTTTACGGTTTCCCGGGATTTTCCGCTGTCCTCTGCAATCTTTTTTTTATGTTCCTTATTTATTCGTCCCTTGGATAAAAGGTCTTTATTTACTTGCTCTTTATTCAGCTTGCTTTTAACAGAATTTTTCTGTTTGTTTTGTTTATAACCGGAATCTTGTTCCTTGTTTTGATCGGAATAGGCGGTTTTGCCTCTGGGCCTGATCAGACATTTGGGGCCGAACCCTATCAAATCCGTCCTATCGGCTTCAACAAGGGCAGCGTGGACCAGGGCATATTTCTTGGGTTCTCTGAACTGCAGCAACGCTCTCTGCATTGCTTTTTCCGTTTTGCTTTTTGGAACATAAACCTTCTGCATGGTCAGCGGGTCGAGCCCTGTATAAAACATTGCCGTAGACAGCGTTCCCGGAGTCGGATAAAAATCCTGGACCTGTTCCGGCTGATAATGAATGTCACGCAAGTATTCCCCCAGTTCTACGGCTGCTTCCAGCGTACTCCCGGGGTGGCTGGACATAAAGTAAGGAACTATAAACTGCTTCTTGCCAAGACGCTCGTTAATCTTAAAGAATTTTTCCCTGAACTGTTCAAAGGTTTTCCCGGCCGGTTTACGCATATCGTGCAGGACCTTGGGCGAGATATGCTCCGGAGCCACCTTTAGTTGACCGCTGACATGGTGTTCGAGCAGTTCTTTAAAAAAATGTTCGCTTTTATCCGCCATGATATAGTCATAGCGAATCCCCGAGCGCACAAATACTTTTTTGACTTTGGGCAGTTTTCTGAGTTTCCGTAAAATCCCCAGGTATTCCTGATGGTCGATATGCAGGCTTTTGCATGGTGAGGGATGCAGGCATTGTTTTTCCTTACATGCGCCGGTTTTCAATTGTTTCAGACAGGCCGGCCGACGAAAATTTGCTGTCGGTCCGCCAACGTCATGAATATATCCTTTAAAGTCTTCCAAATTGGTGATTTCCACAGCTTCGTGCAGGATCGATTCCTCGCTCCTGCTCTGAACGATTCTTCCCTGATGAAAGGTAAGCGAGCAGAAAGCACAGCTTCCAAAACATCCCCGGGAGCTGACAATACTGAATTTAACTTCCTCCAGCGCAGGTATTCCCCCATCTCTTTCATACATTGGATGTGCGTCTTTCAGATAAGAAAGGCCATAGACTTTGTCCAGTTCTGCCTGAGACAAAGGCATTTCCGGTTTATTCTGTACCAGATATTTTATGCCGTGCTGCTGGACAATGGTTTTTCCTCTGACCGGGTCCTGCTCCTGATATTGGACCTTGAAAGCCTCCGCATACTTTGTTTTGTCTTCTGCCGTCTTTTTGAAGGAAGGTATCTCGATATAACCGCTGCTTACCCCTTCCAGAGAATCCGCTATATAGCAGGTTCCGGGGATATGGCGGATATATTTCACTTCCAAGCCGTCATTCAGATACGCGGCAATCTCCACAATCTGCTTTTCCGCCATGCCATAGACCAACAAGTCCGCACTACTGTCAATTAGAATTGATTTTCTAACGGTATCGCTCCAATAGTCATAATGGGCAAATCTCCGCAAACTGGCTTCTACACCGCCAATGATGATCGGAACGTTTTTATAGGCTTCCCGAATTTTATTGCAATAGACAATCGTCGCCCGGTCCGGCCGTAAACCCATTTTGCAGCCGGGTGAATAGGAGTCTTTTTCACGTATTTTTTTATTGACTGAATAATGGTTGACCATAGAATCCATATTGCCCGCCGAGACCAAAAATCCGAGCCTGGGACGCCCAAGCCTCTGAAATTCTTCAGTCATTTTCCAATCTGGCTGAGGAATGATTCCAACCTTGTATCCTGCGTCTTCAAGGACCCTGGAAATGATGGCCGGGCCAAAACTGGGATGATCGACATAGGCATCCCCGCTGACCAAAACGAAGTCCACCTGGTCCCATCCCCGGCTTTCCATATCTTCTCTGTTCACTGGCAGATAATTTACAGACACTTGATTTTGCTCCTAACTATATCAGCATTAGCTTACTGCCTTCTATCCTTCATTTAATCTATTGGATTCTAATCTTTGCAGCCATATATATTTATTCTAAATCGATTTGACCTGATCCGCAAATATAGGAAGAGGGTATCCTGGTCTTCCGGCATACCCTCTTCACAATCTTATCTTATCAGCTTGGTGTAAACTAACTTCCCGCAAGCTCTTTCACTTTATTCTCATCGATGATGTAGTTTTGAAGGACATCACCAGTCTTCCCGAGTGGCGGGACGGTATGTCCGTTCACTTTGAGTGACAATCCACCGGCGTTGCCGATCGATGTAAATTCAATTTGGTTGTCAGCCTGCAAGGTTTGAGTTGTTCCTGCAGGGATCGTTCCGCTTAAAGCCTGCTTGCCGTCCACATTGACTACGACCCAGCAATCAGCAGTAAACGTAAGCTCAGCAACAATACCCTCGTATTGTTCAGCTTGCTGCTGAGACGGCTGTCCGGCATTTTGTTCCTGCCCTGCAGTATTCGTATTCTGCCCCGTACCGGAATCGGCAGTATTTTGATCGCTCACCTTCGGTGCAGTCGGCAAAGGAATGGGTGTATAATGGGAAGTACCGGATTTGTTGCCTAAATTTGATACAAAGATAATCCCGACGACAATGATCACAGCCAGGATGGCCATTCCTGCAAGGACGATCGGTCTGAACCATACCTGATTGCTTGGAATCGGACTTAAGGGTGGCTGAATCTCGGACTCAGCTTCTTTGACCAAAGAAGCATTATAGTTGTCTATAATTTCCTGTGGATTAATGCCCAGATGTTTGGCATACGTCCGTAAAAAGCCTCTGGTATAAGTGGTTCCGGGTAGTATGCCGTAGTTCTCATTTTCCAGAGCTTCCAGATACCTTACTCTAATCTTAATACTGTCTTCAACTTCCTGATAACTTAAACCTTTTTCTTCTCTGGCCTTCCTAAGAACGGCCCCTTCACCAGCCATTTCTACACCACCCTATTAATATTTAATTTAAATCAATTTAAGCAAACCGGTTATTTAGAAATTGTTTCAGTATTTTCAGCGATAATAACATAGATTCCTGAGAAACACATAAGTCGTAGCCCTCAGATTGCTGATTGGGATAGCCATATAGCTGGTCATAGTATTCCATAATAAGATACCGGGCAAAGTCCTCGTAAGCTTGTTTCTGCAGAAAATCATAAAGCTGATCAATTTTCTTTCGTCCCAGTCTTTTCGTTAGTCTGTCCAGAGCCGTTTTAAGTTCTTCAGTCATTCCCGGGTTATCCGTATACTCGAGCATCAGCCGTTTGGCTCTGTTGTCCAGCGAATCGTAAACAAGAACGGAAATTCCCTGCTGCATGGCTTTGAAAACTGCGTCAGGGAGTGTGATTTTGCCGATCCGCCGGCTTTCGCATTCCATCACCAAATACAGATCGTGATTATAGCGATGAATTTCCTCGTAAAGCAAGGACTCAAACGTTTTTTGGGTAGGCTGAGCACCAAGACCGATGCAGCCAAAAACTGAACCGCGGTTATTGGATAGCCCCTCAAGATCAATGACCGGATAACCCTCTTCCTTGAGTTTTTTCAGCAACTCTGTTTTTCCAGTTCCGGTATTCCCTTTCAGGACGATAACCTGATGATGAAATCCAGTCTCAAAAAATGAAACAATCGAATGCCTGTAGGCCTTGTATCCGCCAATCAGCCGAAATACCGGCAACCCCATCAGGTCAAGTACTGCCGCCAAAGACTTGCTTCTCATACCTCCGCGCCAGCAAAATAGCAGAATGGGTCTTTTTTCGGCAGCTTCCTCAACTTGTTTATATAAATCCGGCAGTTTTCGGCTAACAATCTCTAACCCGATATCTCTGGCTTTTTGGGGAGACTCTTTCGTATATATCGTTCCAATGACGGCTCTCTCTTCATTATTGAAGATCGGTATGTTTACCGCTCCGGGAATCGTTCCTTCCTCAAATTCGTTTTCTGACCTCACATCTATATATAATGCATCTGATAGCTCAGAACATTCATCGATGGAAATTTCACGCAGCATATTCTTCCCCAATCTTTTTTATTCTACAGTATTTTAACTAATCCTTCCTGAAATTAACCAAAAAGCGCAAATAGTTGGTAATTATGACTAAGAATTTAAGTTTTTCCCGAATTTTTGTTCAAATTGGCCCTTGGTCAACAAAACTTCCCTGGGTTTCGAGCCTTCATGCTGGCCGACAACCCCTTTTTCTTCAAGCATATCAACGATTCTGGCCGCCCTGGAATAGCCAATCTTTAGTCTGCGCTGAAGCAGGGACACGGATGCCGTATTGCTCTCCATAAAGATGTTCGCAGCCTTATAGAAAAGCTCATCTTCCGGCTCCTCAGAATTCCCGGAGTTCAAGCTCATCTCCGGAATTTCAAAATACTCCGGCTTGGCCTGTTCCAGCAGATAATCGACAATATTTTTAACTTCCTTGTCTGACAGGAAACAGCCTTGGACCCGGATCGGCTTGCTGATCCCAATTGGATGATAGAGCATGTCCCCGCGGCCGAGTAGTTTTTCTGCACCGCCCATGTCCAGAATGGTTCTGGAATCGATCTGGGAAGAAACCGCAAAAGCGATCCTGGAAGGAATATTGGCTTTGATCAGACCGGTGATGACATCAACCGAGGGTCTTTGCGTCGCAACAATCAGATGAATACCTGCTGCCCTGGCCATCTGGGCCAGCCGGCAGATAGACTCCTCGACCTCTCCCGGAGCAACCATCATCAGATCGGCTAACTCGTCGATGATGACGACAACATACGGCAGCGGCTTCGATTCAGTATCCTTTTTTTCACTTACAAGGAAGTTATACCTGACGATATCACGAACTCCGGAAGCTGCAAAAAGTTCATATCTTGTCTCCATTTCGGTAACAATCCACTTCAAAGCTCCGGCAGCCCTCTGGGGCTCTGTTACCACAGGAGAGATCAAATGTGGGATTCCATTGTAATTGGCCAGTTCAACAACTTTGGGATCAATCAGCAACAGTTTTACTTCATCCGGTTTTGCTTTATAAACGATACTTCCGATAATCGTATTGATGCAAACCGATTTTCCTGCTCCGGTCGCTCCGGCAATCAGTAGGTGTGGCATTCTCGTCAGATCGCCGATAATTGGCGTGCCAGTGATATCTTTGCCGAGCGCCAAACTAAGCTTGCTTGGTGAGTCCTGAAAATCTTCCGTTTCCAGCACTTCCCGGAAATGAACAATGGCAATCTCCTTATTCGGGACCTCTATCCCAACTGCAGACTTTCCCGGGATCGGCGCTTCCATCCGCACATCGGAGGCTGCCAGGCTCAGTGCAATATCATCTGAGAGGCTGGTAATTTTACTGACTTTGACACCGGGCGCAGGCTGCACCTCGTAGCGGGTAATCGTCGGCCCCTGTGTGACTCTGGTAACTTTGACCCTGACCCCAAAACTGGCTAGCGTATCTTCCAGCAGACGGACATTATCGGCAATATCCTTGCCGCTTTTTTGGCCTTTTTTCATTGATTTATGAACAAGATTCAAAGGCGGCAGCCTGTAATGTTCATTCTTCTCGGTCTGTCTGGAAATAGGCGTCCCGGTAAGCTTGCCCGGCGTAGCCGTTGTGGTCTCCCTGCCCCCTGTTGAATCCCCTACATTGCCAGTCCTTCTTCCGGCTGAATCATCCATCCTTGTGTTGATCAGGTAATGATCCGTTTCCGGCTGCGGAACCAGCTTGCTTTTTTTATTCCGTTCTTCTCCACGATTCCGTTCTTCCCCAAAAATTTCGATCACCGGGCTACTCTGCTTTGAATCGAAATAATCACCCGGGGTTGGGGACTTTACAGGCTCACCCTTCTTTGCTGCGGCAAACATGCTGTTCCGGTCATCCTCTTTGTGCTTTTGTCTTTCTTGGCGTCCGTCCGCCAGTACCTGCAGAAAATCCCTGATGTGGCGGTCGACCATCTGTGCAAAATTGGCTGTGAGAGATAACAGGTCTTTGACCGTCCCGACCAGAGAGCGGTTCATTGCCAGGATAGCCCCGATTAAAGCTAATACTGCCAGAATCACATAACCACCTGTCACTCCGACCAGCATGACCAGCATGATACTGATCACCGCGCCAAGAAGGCCACCTCCTAATCCTGCTTTGCCAAGCTCAAGCAGCCCTGCAGTATCATACGCAGCAGATGACCCGAGATGCAGGAATCCTTCCGCTACGAGCCATAATAAAACCGCACCGGTTATCCTGGATTTCATACTTCTCCGGTTGTTGCTCATCAGGCTGATCCCGATAACTCCGAGGATGATAAAAATCCCGACACTGCCATCGCCTGCTGCAATCCTGAGTGCTTTAATCACCAGCGTGACAATAGCACCCTTGCTGTTGGAATAGAGCATGACAAATCCGAGACAGGCCAAGCCCATCACCAGGATGCCAATAATCTCATTTCGAATCGTATCATGAACGGACTGTCTTTTTTTTCGTGACCCCCGTCGGTTCTTTTTTGTCGCCTTCGTCGCCAACGTTTCTAACCCCCAGCTTTTCATTACAACAGTAATATTTCCACAATTCTAAGCCAATTCCTTTAATTATTCAACATATAAGGCCTTTGAATGATTCCTTGTTGAGTCCTCGATAACCATTCTTACCTATATATGATGGTTATATGATGGTATATATAATGTAAAGCATTTATCACCTAAAAACAAGAAATTCTCAGGACAATCAACCCTTATTTGATAAGATTCTTAAAAAGCACAGGATATTAATAAGTCTTTAGTCCTATCACATCGTGACTTACGGTGAATTGTTTCGATTGTCAAACTGTTGTAAATTTGTAATACAAACCAGAATACCAAAAAAACGAAAATATATTATTAAAGGGAGAGATTATCATGATGTTATACCTCGTCCAGTTCCTTCAAAGATTCCAAAAAGATGAAAAGGGTCAGGCACTTACAGAGTACGGTCTTATAATTGCTTTAATTGCAATTGTTGTAATTGGCGCGGTCACCGTTATCGGTACAAACTTGGATAGTATTTTGGATTCAATTGGCGCTGCTCTCAAGCCAGCAACATGATCTTTGTGGGTTCTCAGAGAAAGCTCTACTGTCAGAGAACAGTAGGGCTTTCTTAAACTAAAAAAGTTTACCTCTCTTATCAGGTATCAGTCTTTGAATTGTTAATTATCCCATATCTGCTCAGTGATATTTGGGTTGATGGGGCGAACGTTCATTAATCTTCATTGGGAGGGTATTGAAAAATGCTAAAAAAATTAATAAAATCCTCCAATGGCCAGTCTCTTGTCGAATTTGCGCTGGTCCTTCCCATCTTTCTGCTCTTAGTCTTTGGCGTGGTTGAGTTTGGGCGGCTTGGCTATTCCTATGTCACCCTAAACAACGCCGTTAGAAGCGGCGCCAGGACAGCAAGCCTTAGCGGGCTGGACAGCGCTATCCAAGCTTCAGTGGCTGATTCCGCCCCCTTGTTAGACCGCAACCTACTGACCATTCAGATCACCCCAATTGAGTCCAGCAGACACTCCGGCTCTAATGTTACCGTATCAGCCTCTTATCCTGTATCTCTTACGACTCCGGTATTAAATCGTATTCTTCCGAATCCGGTTGTGATCCATGCGAGCCTGTCCATGCGCATTGAATAGGAGTGCATTCGCTATGAAGAATCATCCACTCAAAAATGAAAAAGGCAGTATTGCCGTTCTTACGGCAGTACTTTTAGTCGTTCTTCTGGGCTTTGGTGCCCTATGTACAGATATGGCAGTTCTCTACGTAGAAAAAGCAAGGTTGCAGAATGCGGTAGATGCAGCAGCGTTAGCAGGCGCTCAAAAATTACCGGACAGTCCGCAGGACGCTTATCTGACTGCTGCACAATACGCGGCCAATAATGATGTCTCCCTTCCCTCAATTTCGATATCCAATCATAACCGGGAAATTGAGGTATCTGCTTCTGAAGAACATTCCATGTTTTTGGCCAAAGCACTAGGTATTACCAAAGGAAAAGTCAGTGCACGTTCCAAGGCAGGTGTTTACCCTGTCCGCAGTATCGCCGGAGCCGCTCCTTTAAGTGTTACGATACAGGACTTTGTCTATGGCCAGGAATATACACTGAAAAATGCCCCTCCGGAAGGTGAAACCGGCTGGTATGGTCCTGTCAGGTTGGATGGATCAGGTGCCAGTACCTACGAAGATGCACTCGCCTACGGAAATAATACCCCGCTATCTGTCGGCCAGACCCTGCAGATAGAAACCGGTAATATGAGCGGTCCGACACGAAAAGGTCTTGATACCCGGCTTGCTTCCGATACGCATGTCCCTGGGAATACTTTTACTGATCATGACAGTAATGCTCCCGAGATTGTCTTTATTCCAATCGTAGAAGTCCTCACTCGATCAGGTGAATCCATCCAGGAAGTTAAAATTTTGGGATTTGCTGCTTTTTTCATTGAAAATGTAACTCACAATGGCAATGACTGTTTTATCACCGGGCGTTTTTTAAAGACCTGTTCCACGCTCGGCAAAGAAACAAGTTCAATTATTGATGACGGAAATAACCCCGTACAGGATTACGGTTTATATTCTATAAAATTGCTAATGAATTGAGGGATAAATGGTGAAAAGAAAATTCTATGTTTTTATGGCGATTATCTCAGGATTGATTTTTAGCCTGGCTGTCTTTTTCTACCTGAACTATGGTTCGGGAGCATCAAGTCAAGAATTAAAACCGCTGGTTGTTGCAGCAGCGGATATTTCCTCGCGAAGTATCCTGAAGGCTGATCAACTCCAAATCAAACAAGTTCCGCTCTCAGGCTATCCCCAGGGAGGGGCCTCTACCGTGAAAGAATTAACAGGTCGGGTGCTCCTGGTTGACGTCAGTCAGGGTGATGTACTGCTGAGTCCAATGCTTGGAGATCCGTACCAAAAAAACGGCAGCAGCTCAGGTGCCTCAGCCGACAGCTTTTCACTGACTGTTCCTTCGGGCAAAAGAGCCGTTGCTATTCCTGTCGATTTGGTAGGCAGTGTCAGCTATAAGGTAAAGGCCGGTGACCATGTGGATGTCCTGATTACCATGGATATTAAGGATAGTCAGGGAAATCAAAGAACAATTACTTCTTTGGCTGCCCAGGATGTTTTGGTCTTAAATACGGGTGAAACCATTCTCAAAGAAGGAGAAACTGCCGAAAATCCCGGTTCCTATATTTTGGCGCTGAGTGTTTCCCAGTCTATGTCCATAACACTGGGCAGTGAAAAAGGCTCCATCCGCTTACTGCTGAGAAACCCTGCCAATAAAGAAACTTACACCGAAGCACCCATCGATCCCAATGTCTATACAAACGCAAATTACTTCAATCATTATAAATAAAAGATAAATAAAAAAGGAGGTATAGCACATGCAAGGTATACGGATTCTCATTGTTGATGATATCAGAAATACCCGCGAAAACATTCGCCGAATCCTTGCTCTTGATTCCGGCTTTGAAGTGGTCGGCGAAGCGGGCTGCGGTTCAGAAGCAATCCGTCTGGCAGAATTGTTGAAACCGGAAATTATTCTAATGGACATCAGCATGCCCGACATTGACGGGATAAAAACAACAGAACTGCTTTCTTTCCGCATCCCAAATACCTCCATTATTATGATGTCTGTTGAGAACGACCCCGACCATATGACCAAAGCCATGATGGCCGGAGCCAAAGCTTATATCGTTAAACCTTTCACCGGCAAAGAGCTCACCAGTACGATCCTGAATGTGTATCACAAGGAAAGCCGCAAAAGAGAAATGATCAATTCCCCTCTGTCCCCCGATTCCGCTGTGGAAACATCCGGCACTGCAGCAAAAATAATCAGTATTTTCAGCGCCAAGGGAGGGGTAGGCAAAACGACGACCGCTGTGAACCTCGGTGTTGAATTGGCGAAGTCATCCAAAGTCCTTTTATTGGACTTGAGCCTGCAATTTGGGGACATCGCCTCCTTCTTAAATCTTGTTCCAAAAAGGACAATTACCGATCTGATCCAGGCCGGTTCGATCAAAGAAGAAGATATCCGGCTTCATACCCTTAGCCATTCTTCTGGACTGGAGATTCTGGCGGCTACGAATCGCCCCGAATATGCCGAAAAAGTAACCCTGGAACATATTGAGCAGATCCTGGAAGAGGTTAAAATCCATTATGATTTTGTTATTCTTGACAATACCAGCCGTTTTGATGATATCAGCCTTGCCGGTTTAGAGGCCGCAGACGAGATCTGGGTTGTGGCCGGCATGGATATTCCGTCAATCAAAAATACCAAGCTGGCGCTGGAAATCATGCATACGCTTGATTATTCTCCAAAAATCAAGTTTATTCTAAATAAATTTGAAAAGAAAATCGGTATCAGCATGAAGGATATTGAAAGCAGCCTCGGCCTCAATGTAACCTATCTTATTCCTTATGAAGAACAGCTCACATCCGTGCTTAATAAAGGTGTACCGTTTGTTGATGCTTTAGCCCGTTCAGCTCCCGCTCTGGAAATTAAAAAGATGGTGAGTACACTAGGTGTTAATTCAGAAATTACTAAAAAAGGTCAGGACAGCAAAGAAACCGGCCGTCTTTCCTTTTTGAGATTTGGAGGTTGATCACATGTCACTGCTTAGCCGTTTAGAACAAGAAAGAGGAAAAGAACGTGAAAGAGCCGGATCAGAGAAACAAAGCCTAATTGAAATCAGACAAGCCTTTACCTCTTCTCCTTCCACCCAGCCCGTTGATCCTTGGAGGGAACTCAAAAGTATTATCCATAAGGAAACCATCAAAAATATTCAACTCAATGATGTTGATCCGCAAGAAGTCGAACCGATCGTTCAAAAAGTCATAGACCAGTATGTTGAAACAAATGGTGCCCTTCTGCCCCGGAATGAAAGACAAAGAATCGTTCAGGAAGTGGTTGATGAAATCCTCGGTTTTGGCCCCATTTCCCCGCTATTGAATGACAACAGCATTTCAGAGATTATGGTCAACGGGCCGAGTCAGGTCTACGTAGAGCGTCATGGCATTGTCGAATTATCCAATGTAACTTTTAATGATGATCAGCATGTTCAGCATATTATTGAAAAAATTGTCGCGCCAATTGGCCGAAGAATTGATGAAAGCCAGCCAATGGTAGACGCCCGCCTGCCGGACGGTTCTAGGGTAAACGCTATTATTCCGCCTCTGGCACTTAAAGGTCCTACCATTACAATTCGAAAATTTTCACGTGACCCCTACCGTGTCGAAGACCTGATTAATTTTGGTACGCTAACCCGTGATATGGCGCTTGTCCTCGAAGCCTGTGTTAAAGCCAGACTGAATATTGTTGTCTCTGGTGGTACCGGCTCCGGTAAAACCACGACATTAAACGTTCTATCTTCCTTTATTCCAGATCATGAAAGGATTATTACCATCGAAGATGCCGCTGAACTGCAGCTTGATCAAAGCCACTTGGTAACGCTTGAAACCCGGCCGCCAAATATAGAGGGAAAAGGTGCCATCACCATTCGTGACTTGGTTAGAAACACGCTGCGTATGAGGCCTGACCGGATCATCGTCGGTGAAGTCCGCGGCGGAGAAGCCTTGGATATGCTGCAGGCTATGAATACCGGACACGATGGTTCCCTGACCACAGGTCATGCTAACACCCCGAGGGACATGCTCTCCCGTCTCGAAACCATGGTTTTAATGGCAGGCATGGATTTGCCGATCCGGGCCATCCGTGAGCAGATTTCCAGTGCGATTGACTTAGTTGTTCAGCAAAGCCGGCTCAGGGATGGTACCCGGAAAATTACCCATATCACTGAGGTTCTTGGTATGGAAGGAGACACCATTGTCACCCAAGATATCTACAAATTCGAGCAAAAAGGTGTTGATTCCAACGTCCACGTTCTCGGAGGCTTTAAGGCTACTGGTGTCCGCCCCCGCTTTATGGATACGCTGGCTGCCACAGGCCAAATCCTGCCGGACAATATTTTTGTTAGTTGATTAGCCATCCATGGCCGTCGGAGGTATTTATATGACAAAGGTCATCGTCGTGGCCTCGATTATGGGATTTATCCTGATATACTCAGTGATCATGGCCCTGAAACCAAAAAATGAAAGCGTCGAAGATAAAGTTAAGCGACTAGTGGCAGAAAAAGAAGATACCCCGGTTAAAGCCAAAAAGGCTGCTTCTTGGAAAGAGTATCTGACTTCCCTATCCAAATATACACCTCGGAAATGGGGCAAACAACTTGATAAAGATCTTTACAGCGGTGATATTGGGTTAACTGGCAGGGAATTCATCGTGATGCAAATCTTCTTGTTCATTCTTGCTTTCCTTATCGCCCTAATTCTTCTGCCTTTGAGTGCTGTTTTTATTATTCTGCCACTGTTAAGTTTGATCTTTCCCAGGCTGTATATTAGCAGTGCTAAAAATAAAAAAATTAAGAAATTCAATAACCAGCTGCCGGATATACTTCTAACCCTTGCCAATTCCTTAAAAGCCGGTTTTAGTTTATTTCAGGCCATGGAAATGGCCGCCCAAGAAATGCCAGATCCGCTCTCCTCCGAAATCAAAATGACTCTGAAAGAAATGGCCTATGGGGAATCTACCGAAAATGCTTTGCTAAATCTCTCGCAGCGGGTTGAAAGTAAAGACCTGGAATTAATGGTAACCGCCATCCTGATTCAACGGCAAATTGGTGGTAATCTAGCCGAAATTTTAATTAATATCCACGATACAATTCAGGAACGTTTACAGATTCAAGGCGAGATTAAAACACTTACTGCTCAAGGTAGATTATCCGGATATATTATTGGTGCTTTGCCTATCTTAATTGGCCTGGTTATCACGATGATGCAGCCATCATTTATGATGCCACTGTTCCAGGATCCACTCGGAATTGTGTTATTATGCTGTGGAGCTGTTCTGGAAATCATCGGTTTTATCGCCATCAGAAAGATTGTTAATATTAAATTCTAGGGGAGATTGTCATGGAGTCAATCTTGATTTTCAGCGGTTTTTGCCTTATTTTCTTCTTAGTCCTGGCGATTCTGTCCAGGAAACAGCCTTCTCTTTCCCAGAGCAGGATTATGCGTTCCCTTGGAAGATCTTCAGTGCCGGCAGAAAATGAAGAAAATCAAAAAGAAAAATCCAAAAAAGACAAAAACACAAAAGATAAAAACAAGCAAGAAAAATCTGAGAACAGTTTTTTTCGCAGATTGATCATTGCCTTCTCAAAAAACAGCAAAGAAACAGACCAGAAAGACACGGAATTAATTGCTGCCGGATTAAAGGGCTGGTCATCAGCTGAATGGAAAGCGCTTAGGTTGATCCTTGGCCTATGCTTTGCAATAGCAGCTGCTGCCTTAAGCTTTATGTTAAGCTTTCCAATCCTTACAAAAATTGAATTCCCATTATTTTGTTTTGTTATTGGAAATATCGCTCCCAATTTCTGGCTTAAATCAAAGATCAAACAACGTAAGGGTGAGATTCTTCGTACGCTTCCTGACATCCTCGATCTCGTTATGGTCAGTGTTGAAGCCGGACTTGGCTTTGATGCAGCCATGATGAAAGTCGTAGAAAAACAAAAAGGCATTCTTGCTGAAGAGTTCAACTTGGTTCTCCAGGAAATCAAAATCGGCAAACCGCGCCGGGAAGCTTTGAGAGATATGGCCAAAAAAAATGACGTAGAAGATTTAAGCAACGTCATTGCCTCATTGGTTCAAGCTGACCAGCTCGGTATCTCTATGGGAAATGTCCTTAGAAACCAGTCGGCGCAAATCCGTTTGAGAAGAAAACAACGCATACAAGAAGCTGCGCAAAAAGCCCCCGTTAAGATGATGGTTCCACTTGTTTTCTTTGTTTTTCCAAGCCTTTTCATCGTGATACTTGGTCCGGCAATCATTAATATCATGGATATTTTGGGTAATTGATTTACGAGGAAAACATCTAATGAAAGAGCTAACCGTTAAAAACCTAAGAACACAAAATTATCTTGGTACCGTTTTACTGGCTGACACCTTTCTCACCAGATTGAGAGGTCTGCTCGGAACCAAGTCTTTGGATGATTTTCGTGGTATGCTAATTAAGCCTTGCAACCAGGTCCATATGATCGGGATGACCTATCCCCTTTCTGTCTGGTTTATCAGCAAGGATCTGCAAATTGTCAAAATCATTGATGATCTCTATCCGAGAAAGGTCTCACCATGCATCAAGGATGCCCTTTTTGTGATAGAGTTCCCGCGTAACTGGGCAGATTTCACTGGAAGCATGGAAGGCGACAAGCTGGAAATATATTTTTGATATTTTCTTCAAGCAACAGGCTCACGATGCCGTTATAAAATCATAGGAGTATATGTACTTCCCTATGATTATTTGGAACAGAGTATTTCTCTATAAATAGAGTAACGCCTACCAATTATCTACGAAAGCGGGTAATTGCAGTTGTCAGAATTTCTGACTGTATTCTTAAATTATCTACAAGGGTTTCAACCTGATCGACGATTTCTGCTTGTTGCTTTGTAGCAATAGCAAGCTCCATTGCACTTTCTGAAGTTTTTTCTGCAATCTCGGCTACTTCGCGGGACTGATGTGCGCTTTTATCAATACCCTCCATTTGACGATCGACAAGTTTTGATATTTGTTCAACGCTACGTGCTACTTCAAGAATTGTTTTAGTCATTTTTTCTATTACTTCATTCGTCCTGAATCCTTTCTGTGCTTCCATATCTGCATTCTGAACTTGTATCGTAATCTGATTCACAACATTTATCACTTCAGACTGAATGTTCGTAATAAGACTTGAAATCCCTTGCATAGCATTTGCGCTTTCATCAGCTAGTTTTCGTACTTCTTCGGCCACAACTGCAAATCCCTTGCCATGTTGTCCTGCTCGAGCAGCTTCAATGGAAGCATTCAATGCAAGTAAGTTTGTTTGTTCCCCAATATCACCTACTAACTGGATGATCTGACCGACTTTCTTGGCATTCTCTTCGAGACTTTTAACAATTTCAAGCGATTGCTGGTTCCCTTTGGCTAGGTTATTGATTCCATCTATTAAAGAATGAATTACTTCTTTACTTTCGGTTAGTTCCATTAGCATTTCTGCAGAGATTTTTTCAGAAGACTTGGCATAGTTTTGTACTTCTTTGGCAATATGGGCGACTTTTTCAACGGATTCTGCTGTTGATTGAATCGCAATCGAGGAAGTTTCTGCACCTGCAGATATTTCTGTGATGGTATGTACAATAGCATCGGCTTGGTGAGAAGCAGCTGATGACACTTTTGAAATTTCAAACATATTCTCATTGGTCTTCGCACAATTCGTTTCAATACTCTGGACAATTTCCCTAAGATTATAAAGCATATTGTTAAAAGCTATTCCTAACGAACGAATCTCATCATCAGTGTTTGATAATTCAACATCACAACCGATATCCCCTTCAGATGCCTGATTTGCAGCTTTTTCTAACTTCTGCAAAGGTTTAATGATAAAACTTGCCATAAAAAAGGAAAGTAAACCCGACCAGAAAACCCCTAGTACTAAAGTAGCAATCGTAAATATAACCTCATTGATATTCGGAACAAAATTGGGCCGAACAAAATAGATAAAGAATGCACTTGTAGAATAAGTAACAATTGCCAAAATAATAACAAATAAGGAAATCTTCTTTCTAATACTAAATCGATGGTTTTTTGATTCTCTCATTAATTCGCGCTCCTCTTAGCAAAAATCTTTGTCACCAAAACTGGAAAATCTAGCTGCGTATATTGTTATTTTGCAGCAATTCAATGAGCAGACAATAGTATTTTTTTCTATCAATTACATTATAATGTAAATATTACTTTTTTTGAAGTAATATTTTGAATTAACCTTAAATGAAAAACTAACTTCCGTTTTGAGTGCCTAATCAGAACTTAGTATTACAATAGGCAGAATTTAGTCTTGCAGCTGGATTTTGTTTTGTTAAGATTAACTTGATATCTGTCCTGATCAGGTCAGGAGATGTAGTTAATCATGAAACACAAGAAAGCTAATAAGGGAAAACACTTAACACTTGAGGACAGACACTATGTAGAAAATGCGCTGAATCAAAGATTCACGCTCAAGGCGATCGCAGATCGTTTAGAAAAGGATTCTACCACTATTTCTAAAGAAATCCGGAGAAACAGGATAAAGAGCAGACGAAACAAACAGACTGACGTCACCAGTTGCGACAATCGCAGGACCTGTACAAAGAAACATATATGCAGTGAGACCTGCAATCATCTGTGCAAGAAATGTCCGACTTTGAACTGCTTAAGAGTCTGTCCCACCTTTGCTCCTATAAAGTGTCAGACTCTCTTGCGTTTTCCGCACGTTTGTAACGGATGTGAGCGTTCAATTATGTGCCGTGTGGAAAAGCATTATTACCGCGCTAAAGTAGCCGATGCCAATTATCAGGATTTGCTAAAATCATCAAGGGAAGGTATCGACATCACTCCACAAGAACTTTCAAAGCTTGATGGCTTAATATCTCCGCTTGTCCTAAAAGGGCAATCGCTTGCGCATATCTTTGCAAATCACCGTAAGGAAATTACTTGTTCAGAGAGGACTTTGTATAATTACTTTGACCAGAATTTATTTACTGCAAGAAACATCGACCTTCCTCGAAAAGTAAGATACAAGCCGCGCAAAAAGTCACTCGGTCAAACAAAGAAATCACAGACTCACAGGCTCGGGCGAACTTATGATGACTTCAAGGCTTTTATTGAATCGAATCCACAAACTCCGGTCATAGAAATGGATACGCTGTATGGGAGAAAAGGTGGCAAGGTTCTGCTTACGCTTTTCTTTAGAAACTGTTCTTTGATGACTGCTTTTCTGATGGAGTCATGTACTCAGGAATGTGTGAAGGAAGTAATAGACCAGCTTTACGATGAGCTCGGAGAGGATGTCTTCAAGAACAGTTTCCCCGTTATCCTTACCGATAACGGCTCAGAGTTAAAGTCTCCGGAATCTATAGAGTTTGATGACAAAGGACTTGAGAGAACAAAGGTATTTTTCTGCGATCCCATGTCATCCTATCAAAAGCCGCATATAGAGAAAAATCACGAATACCTAAGATACATCCTCCCGAAAGGTAAAACGTTCAAGGCGCTGACACAAGAGAAGGTGACCTTGGCAATGAATCACATCAATAGTACAGCAAGAGCCAGCCTGAACGGTACCACGCCGTTCAAACTGGCCCAACTGCTGCTTAATGCATCGTTGCTGGATAAACTATCCCTCATAGAAATTCCAGCAGATGAAGTGCACTTAAAACCCGCACTTCTGAAAAAATAAGATAACAAGATCAGGGCAGATATCGCCGGAAGTTAATCTTTCAGAAACCAGACCGGCGGAAGTTACTTTTTCAATAAACTCCCGGTGGTCAGTTTGCCATACTCTAAATACCGGTTTTTTATGATATCTTAGGCCTATTATATACCCTTTTTCAACCTTTTAAAATAAAAAAACGGAGCTTACTCCTTCAGTTAGAAGGGGTTACCGTGAACGGATGTTTGATTTTCAATTAACG
>Ga0154089_122_pt1 | contig 23585 bp, 19 predicted proteins | sample DehspFTH1_FD_150125 | JGI IMG/M metagenome (GOLD analysis project Ga0154089, IMG submission 150125) | reverse complement strand
ATGACAACATATGCATGCTGCACCACACTCCCTTCCGGTATAATGATGGTGCCTTTTTTAAATGATACCTTCGTTCCTTTACTTGAAGCGTGTTTGATGACAACTTCTTTAACCGGTCGTTCAATCCACTGTAAGTACACAAGCGAATTGGAGATATACATGTTACCTCAGCCCCCTAAACATATTAATTTAAAAGGATTATGGTCTTGCCAAATTCGCCTCCAGCAAGAAGTCCATGGCAGTTCTTCTCAGAAGTTGGGTCTCCAACATTCTTAGCTCTCCGGACAGACCGGCTTCTTGATCATCTTGCCGGCTTTTCTTCAACTGTTCTTTTGCCTGCTTGATTTCTTCACCGGTAAGCTGAATCCCTTCTGCTTGAATCACTGCATCCAAGATTTTCTCACCAAGAATTATTTTCGCAGACTCTTCTTTACACTCAGCAAGCAAATCATCGACCGTTATCTTTCTTTGCATCAAGTAGTTAATGAGTTCCATATCGTGGACTTCCTTAAGCTCCTCGGCAAATTTCCGGTACAAATTCTCCGCCGCTCGATCTAAGGCCTCTTCATCAAATTCATACTTGCTTCCATCCGCCAGAGCCTGAAACACTTTTCCGATATTGGCTGCACGCGCTATTGCTTTTTTCTCTTGGTTGATCTCAGCTGCCAAAAATTGTTTTAATTCCTGTAACGTTTTTACTCTTGGGTCAATTTCCCGGATCATATCGTCTGTCAATTCCGGCTCTTTCATACGATATACTTTTACAATCTCTACGGAAAAGGTGATTCGCTGCCCCCATATGGCTTGGTATTCCAGTAAAACAGGTTGTATCGCGGTTTCAAATATCACTGTCTCGCCCATTTTCTTGCCAAGCAGGTTGGCGGAGAATTCCTGTAAGACGTTTTCGTCACCCAATCTGAACTTAAAACCTCTTTCCCTAAATTTCTGGACTGTCTTGCCATTTTCTGTTCCTTCAAAATTTGCGATGACATAGTCTCCGGCTTCAATCGGTTCATCATTTTTTTCGACCTGGATTTCGTCCAAAGATTTTTTAACGTAATTGAGTGCTTCATTAAGTTCTTCTTCTTTAACGGAGACATCAAATTGATTGACCTTTAATCCTTTATATTGTCCAAGTTCGAATTGTTTCATCCCGTGTCTAACGTCCATATTGACTGCCACTTGAGACCTCTCCCCTTTCATAGATTTTTAACGGTCTGCCCGAATAATGCCGACTGATTGAAGCATTACGATGATGTGGGCTGCTCCCAGTATCAGTATTAAAATAATAAATAATAGATCTTTTATTTTTAGGCTTTGTTGCTTTTCCCTTGGTTCCATCTTTGGTTCTCTATTCGATTCCATATTTGTTTCCATACTCTCACCCCGTTATTCCGCCAACGATTGAGTAAGTTGAGTATAAAGCCGACTGGACAGAAGAATTGACAGTAAAACCGGCTGATAAACAGACTAATGAAAATAAATACCGGCAGCATTAACCACATGACCCATACGGCTTTAAACAGGAAAAATGCACTAAACGGTTGATAATCCAATGTTCCGTAATTCCCTAAAAAGGTCCCGAGAACGATCGCGGCCCATAAGACAGTTGGCGCAGCCAGCTTTAATTTTCTGGTGACTTGCGGGGAAATCCCCAAAGATTTAAAACTTGCTGCTTTATTGATAACCTCCTGGGCTGCTCCAAAAGGGCAAATCCATGCACAGTAAATATTCTTTCCTAAGAGGACAATGAAGCCCAAAGATCCAATCATAAGCACGTACCATCCCAAATTGGTCAAGCCCGGTATTTGCAGCGTTATTATTAATGAGAATAAATTGTCGGCTGCCACAAATTCTTTTACGAAAAATCCCATAACTCCAGAGCTTGCCAAAAGTATCCAAATCCGCAACCGTACGAGTTTTTTAATAAAAGCTGCAGCGAGCGCGATGATATAGATCATCATCATCGCCAAATCTTTCCCATTAAATTGATAACTGTCATAAGGATTACTCCAGCGCGTGTTGAAGAATTTCGTTGCGATATACGCAGTGCCTTTATTGACAGCCTCAGCTATAGCATGAGACGATACGGTAGAGCCGGTTACCCGGTCAATGTAATTATTGGTTTGTCTTTTATCCAAATAACCCGAATATCCTGCAGCCCCTTTCAAATAAATAGGTTCTTTGACCGTGAGATTTTTAAATCGGTCGAAAAATTTATCGGTATAGAGTCTTGCAAAAAAAATTGGGGTCTCACCCTGCTGGGTAATCATGACTTTTTCCACGAAGCCTTTTTGGTTGACTATGGTCATGGCTTCGATGCGAGATTGATATCCTACTGCGGAGTCACAAACTGCATAATACTTCCCTCCCACAGTATCAACCTGATAAGCCCGTTCAGCACCGATCATTTTTTCGATGGATGTAACACCGGGAACGTTCTGCTGAATAACCGCTTCATAATCAATGGTTTTACTCGTCCAAAAGATACCGTAAAAGATTGCTGCTATCGCGGATATGAATAGTACGATTAAATACCAGGACTCCAGATCCCTCTTCTTACTAGCCATCTTTTTTCATCCTTCGCTGTTTTTGAGAATAAAGGACGTAAAGTACNCAAGCCACTAATACCAAAGCTAAATGGAAGCTAATTGGACAGTGGCCGGCGTATTGAAAAGCATCTTATTCCTTCATTTATCTAGACCGGGATCTTTTCAGACGGGTCTTTTGTCTTTTTTGATACACGATTTGCTAATCTATAAGTGATAACGGCTGGAATTAGCGCTGCACCGCCAAAGAAAAGAAAACCCATTGCTACTGCCTGGAATTCGCGTTCAAGAAAGCTGGAATAACCCCAGGCCAAAGAAAATATAAACAAGAAATTGGCAGTAAAAGCACCAAGTTGTAAAGGAATTGTATTTTTCCCTTTCCGCTTTAAGTACTGCCAAATGCCGTATTGAATCAACAGCATCAATATGCCTAAAATCATCCAAGTCAAAACAGTAAAAATCTTCATATTGGGTTCCCTCCTTATTTTGTCGGTTCGGTGTCCTTCCAGAAATCTTTGACCATATTAGCGACATAGCCTGATTCAATCCGTTCCTCAGGATTTACCGGGCCATTGTAGCCAAACCACTCGTCAAACTTACGAGCCGCATCTTGAACCAAAGGAATTTGGGTGGCAATCCTGGCCACGTCGTGATTCCATTGATCAATTTTATTCCAAGAACAGACTGAGATACAGTTCCCACAGTCTCCGCCGTTATAAGCCCAGAAAGAGTTACAACGGTGAGAGTCAACTTCCCACTTCAATGTGTAGGGACTCTCCGACGGACCGCAATCCTCGCGCTGCAAAATCCTTGCTTCTTTCTCGCGAGAAATGGCTTGAGGCGGACAAGCATCCGCGCATTTTAAGCAAAGGCGGCAAAATTCACGCACACCAAAACTTCTTGGCTTATCAGGGACAAGTTCCAAATCAGTATAGACTTTGGCGATACGCACCCTGGGACCGAATTTTTGAGTAATCAATTGTCCGTGCCTTCCTGCTTCTCCGAGGCCGGCTTGAACTGCAATAGGAACGCTCAACGAGGTGTCATTTCCTGTCGGAATTGCGTTGTACCCCATCTCTCTTAAAAAAACTGCAAGCTTATAGGCTACTTCTCCCATATTCGAGTAGGCTTTGCCTGGTGCAGCGCTATGGAGGATCGATGGTGCCGTGCGGTACGCTTCATAATCCATCTCGAAAGCCATCGCAATCACGAATTTAGGCTGAAAGCCGGCATATTTTTCCCAATCCGCTTCAACAACATCAAGACCGAAAACTTCAACTTCCCGGTTTTTCAGATATTTTTCGACATTATACGGATAATATATAGTTCGCCCGTCAGCCTCTTTAAACGGCTTTAATTTTGGTCTGCTCCAGTTGGCATAGGTCCAACGATCGTCATAGGGTGCGATACCGGCCAAATCCGCTCCCAGAAAGCGGGCTGCTTTTTTAATCATTTTGCTAGCCTCATCCGCAGAGTTGAATTTCCATTCCCGTCCCTGCCTCCGAATTTCTCCGGCTCTGAAATTGTCCCAATTATACGCCCCTTGGGTAAGTACAGGTTCTTTCGCGATTTCATTGGTTTCGAGATTGAGGGGATAATGCTGGATCACCCCGGCCGGACCACTACCGATGCAAGTAAATCCGAGGTAGTCATATTCCACTGACCAAGCTGCCGTACACAAGGCCACCTCTACTGGACGCCAGCCTAATTCTTTCTGGCGTAACGGCAGAATAGTGCCATGATGCTGGGAGAAAAAAAGTACTCCCGTTTCACTGAGGGTCGCATTGCGCCCTTTAATCCCAAGCGTTTCAGCGTTAATCTGCGGAAGGTCTTTCCCGGTATCTTTTTTTCCACTACTTTCAGAAACATCATCCTGTACAAATGTTATTGGTTTCTTGTTTTCTTCAGTATCAAATATTCTTTGATAGTAAATCTTGTTTCCCGGAAAACGCTGATACTTTTCATCCACCGTGTAAGGAAATTCCGAGGTTTCCTTGATCGGAGCTACCACGTCCGCCGCTTCGGCCACTAAGGGGTTAAAGGTCTCCTTTGCCGCTGCAGCCGATGCCACGGCAACAGCTACGGCACCCATGAGCGATGTTTTGAAAAAAGACCTCCTGCTTACATTGTTCGCCATGTAATTTCTCCTTCCTTAATATAGAATCATGATTTCGTTTTCATTATACTTTTCTCAAATTATGGCCACTATGCTCAGCAGCACAGTTGTTTAAATATTATTTGGAATTTTGAGAATCAGGTAGAAGGCTACTCATTAATCGAGTTATTAGATTGCGCCCATGTCGGGCGCACAAAAAGAGATGTCTCAACCTGAATTGAGGCATCTTCTTATCTTAAATCGGTTTATTCCGTAACCATTTGGTGCGAAGAACCCATTATCATATATTCTTCATTTGCAGTTCATCATCTCTTTTATTAGATATTCTGGTTCTCCTGATTAGCAGTAATGACCTGTTTGTATCCTGATGTCAAAATTTCTTCGGGACCAATAGGCGGGCGGGGAATACTAAAAGGATATTTGAATAAGAAGAAAGTATGAACCGTAAGGAGTACGGCAATCAGATGTAATGAATAGATCAGGGTCATGACTGATAGGTCAAAAGGAATACCTGCTAAACTTGCTTTTGCCAATATTGGAGCAAGAATCACTCTGCCCAATGGAATCCAGATTGCTACCATAATCGCAACAATGATTAGGTTGTATATACCTCTTTTGGGTTGTATATATTTCTCATTTGGAAAAAATCCAAAAAAGGCAGAATGAAAAAATGACCAGGATATAATGCCGCCTCCTATTGCCGCCCAAGAAAAAGTAGGATCTAAGAATTTTAATGATACAGTCCAACAAAAATATGCCAATATCGTAATCGCTATCGTCTGAATCATTTGAGCAAGCGGTTCAGGAATTTTATAAAAAGGATATCCCTGCATCGAATTACCGAAAATAAATATCCAAACAATTGACCAAAGTGCAAAACCCAATAAGAAATCGCACTGGAAAATTCCATTCGGGTTAAAAGCTGCATTTTCCCAAGGTGTCCCTGAAAAATTAATCATTGTTGACCATACAAAAATGTCAAGTATTATAATTATTGCAGCTCCAATGAAGAAATTTGCTTTCCCTGATTTGCCGGCGACCGGATAGCCGCGCCAGATAAATGCATACCAAAGGGTAGTACCGAAAAGTAATGCCCCAAAATAAAGCATCAGAGGAAAGAGTGGAATAGCAGGCCAAGCTTTCGTAATGAATAATACGCCTATGATTGTCAAAACAATGGTTAAAAAAGTCTGGGTTAACCCTGCATTTAGTTTACTTTTTCCTGGTTTCCAGGACCCTTCAGGCGGTACCATCGGCCAGCCCCTGGCAATTACCGAAAAACCTACCAGCAAGAATAACCATATAAATGAACTTGGAAAATAGATCGTAAAAAATGCCTTTGCCGGTACTAAGAACAAGATTAACCACGAAATAATCATCGCTAAAACAAATTGTATCAGGCTTTCTTTTAATGCTTTGTTCATGTACTAGTCCTCCTAATCATTTTATTACCTTTTTATTTTCTAAACATTATCCGGTTGATTGCTTCGAGTATATCATTACGCGATTTTTAGGACACCAACCTGCACAGACGTATTTTGAATGTTTTTCTAACCGGCTTGGTCAGTATTTACCGTGTGCGTATTCATTTATAAGGCATAAAAGCCAACCGGTCAGGACCGGTTGGCTTCAAAAATTTAAGAAACAGCTGAATTAAAACCGATATTTTAATTGTACGCTCACCCATTGTTCCGTTGTAAATTTGTCTACAACCCATTGTGCATTGAAACGTCCAACTCCGGAGGATTTTTCTCCGCCAAACATGACATGCGGTTCATCGTTAATAGACTGATCGTTCACATGAATCATTCCGGTCTTGATCTGACGGGCAATCAGCATTCCGCGATAAAGATCTTTGGTAAATACACTTCCGCTTAATCCATGATTTGAAGCATTTGCAACAGATATGGCTTCATCTTCGTCTTTTACTTTAATTACACAGCAAACCGGGCCAAATACCTCATTGGCTGCTGCCGGCATGTCGTTCGTTACATCTGTAAATATCCAGGGAGAAATTACATTTCCTTCAGTTTTTCCCTCAAGCTTCACGGTTGCTCCGGCCTCAATCGTCGCTTGAATATACTTTTCTACACTCGCAACCTGCATCTTATTAATAACAGGCCCTATAAATGTTTCGGGGTCCATCGGATTGCCTACTTTTCTCTTTTTTGTTTCTGTTACAAATATCTCAACAAACTTATCATATACATCTTCTACTACCAAAATACGGTTAAGCGCCATGCAAACCTGCCCGCTGTTGAAGAATGCACCAAAAATTGCTGCATTTGCGGCATGCAATAGATCGGCGTCTTCCATAACCATCATTACATTGTTTCCCCCAAGCTCAAGGGATACGTCTTTAATCAGTCCGCTAGCCATTTCACCGACATGTTGCCCTACTTCCGTAGAGCCTGTGAAAGAGATCAGATCTGAAACGGGATGTTGTACAAACAGATCGCCGATCTCCGATCCCTTTCCCGCAACTGCATTCATTAAGCCTTTGGGAAATCCTGCCCGATCAAAAAAATCAGCGATAAGAAAAGCCGAGCCGGGGGTATCCGTTGCCGGCTTCAATACAACAGAATTTCCTGTTGCAATAGCAGGGATCACTGAACGCATCGCCAAAACCAAAGGTACGTTCCAAGGCGCGATTACCCCTATCACTCCCTTTGGTTTCTTAAAAATATAATTCTCTTTTCCTGGAATATTGGATGGGAGAATTTTCCCGTCCATCATAAAAGGAAATCGCATTGCATCTTTGACTATTTTAATACTCGCAGAATATTCAAAATCTGCTCTATGGCCTGTGGCACCGGCTTCTTCCGTAAGACAGGCATACACTTCCTCTTTCATTTCCATTATTGAGATAACCAGTTTTTCAAGCATTTCCCTCTTTTGACCCGGAGAGGTTTTTGCCCATTCCTTCTGAGCTGCCGCTGCAGCTTCATAAGCATCATTGATATCTTCTGAACTGGCAGACCGATAGCTGTAGAGCAGTTCGCCGGTATAGGGATTATAATTAGATAATTCCGTTTTTCCCTTTCCGGTTCTCCACTCGCCGTTGATATACTGCTTATCGTATGCTTTCATTCAATTTTACCTCCCTATTTTTCATAAAATATCTCTCGATGCAGTACCCTGTATCGAATATGAGATATAATAAGCACCCAAAATATAATCGAGCCAATAATTCGAATTATTGGCTCGATTATATCATTAAGCACTATTTATCACACCGGCTAGGTTGGACACAATTTAAGCATATTTTAAGCTGTTTTATCAGTTAGTCTGTTATTTTTTGATGCCTATATTAAAACATTTGTTTCATTTTGTATATACTTAACGCCAATCTAAGGTCAAATCTTCTCTGCTGCGATTTAAGGTCATACCCTAAGTCTTTAATTTTATTCAGACGGTATTTTAATCCGCTGACAGATAAAGCATACTCTTTTGATGTTTTTTGAATGTTCTCATTATTTAAATACTGTCCTAAGGTCTTTATCAATTCGCCATTAAACTTTGCATCATATTTTATGAGCGGGGCCAAAGTTCTCTCCATAAAATCTAACAGTTCCTGTTTATTATTTGATTCAAAAAGTAACGCCAGAGAACCTAATTCATCGTAGAATATCGCTTCGTTATCTTTTTCAAACATTCTTCCGATCTCCAGTGCCCTAACAGCCTGATGATACGATCTGCTATAATCTGAGAATTCAGAAGTAGCCTGGCCCACCCCAATAAAAATACAAATTTTATTTGAGTATGTTCCAAGCTTTTGCTTTAAACAAATAATAAAATCTTCTATATTTTTTCTTCCCTCAAATTTTCTATTTGGCAGCAAGAAAATAACCTTGTCCTTAAGCTGTCCACACAAGACTGAAGGATAGGAAAAATTCAAAAAATTATAGATCAATTCAAATATTTCTGAGTTAATTTCTTTTTTTAAAACACTATCGGCTCTCATTACGACAACAATATGCCGTTCGGAAATATCATGCCCCAGCCTAAATGCCCAAGCCTTTACATTTTCTTTACTCGAAATATTCTCTGAAAACAAACTTTCAAGAAACTCTCCCCTATACTGTTGTTCCAAATCAACAATCGTTTTTTGCTTAATAAGCTCCAACGCATACGCATTTGCTGCATGTTGAATATCCAAAATAAACTCATTGATTGCACCGTCAAGTTGAACGGCGACAATTAAACCAATTGTCTCATATCTAACAACGATTGGAACAAACACAACATCATAATTCTGATTCTCAATTTTAAACGTAGTCCATAGAGGTTCTTTTTTTATCATCAGTGTATCCGACTTCTTTTTCTTACTAGGACAACGCATTAACTCCCAAAAGAATTCTTCAATCATTTTTTTTAAAATTTCACCTGGCATTTTATGAAAATCGGATGAAACCAATGTCTGAATTTTATTATCAAATACCAAAATATATCCATTGATAATATCTGCCAGGGTTTTAGTGATACCTTCTAATCCTTGTCCATTTAAAACAGTATTTGTTAATTGTTCCTGTATATCAAGTATCTTCTGCAAGTGCAAATGCTGCTGCTGAATACGTATATTAGCAGCTTCTAGTTCCTCGTTAATTTTTTGTTCCTCGTAATACGGGAGCTCAGAAGAAATTTCATCGCCCCATTCGTCCAGCGTTTTTCCAACACATTCACAGTAAGGGTCCCCTTTGCCAATACATTTGATCTCTTTATAGTAAACCCTTTCTGGGAAAAAACAGGCGGAAGCGTATCCGCTTGCATATCCGATAAGTGTCCAGCAAACCGGACGGTCATGGGTTCCAAAGAAACGCAAATGTTGCTCTGCTTCGAAAGAATTTATGAACCTTGCCTTAATCAGCCAGTTCCTTTCCTCGGGGCTGACTCTAATCGTTTGGATATCTATTCTCCCGACTCCTTCCAGTCCATGAAGGACCGGCCCCGACATAATCCACTCATAATCATTCTCCCAATCAAACTTTCCCTTCAAAGCCAGAGCATCATTGAACCCGCATGCCCATCCGTATCTGATCAAAAATCCTTTTGCCCGTTCGAAGCCTAAAGTAGAAATTAAGTCTTTGCGGAGAGTGCCCATGGCGTCTGCATTTTTAATCAGCACACGTGTTCCTTTGATAAAGATTTTCCCCTGCTCAGTCGAAAAGTCTAAAATCTCACTCATTTTTAAATTATTAGCCTTCACTATTACCCCTCCTACAATCGTAACAATGCGATGGCCAATAACGCCGCCAATAAGAACAGCCTTTTTTGACAAGTCTAAAAAGGCTAAAGAACATAATATCTATACTTAATTATAACGAGCCAAAAGCTAAGTTGTAAACGCTCAGATAATTACAAATAATTAGAATATTTCAGCATTAATTCCTCATATTTTAGTAATATATGAATATGAGTCAAATAATACTTATTCTTTTGGTTTTTTGACATTGGTACAAATCATAATTTTTTGCAAACAATTGTTAAATTTGGGGGTAACAGTAATGAAAATACCATTACCCCCCAACCTCTTTAATTTTTACAGGCGGCCAGATACAAATCCTTTATATCTTCTGCACTTGCTGTCCTGGGATTTGTACCGATTACCGGATCAATTAAGGCATTCGCAACCATCTCTGGGATTTGGTCCTTCATTACACCGAATTCATCAATATATTTAGGAATACCAATGTCTCTCGATAGCTTTTCCACCTCATTAATGGCAGCTTCTGCAGCTTCACGGAGGGACATATTTTTTATATTCACACCCATTGCTTCAGCAATATCGGCTGTTTGCTTGAGGCATACCGGCATATTATATTTCATAACCAAAGGCAATAACATTGCATTGGCTAGACCATGAGGGAAATGATAAAATGAGCTTAACTGATGTGCCATGGCATGTACTAAACCAAGCATGTTATGATTAAAAGAAAGTCCGCCCATCATTGAAGCCATTATCATATCCTCTCTGGCTTCTATATTCTTCCCTTCGAAAACTGCCAGACGCAAGGACTTGGAAGCTAATTTTATTCCTTGTAAGGCAATGCCGCTGGCCGGAGCAAATTGATGCTTTGATACATAGGCTTCAATTAAATGTGTCATTGTATCCATCCCTGTATAGGCTGTAAGCTTAGGCGGCATTGTAACAGTCATTTCCGGATCAACAATCGCCAGGGTGGGTACCAATCTAGGACTTATTACAGACATTTTGAGTTTTCTTTTCGTATCCGTAATGACTGAAGCGATGGAAACCTCTGAAGCGGTTCCTGAAGTTGTCGGGATTGCAATAAAGGGTAATAACTTATCTGTGATTTTTCCGATGCCCCCTACGGCCAGATCATACTCATTAATGATTCCCCCATGAGTGTAGACGATATTCATCGCTTTACCCGCATCGATCGGGCTGCCTCCGCCCATCGCGACGAGAATATCACAGCTAACTTTTTTTAAAAATTCTACTCCGCGATGGATCATTTCGTCTGTTGGATTGGGCCCAATTTCGCCATACAAATCTACGGTAAATCCTTCTTCTCTTAATTGATCAATAACTTTTTGAACAATATCTAATTTTTTCATCCCTTCGTCGGTAACTATGACCACGTTCTTTTTTTCTAAACGCTTAATTTCTGCACCTAATTGTTTTACAGCACCTGCACCAAATAGTATTGCCTTGGGCCAATGGTTAAAAAGTCCGGTAAGTCCCATCTTTCAAATCCTCCTCGTCAATTTCACAACAAGATACATTTAATATTCTGAAATTCCCAACGGTGATGCTCTCTGTTTTCCGGAAACAACAAGTTGTATCTTTTTATCGCCTTCAGCCTACATTCAGCATCATATGCACCCCCATTTAGCACCTAAATTACTATTGATCACATTATAGATGTTGATCCATTTCCAAAATATATCCGACATAGACTAAATAATAGGAATTCTTAACCTATTTTGAACTCTAAAAATTAATTAAAAAAACTTGTGACGCACCTAGAGGATGCGACACAAGTTCATTTTCGCTAAAGTCATCATTTATAATCAAATAAACCCATTATCTATAAACACCGATTTTTTCATAGTCTTCTATTATTCCTTTGTGAACATAAATTTTATTATTGTCATTCTTTAGCTTGCCTACGTTTTTGTAATGATGGAACATTCGACATACCGTAACCCTAGTGGTACCGATAATTTCTGCTATTCGGGCATGAGATAAATTGACGGTTAACTCATACCAATCCTCATGCTCTTTATATTCCCCGGACTGAATCAGTGATACGAAATAATAGATTAGCTTTTCTTTTGGAGATGACAAGGAAGAAAATATATTGGCTCCTTCAAAAGCGCACATCAATCTAATCGTAACAGTGGATACCATTTCTATTCCCAAATTAATATCCGCAAGCATTCCTTGAATCAGATCGTCCCGGGACACCTTATAGGTCTCGCAGTCTTCAAGAACTTTAATACTTATGTTAATTGGCAGTTGACAAAAGGCCGGCGCTAAACCGAAGATTCTTCCGGGACCTGCCAGACAAGCAATTCTTGATTCCCCACAGATACTATTTAGACAATAAGCTACCCATCCTTTGGTGACTAGACACGCATAATGCACGACATCGCCTTCATGAAATATGGTTGTACCCTTTTTGAATACCTCTTTATTATTCTTCCTTTTAACGAAGTTAAAGAGAATTTCATCTACAGGTGGCTCTATCCACTCCAAGTGTACCGCTGAATTATCAAAATACACGACTATCTCCCCCAGAATATAGTCTAAGCAAAAATATCATTTAATTAAATTAGCATTTACTAAAAATTCCATAGCTTTTTTGCGCAAATATTGGTTCTCCAGAACACCGATATCATTCGTCAGATCAGCGAGGTGCTCATTTTTCAGGTTTTTCGCCCATTGTTCTTTTATATCATTAATTTCATTGCCAGTAACTTGGATTCCTTCTGCTTGGATGACAGCGTCTAAAATTTTTTCTCCAACCATTCTTCTTGCAGCTTCCTCCATACACTCAGCCAACAGCTCATCTGAGGACATCTTTCTTTGCATTAAGTAAACGACGAGTTCCATATTGAAAACATTTTTTAGTTCCCTGGTATAATCCTGATACAAATCCTCTGCTGCTTGATCTAATATCTCCTGATCAAATTCGTACTTGCAGTTCTCGGCTACTGCCCCCATGACTTTACTCATATTCGCAACGTGTGCTCTAGCCCTTTTTTCCTGAAGGATTTTATTTTTAAGCATCTTTTTAAATTCCTTCAGCGTTTTCACCTTCGGCTCAATCTCTTGAATGTTTTCGTCTGTCAATTCCGGCTTTTTAATCATAAATACTTTAACGATTTCGATGGAGAATGTGATCTCACGCCCCCATAAGGCTTGGAACTCCATTAAGACCGGTTGTATTGTCGTATCAAAAACTACGGTATCACCCATCTTCTGTCCGAGCAGCTTAGCTGAAAACTCCGGTAAAACATTATCGTCACCCACTTTGAATTGTAAGCCGTCTTCTTTCACTTTCGGATAAGGCATACCCGTTTCTGTTCCAACAATATTAACAATCACAGAATCGCCTGTTTCAATCGGTTCATTCCTTTTCTCAACCCGGATTTCGTCCAAAGATTTTAAAATACCGTTCATCGCTTCCTTCATTTCATCCTCTTTAACTGATACATCAAAACTTTCGAGATTTAATCCTTTATACTGTCCAAGTTCAAATTGTTTCATTTCTTAAACCTCCATGTTAACTACTACTTAATACTGTGTATCTTGCCGATTTTTCAGCGATCCGCACGGATAATCCCAACCGATTGAAGCATTACAATAACATGTGCAGCACCAAGCACGATGATTAAGCCGATAAATAACAAATCCTTTATTTTTAGCTTTTGTTGGTTTTCCATCTTTGGTTCCATATTCCGTTCCATAGTTGGTTCCATCTTTGATTCCATACTCTCACCCCATTATTCCGCCAACGATTCAGTAAATTGAGTATAAAGCCTACGGGACAAAAGAATTGACAGTAAAACCGGTTAATAAACAGGCTGATAAAAATAATAACAGGTAACATTAACCACATGACCCATACGGCTTTAAACAAAAAGAAGGCGCTAAAAGGCTGGTAATCCAAGGTCCCATAGTCTCCAACCCATGTCCCCAGCATGACTGCAAGCCATAGGATGGTCGGGGCGGCCAGCTTCAGAACCCTGGTGATTTGCGGTGAAATCCCCAAGGATTTAAACCCTGCGGCTTTGTTCAGAAACTCCTGTGCAGCCCCAAAAGGACAAACCCATGTACAGTAAATATTCTTCCCAAAGAGGATAACAAAGCCTAACGACCCGGCCATGATCACGTACCATCCCAAATTGGTCAAGCGGGGTATTTGCAGCGTTGCGATCGCGAACAGATTATTTGCCGTCACAAACTCTTTGACAAAGAAACCCATAACGCCAATAATGATTAAAAGCCACCAAATTCGGAAACGGGACATTTTCTTGCTAAAAGTTGCGGCGAGTGCCATAAGAAAAACCACAATCATCGTTAAAGTCTTACTGTTTAATTGGTAAACGTCATAAGGATTCGACCATTGCTTAGCAAAAAATTGCGACGCGATATACAAAGTCCCTTTGTTGACAGCTTCGGCAACAGCATGCGACGATACCGTAGACCCGGTTACCCGGTCAATAAAATTTTCTGTTTGTCTTCCGTCCAGGAAACCGGAATAACCGTAGGCGCCTCCTAGGTATATGGGCTCCCGGAGAGAAAGACCGTTAAATTGATCGAAAAATTTTTGGCTATAAAGCCTTTCAAAAAAAACCGGTGTCTCTGCTTGCCGGGTGACAATCGCTTTCTCAACCAATCCACGATCGTTAAGAATCGTCATGATTTCAATCCTGGATTGATATCCCACTGCCGAGTCGCAGACCACATAATACTGTTTCCCTGCGGCGTCTATCTTATAAGCCCGCTGGGTTCCTAAGATTTTTTCAATGGAGGTAACTCCCGGGAAGTCCTGCTGGATAAGTGCAGGGTAATCAACTGCTTTTCCGGTAAAACAAACACCATAAATGATTGCTGCAACCGCCGTAAAAAATAGAACCATTAAATAATAGGACTTAAGATCTCTCTTCTTCCTCTCCACTTTTTTCATCCTTTTCTGATTTCAGAGCGACTGTCTGATGATAAAGGACGTAAAGCCACTTAAGACCCCGCAAGGCAAGTGGCTGTATACGTCTTAACGAGTCATTTTAACCTTTTACCTGATCAAGCTGAGATGGTTTCGGAATTGTCTGTCTTCTTCTTTGACGGACGGTTAACCAATCGATACGTTATCGCAGCCGGTATCAAAGCCGCGCCGCCAAAGAAAAGAAAGCCCATAGCAACGGCCTGGTATTCACTCTCAACAAAGCTGGAATAACCCCAAGCCAAAGCAAAAACGAACAAGAAATTGGCAGCAAAAGCACATAACTGCATAGGAATTGTATTTTTCCCTTTAAACTTCAAGTACTTCCATATACCGTATTGAATCAGCAGCATCAACATGCCGATACCCATCCAAATTAAAACACTGTAAATCTTCATGTAGGATATCCCTCCTCTTACTTTGTCGGCTCGGTGTCACTCCAGAAATCATTGACCATGTTCGTGACATAGCCAGATTCAATCCGCTCTTCAGGGTTTACGGGGCCGTTATAGCCAAACCATTCGTCAAATTTGCGTGCCGCGTCCTGAACCAACGGGACTTGGGTAGCAATTCTGGCTATATCATGGTTCCACTGCCCGATTTTATTCCAGGAACAGACCGCAATACAGTTTCCGCAGTCTCCGCCGTTATAGGCCCAGAAAGAGTTGCAGCGATGCGCGTCAACGTGCCATTTTGATGTATAAGGATTTTCTGATGTGCCACAATCTTCAGGCTGTAGAACACGCGCTTCTTTCTCGTGAGAAATGGCCTGGGCAGGGCAAGCATCCGCACATTTCATACACAGGCGGCAAAACTCACGTACCCCGAAGCTTCTCGGCTTGTCAGGAATAATGTCTAAATCGGTATAGACTTTGGCAATACGAACCCGAGGCCCGTATTTTTGCGTGACGAGCATTCCGTTTCTTCCTGCTTCCCCTAGACCGGCCTGCACAGCGATGGGAACACTCATTCCGGTGTCATTCCCCGACGGAACCGCATAGTACCCAAGCTCTCTTAAAAACGTTGCAAGTTTAAAAGAAACTTCTCCCATATTGGAATAAATTTTGCCCGGCCCGGCGCTTTCGATGATTGAAGGCGCCGTTCGGAAAGACTCATAATCCATTTCGAAAGCCATTACTATCACATTTTTGGGTTGGAAACCGGCATATTTCACCCAATCAGCTTCAAAAATACTTTGTCCGAATACTTCCACTTCACGGTTTTTGAGGTATTTTTCAAGGTTATACGGCATATACACGGTTCTGCCGTTTGGCAATTTAAACGGCATGGTTTTTGGTCTGCACCAGTTACCGTAGGTCCAGCGGTCATCATACGGTGCAATTCCGACCAGGTCGGCTCCTAAAAAGCGAGCTGCTTTTTTCACAATTTTCGTAGCTTCTTCCGCTGAGTTGAATTTCCATTGCATCCCTTGACTCCGTTTGTCTTCAGCCATGGTATTGTCCCAATTAAACATCCCTTGGAAGACCACAGGCTCTTTTGCCATTTCATTGGTTTCAGGATTAATAGGGTAATGCTGGATTATTCCGGCCGGGCCGCTGCCGGGTGCGGTAAACCCGTTGTACCAAAACTCTACCGACCAAGCTGCAACACACAAGGCTACGTCTAATTGGCGCCAGCCTACTTCTTTTTGACGCAATGGCAAGACTGTTCCGTCATGTTGGGCAAAAAATATGACCCCCGTTTCTGAGACTGTTGCCCGCCGTCCTTGAATACCAAGGGTCTCAGCGTTAATTCTCGGCAGATCTTTTCCGGTGTCTTTCTTTCCGGTTATTGCCGAAACGTCATCGTGAACAAATGGTATCGGCGTCTTGTTTTCTTCCGGATCGAAAACCTTTAAGTAGTAGACCTTGGTCCCCGGCAAACGCTGATACTTTTCGTCCACTGTGTAAGGGAATTCCGATGTTTCTTTAATAGGCGCTACGATGTCCGCCGCCTCGGCGACTAAAGGATTGAATGTTTCCTTTGCCACCGCAGCCGTTGCAACAGCAGCAGCGACGGTACCCATGAGTGAAGCCTTTAAAAAGCTTCGTCTGTTTAAGTTTCCCATGAAGTCTCTCCTCCCTAAATAAGGTAATATTAATTTCATATTTATCGTACTTTAGATTCAATCATCGTACCTGTATACCGCTATACAGCCGAGAAATAATGGTTTATATACTTTTTTAAAATCGACTTTTTTCGGGGGAGATCGCAGAAGATAGACCGTAAAGATAAAAGAACCTACTTATTAGGCGCATGTAAAATGGTCTAATAAATAGATTCTTTTTGTTTCTAATCATTATTCAGAAAAAAATATTAGGGCTTATTTTTTGCCAATAAGCCTGGATAATCCTTCACCAAGTTGCGCCAGTGTTTCTGCGGATTGGTTTACCAAAAGCATTTTAGCATTTTGTTCCTCCGAAGCCCCAGATACCTCTTGCGTGCTGGAAGCTGTTTGCTCCGCTATGGCGCCAATATTCTCGATAGAAATGGCAGCTTGCGTTGTTCCGCTGGCTATTTCCTGTGCCGCAGTCGTAACCTGCTGGATCTGGCCTACAACAGTCTTAATCTCCTCGACAATTGTCTGGAATGATCTCCCCGCCAGCTTGACAGCCTCGACACCTCCAGCTACTTCATCCTTACTTATTTCCATCATTTCAACAGCACGTTCTGTCTCTCGTTGAATATTACCGATAAGCATTGCAATCTGGGCTGCGGAAGTTGACGATTGTTCCGCCAGCTTACGTACTTCATCGGCTACAACAGCAAAACCTCTTCCCTGTTCGCCTGCCCGGGCCGCCTCAATAGCGGCATTAAGGGCCAATAGGTTGGTTTGTTCGGCAATATCTTTAATGACATCAACAATATTACCAATCTGAATGGATTGGTCCCCTAATATAGAAACAACTTCGGATGTTTGGACGGATACTTCACTAATCTTTTCTATTTTTCTAATGGCATTTTCTGCTTGACTGAACCCGGATTCTGCAGCCAGTGCAGCCTTTCCGCTGCTTTGGCTGACGCTTTCTGCATTGGCAGCAACTTCTTGCGCATTTGCGGAGAGCTGCTCGATAACCACACTCGTTTGTTCTAAAGAGATCGCCTGGTCCTTTGCCCCGGTTGCAAGTTGGCCTAACATATCGGAAAGATGTGCACTTACGGCGGTCGTTTCCTGTACGGTCGAAGACAATTCCCCGCTGGTGTTTTCTAAATTTTCAGCAGCTTCCATAAGCTTTGCAATAAGCGCGCGCCGATTAACGACTAAATTATTCGTGACAGCAAGCAGGTCATCCAATAAGCCGTCCGTATTTACGTCAAAATTTGAAGCTAGTTTACCCTCGGAAAGGTCTTTATTATAATTGGTATACATGCGTAGAAATTTTGCATTCCGATATATCAGGTAGGCCAGACTACTACTTAGAATCAAGCCGACAAAGGAAAACAGAATACTTGCTTTTATCACTGTATTGAGCAAATCTTCCAGGCTGCTCCATTGTCCATTGGCCACCATTCCTTTTAGAACAATATTTACACCGGCAGCTATGACAAAAAGTAAAACAATAATGGAAACATTTATGTATTGTTTTTTCGTAATGGTAAGCTTCAAAATTGTCCACCCCTTTATTCTTATTTATTCCTGCATTTAGCTTACAATAATATTAAATTAGGTTAATAGTAACTAACAATGATTGGTAATGTCAATAAATTTTTTGGAATATTTTGCGCAATATTGGCTCATGCGTTAATTTAAACAGTACTATTTTAGATATTTTATAGAATAGTGTCGATTTATAGCCTAATACCCAAAAGCCGACATCAATCTTCTGCCTCGTGGAAAGGCTGCAGCACCTAAAATAAAAAGATGCCCCAAATACGATTTTAGGGCATCTTTAATTTGGGTCCAGTTATTGCCATGCATATAACTTAATTTAGGTTACATGCGTGATGAAAGAAATTAATGGGCAGCCGGTACTTTGTACAGTTCCGGCCATTCCAGCCACCATTTATATTTTTCAATCTGCTCATCACCATAACCGAACATATCATCAATTTTTTTCAACAGGCTGGAGGAAGCTTCTCCATGGCTGCCGATCCAGGTGCCGGCAGTATGGAACCAGGATTGTTCCTTGGAGTTCCACGGGCATACCTTCATACATCTGCCGCAAGATGAACCTTCTTGATTGGTTGTCCGGAATACGGTGCATTTTTTCATATCACTGTTCCAACGTAAGTAACCGTTGTATTCAACCGGTTCCTTATCAAAGGTAATAGCGCTGGAGGGGCAATTTTCTGCACATTTGCCACAGACTCGGCAAAAATCCAGCATACCGAAATCAATCGGATTGTCGGGAACAAGCGGCAAATCCGTGGTCACTGCTGCCACCTTGTGGCGGAATCCCATACGCGGATGTGCAGCGCAGTCACCTGTTCTGGTTAATTCGCCCAGTCCTGCAGCAATAATACAGGGTGGCATGGTTGCCGCATAGTTTGTTAAATGATGTGCTCTGGCGTGATATCCAAGTGAGCGGATATAGTTGGCCAAGATAACCGTAACAACTCCTGTTGAATGGTAAGAGCGCATGGATTGACCGGCGCTGATACCGTCATATCCTGTCGAGGCCAGCATAGTCTCTAAATGCTGGTCAATCATTACGACAATAACATACGGCAGCCTTTCGGTCACCGGCATTGCGTTGGTCAAATCATCTTTTAGCATATCATCTGGACTTGGCATTTTATGACTATAGTAAGCAAAGGTAGGCATTTTACCAATCCCGACTTCATCCGCCCGTAAAAAATATGCGCAATCTTTGATGTGTTGGGACATTTGTTCGGGGTCAGGAATCGGCAATTTGGTCGGCGAGGGCTTTCCTTCAACCATTTCTTCAGGAGCAAGATTCATAGCAAACCCGGCAATAGCGGCATTTAAGGGGTGCTTCGTGACAAATTGAAAGTGATAGTACCCTCTTTGAGCTTCCGGCGTAAGTTTGCCGCGACAAGCCAGAGCAAATCCCATCTCTGCTTCGTGGGTATTTTTGACCGTGCCGACAAGCTTCGATGTGCCTAGCCACTGGTCATTGTGTTCGACAAATTTGACGGAAGCGCCGCCATAATCTATCACGGGATGAAGTTTGGACTTTGCGCCGTTCTGAGGCACTGAAGCATTCGTCACTGCATCCGCAGCCTTTGCTGGTAAAGCGTTTACCGCTCCGAGAATCCCCATGCCAATAGCAGAAGCGGCACCAGCTTTCAAAAAGTTGCGTCGGTTCATCTGTAATTTCGGCTGTTGTTGCTTTCCTTCATGATCAGAAAACCTGGACATTTTTTTCACCTCTTTATACTTCTACGCTTGAATTTGTACGTCTTTGTTTACCGAGAAAGCCTAAAAGTCTGGCTAGTACGACGGCAAGAACAACTGATAATCCTAAGAACAAAAAGATTGCAGTACTTGTGGCCTTAACATGTCCTACGATGGAATTAATATAAACAAAAGAGATTCCAGTGGCGGTGATCAGATACCAAATAACGTACAATCCCCAGTTCAGGACAGTTTTCCATTTTTGATCCTTTTTCGCCCGGGGTTTAATAAAGAGGATCCCGGCTAAAAACAAAATTCCGGCTAAAAAAACTAAGAAAGTTCCCATTTTTTTCACCTCCTCCATACAATTTGCATTTCTCAGAAACCTTACACCTACGTTGAATCAACCGACTACAAAACAAATACATCTGTTTGTAAATCTGAATTGACCAGATGAACGGTTTGTGAGAAATCTATCGTCAACGAGATCATAACACTTTTAAAAAAAAAAAATTATTAGCGCATGGTAAGTTTTTATTAACATATGCTAATATTCTTTTCAGTTTAAGGATTCGATGACAAAATGATATCTGGTTTTGATATTCAAAAAATAAGCCAGGATTTTCTCCTGGCTTTTGACAGTGGTATAATATTCTACATTTTTTCCTAACGGTATCCGTTTCTTAAATTCCTATTTCTCCATATTCCTCGAGTATCAACTCCCTGTGAACATAAAGTTTATTCTTACAATTTTTTAGTTTACCTGTGATTTTATACTTACTGATAATTCGAGATACCGTAACCCTTGAGGCACCGATAATTTCTCCTATCCGTTCGTGAGATAAGTTCACAGGCAATTCAAACCAATCTCCATGTTTTTTACATTCGTAGGATTGTAGCATCGATACAAAAAAATTTATTAATCTTTCTTTCGGAGATAACAAAGAAGAAAATAGGTTGGCACCTTCAATAACACAGCGTAATCTGTTGTATAAAATGCTTATCACTGCAATTCTTGCCTCTAAGTTATCGGCCATTGTTTCGATCAGATCTGCTTTGGACACCAGATAAACCTTGCAATCTTCAATCGCTTTGACACTTAAATTAATTGGAAACATATCAAATGCCTCACCTAATCCGAATACTCTTTTGGGACCAACCAGGCATACAATTTTTGACTCTCCACGAAGATTGTTGACATAGTAAGCAACCCAGCCTTTGGCTAAAAAGTGCGCATTCTGCACCACCTCTCCTTCGTGCAGAATGGTCGTCCCTCTTTTATATGACACTTTAACTCCTTTACTCGTCGCATGACTTACAACGCTTTCAACAACTGGCGGATCCACCCACTGCAAGTACGTACAAGAATTCACTGTATACATACCGATTACCTCGTTATATCTTGGTCTAAGATATTATTGTGCTAGATTTGCCTCTAACAGAAAGTCCATCGCTTTTTTACGTAAGCATTGGAGTTCTTGTATATTGTTTTCCCTTGACAGTTCTACTTTCTCTGCTTTCTCACGGTTCTGCAACCGGACTTTCTCACGGAACATTTCTTCATCTATTAATTGAATTCCTTCTGCCTTGATCACTGCATCTAAAATTTTCTCTCCAAGAATTCTTTTTGAAGCTTCTTCCTTACACTCGTTCAGCAGCTCATCAGATGACAGCTTCCTTTGGATTAAGTAAACAATGAGTTCCATGTCATAAACGGCCTTAAGCTCCTCAACAAACTTTCGATACAAATCCTCCGCTGCTTTGTCTAATATTTCCTGCTCGAATTCATATTTGCAATTTTTGGCTATTGCCCCAATTACTTTACTCATATTAGCGATTGTTGCTTTATTTACTTTTTCCTGAAGAATTTTATTTTTTAATATGATTTCAAATTTATGCAACGTTTCTGCCTGCGGATCAATTTCCCGGACAATATCGTCAGTTAATTCCGGCTCTTTAATACGATATACTTTTACAATCTCGACGGAAAAAGTGATTTGTTTTCCCCATAAGGCTTGGTATTCCAGTAAATCAGGCAGTACCATTGTTTGAAATATCACCGTTTCACCCGTCTTCTTACCAAGCAGGTTGGTGGAGAATTCCTCTATAAAGTTTTCATCACCCACTCTGAACTTAAAGCCCCTGTCCCTTGATTTTGGGACTATCTTGCCATTTTCCGTTCCTTCAAAATTTATGATGACATAATCCCCGGTTTCGATTGGTTCATTGCTCTTTTCGACCTGGATTTCGTCCATCGATTTCCGAACATAATTAAGCGCTTCATTAAGCTCTTCTTCTTTTACCGATACATCAAAACGATCAATATTCAATCCTTTATACTGTCCAAGTTCGAATTGTTTTATTCCGTCTCTAACGCCTATGTTGACTGCCATTTGGGACCTCCTCCTCTTCCGGAAATTTTTAACGGTCTGCCCGGATAATGCCAACCGATTGAAGCATTACGATGATGTGGGCTGCTCCTAGTATCAGTATTAAGGCAATAAATATCAGATCTTTTATTTTCAGGCTTTGTCGCTTTTCCATTGGTTCCATATTTTGTTCCATCTTTGGTTGCATATTCGGTTCCACATTTGTTTCCATACTTTCACCCCGTTATTCCGCCATCGATTGAGTAAGTTGAGTATAAAGCCGACCGGACAGAAGAATTGACAATAAAACCGGCTGATAAACAGACTGATGAAAATAAATACCGGCAGCATTAACCACATGACCCATACGGCTTTAAACAGGAAGAATGCACTAAACGGCTGGTAATCCAATGTTCCATAGTCCCCTAGGAAGGTTCCTAGCATGATGGCCGCCCATAGGATGGTCGGTGCAGCCAGCTTTAGTTTCCTGGTAACTTGCGGGGAAATCCCCAAGGATTTAAAACCTGCTGCTTTGTTAATAACCTCTTGGGCTGCTCCGAAAGGGCAGATCCACGCACAGTAAATGTTCTTGCCCAAAAGGACTATAAAGCCCAATGTTCCGAAAATAAGCACATACCATCCTATATTGGTCAAGCCCGGTATTTGCAGTGTTATTAGTGAGAATAAGTTGCTGGCTGCTACGAATTCTTTTACGAAAAATCCCATAACCCCGAAACTTGCTAAAAGTATCCAAATCCGCAATCGCACGAGTTTTTTGATGAAGGCTGCAGCGAGCGCGATGATATAGATCACCATCATCGCCAAATCCTGCCGGTTAAATTGATAGCTGTCATAGGGATTGCTCCAGCGCGTGTTGAAGAATTTGGATGCGATATAAGCAGTTCCTTTGTTTACTGCCTCAGCTACAGCATGAGACGATACAGTGGAACCGGTTACCCGGTCAATGTAGTTATTGGTTTGTTTTTCATCCAGATAACCGGAATAGCCTGAGGCCCCTCCTAGATATATAGGTTCTTTGACGGAGAGGTTTTTAAATTG
>Ga0154089_121_pt1 | contig 30671 bp, 27 predicted proteins | sample DehspFTH1_FD_150125 | JGI IMG/M metagenome (GOLD analysis project Ga0154089, IMG submission 150125) | reverse complement strand
GGTCTCATCTCTCCGGGCGGTCTTTGTCCCTGCGGTCTCATCTCTCCGGGCGGTCTTTGTCCCTGTGGTCTCATCTCTCCAGGTGGTCTTTGTCCCTGACTCCTTTTGTGACCTTCTGCATTTCTGAAACTTTCCGGGGGAGCATTTTCTTCGGTTCTTTTTCTGGCAGGAACTTTTTCCTCAGCCCCGGCAGCCTTAACCGGCCTGCTTACTTCTTTTTTCTGTGATTCGCCTGTCGTGGTCAGCACTTTCTTAACTTTTTCAGCTTCTTCCGTGGATACAGCACTTAAGTGGTTTTTCACTGGTACACCAATATCATTAAACTTTTCCATTAAAGCCTTGCTGGATATATTCAATTCTTTTGCCAGTTCGTGAACCCGAATATTGGTCACATTGTCACCCCCCAAAAACGAAAATAAAAATATAACCTTTCAACTCCTTATATTTAACTGAGAACATAAAAACTTTTAAACTCGCTCATTTTCAGGTGTGTCCCCCAACCTGATGATTGCTTTAGCGAAACCGTCATCCATAATCAGTATAAGTGCTCTTGGTGATAATCCAACAGCCTCCCCGAGTTCTTGTTTCGTGCCGCAGATTATAACCGGAATATGGAGATCATTGGCCCATTGACTGTACTTCTTGATAGAGCCCGGTGAATCTTCTGCCATAATCAATAATGAGCCCTTTTGTTTTTTTAAAAACGCTTCAACTTGTGATTCTCCTGAAGAAATTTTCCCGGCTCTCCTTGCCATTCCAAGCAATGATAATATTTTGGGTGTCAAGAAGAATTCATCTGCCTTTCAATTTTAGCCAGCATTTCTTTGGTGGGTTTGATGCCAAAAGTTTTTTCAAAACGGTTTTGTTTCAGAGCCTTTATCAGACAATCCGGGCACTGGCAAAGGTAAGCTCCACGCCCATTTTTCTTGGAAGAAGGATCAAATTCCAAAACTCCCTCAGGTGTTTTTACGATTCTCAATAATTCTTTTTTGGGTTTCATTTCCTGGCAGCCAAGACACATGCGCAGAGGGATTTTTCTTACCTTCATTTTCTCACCTTTCGGGAATTTCTTTTGGTCACTAAACCTATTTTTTCTTGCTTGAAGACTTGGCCTTTTTTTTGGGTTTCTCTGTTTCCTGCTGTTTATCTACTTGGGAGGCTTCATCAGCAGGTGATTCTAATTCTGAATAGGACACATCAGCATCACTGTTTTCATGCCGAACATTTTCATCGTCATTATATTCTGCAGATTCGTCGTATTCGTCGTATTCATCGTAGTATTGACTGTCCTCGTACTCCTGATAACTCCCGCCATCATATTCATCGTATTCTTCTTCAGTGTAGTCCTGATAGCCTTCATCATATTCCTGGTATTCTTCAGATTCTTCGTACTCGCCTTCTACATAGTTGTCGTAGGGTCCTTCCTCATAATCTGCATATTCGCCTTCTTCATAGGGCTCATACGCCTGCTCATAGTATTCACCCTCATATTCTTCATCCTGATAGATGTCTTCCGGGATCAGATTCTGAGCAAGCGCTTGCGTTTCGTTCTTAATATCAATTTTCCAGCCGGTCAGCTTCGCGGCCAGTCTGGCATTCTGTCCTTCTTTCCCGATCGCGAGTGATAATTGATAGTCCGGCACGACCACCAGCGTCACCTTGTCTTCATACCGTGGATAAACGCCCAAAACTCTGGCCGGGGAAAGCGCATTGGACACAAACTCAGTCGGATCAGCTGACCAGTTGATGATGTCCATTTTTTCGCCTTTCAGTTCATTCACGATATTCTGCACCCTGCTGCCCTTCGGTCCAACACACGCTCCGACCGGATCAACGTTTTTGTCTTTCGAGTAAACGGCAATTTTCGACCGTGCACCTGCTTCCCTTGCAACAGCCTTGATTTCTACAATTCCATCATGAATCTCTGGAACTTCCAACTCAAACAATCGTTTGATCAATCCAGGATGGGTACGGGAAAGCAAGATTTGGGGCCCTTTTGTAGTTTTCTTCACTTCAACAACATAGGCCTTGATTCTTTCAAAGGATTGGTAGTTCTCTCCAGGGTTCTGCTCTGAGGCAGGCAATACAGCCTCCACCTTGCCAAGATCGACAATGACGTTGCGTTGTTCATAGCGTTGGACGATGCCAGTGACAATATCTCCCTCACGATTAATATATTCATCGTATATTAATCCACGTTCAGCCTCGCGTATTCTTTGGACAACAACCTGCTTGGCAGTCTGCGCTGCGATGCGGCCAAAGTCACGCGGAGTAACTTCAAATTCAACAATATCTTCAATGGAATAGTTCGAATCAATTTTTTTAGCTTCTTCTAATGATATTTGGGTACGCTGATCATCCACCATTTCCGCAACGTTTTTGCGGGCATATACTTTGATTTCTCCATTCAAGCGGTCTATATGGATCCTTACATTCTGTAAAGAGGAAAAGTTCTTTTTATATGCCGATATCAGAGCAGCTTCAATCGCTTCAAACAATATCTCTGTCGAAATACCTTTTTCTTTTTCTAATTCGTGAATTGCTTCAATGAACTCCATGTTCATCTGTCTGAATCCCTCCTTGAAATCATTTTAAAACTCAAAAGTAAGATGGGCCTTTTCAATTAGCGACAAAGGAATGGCAATCTCCCGCCCCTCATATTCTAGGATAACCTGGTCATCAGCCAGTCCTTTTAAATTTCCGGTAAAGCGGTTGTATTCCCGAAACACTTCTGTCGTATGAATACTGACAAGCTTTCCTGTATATTTAATATAATCCTCTCTCTTTTTAAGCGGTCTCTCAATTCCGGGAGAAGATACTTCCAGCATATAGGCCTGGGGAATCGGATTTTCTTTGTCCAGAACCTCATTAATTCGATGGCTTACCTCGGCACAATCGTCAATATCTACTCCGCCTTCCTTATCAATATATAATCTTAGATACCAGTGAGCACCTTCCTTAACATACTCGACATCGACTAATTCTAGTCCCAGTTCCATTACGAGCGGCTCTGCCAAACTTATAACTTTGTTCAAAATAGAATTGCTCATCGTATACTCCTTTTAGAGTTAAGCATTTTTCATTTTTTATCATACCAAATGAAAGAGTGGGTAATCCCCACTCTGAACCAAAAATCTACTTAGAATAAAATTCCTTCTTTTACTATATCATATACTGTTTCTGTCTGCAATATTCCTAATGCGCAGTTTAAAACAAACTCAGTTGATTTTTATCGGGCAGCCCTTCCAGACATCCGTGCTGCTGAAGCGTTTCAATGACGGTTTTGCTGATTTTCCCGTTGGACCGGGCCTGGATATCTTCAACAGATTTGATCGCTCCCTGTGCCCTGAGTTTGACCAAACTCGCCGCAGCCGTTTCACCGACTCCCTGCAGGGATGACAGTGGCGGCAGAAGCCCGTTGGGCGTTACCTGAAAACGTACCGCATCCGATTCCCACAGATCAACCTTGCTCAGCTTAATCTTCCGGCAGTACATTTCCACCGCAATCTCAAGGATCGTCTGTAGGTTCTTGTCCTTAGCCGTTGCATTATTGCCTTTAGCGGCAATTTCTTTGATAGTCTCCCGGCACTTTTTCACACCACTGCAGATCAGTTCCGCATCAAACTCATCTGCCCTGACGGTAAAGAAGGTTGCATAAAACGCTTCAGGATAATTGATCTTAAACCAAGCGATCCTGAAAGCCATTGTTACATATGCTACAGCATGGGCTTTCGGAAACATATAACTGATCTTCTGACAGGAGTCCATATACCAATCCGGAACGTTTTGTTTTTTCATGGCCTCAATATCTTCATCTTTGAGTCCTTTGCCCTTGCGGACCGACTCCATAATTTTAAAGGCATGGCTTGAATTAAGTCCCATCTGAATCAAATAGATCATAATGTCATCACGGCAGGCAATAATGTTAGAGATGTCGGCTGTACCGTTTAAGACAAGGTCCTGGGCATTGCCTACCCAGACATTCGTGCCATGGGAAAGTCCGGATATTCTAACCAGATGGGAAAAGCTTGAAGGTTTGGTGTCTTCCAACATCTGTCTTACAAATTTTGTGCCGAATTCCGGGATGCCGAGTGTTCCGGTCGTGGAACCGATTTCCTCCGCATTCACGCCAAGTGCATCGGTACTCGAAAAGAGCGAGAGGGTTTGCGCATCATCGAGCCGAATTTTCTTCGCATCAAGTCCGGTTAGGTCCTCCAGCATTTTAATCGACGTCGGATCATCATGGCCGAGCAGGTCAAGTTTGGTTAAACGCCCGGAGATGGAATGGTAGTCGAAGTGGGTCGTGATGATGTCTGAAGTGGTGTCGTTGGCCGGTCTTTGTAACGGGGTAAAGTCAAAGACATCGCATTCTTTCGGGATAACCATTAATCCTCCCGGATGCTGTCCTGTTGTTCTTTTTACGCCCGTACAGCCACTGACCAGTCGGTTCAGTTCTGTCTGATTGTATTTGACCTTTCTTTCCTCCAGGTAATTCTTCACAAAACCATAGGCAGTTTTTTCAGCAATCGTGGAAATCGTTCCGGCCCGGAAAACATTTTCCTTGCCAAATATCTCCTCGGTATATTTCATAGCTCTGGGCTGATATTCTCCCGAGAAATTTAGATCGATATCAGGAACCTTGTCTCCTTTAAAGCCCAGAAAGGTTTCAAACGGGATGTCATGCCCGTCTTTGACCAGTTCCCTGCCGCACTGCGGACATACTTTATCCGGCAGATCCACACCTGCTCCGGCGATTCCGTCCGTCACAAACTCTGAATGAAGACACTCCGGGTTAGCACAGCGATAGTGCGGCGGAAGCGGATTGACCTCCGTGATACCGGTAAAAGTTGCGACGAGCGATGACCCGACGGAGCCCCTTGATCCGACCAGATAACCATCCTCGTTCGATCTTTTTACGAGTAGATGCGCAATCAGATACAACACGGCAAAACCGTTGCCGATGATGGAATCCAGTTCCTTATTTAAGGTCTTCTGAACCGTTTCCGGCAAAGGATTGCCGTACAGCTCATACGCTCTGGTCATCGTCATATCCCGGATTTTATCGGCAGCGCCTTCAATCTTCGGTTCAAAAAAGTCGTCCGGGAACGGTTTGATTTCAGCGACCTGTTCAGCAATCATTCTCGGTGTTGTGACTACCGCCCGATAGGCATCCTCATCATCAAGATAAGCAAATTCCTTGAGCATTTCGTCCGTTGACCTGAAATACAGCGGAGCCTGCTCATCAGCATCGGCAAAGCCTTTCCCTGCCATCAAAATTCTTCGGTAGACTTCATCTTCTTTATCAAGAAAATGGACGTCACAGGTAGCCGCGACAGGAATACCAAGTTCCTTGCTAAGAGAGACAATGTGCCGGTTCATATCGATCAATTCTTGTTCGTTGGAAACCTCACCGTTTTTCAGCATAAACCGATTGTTTCCCAGTGGCTGGATTTCCAGATAATCATAATACGAAGCAATTTTTTTGATTTCTGCCGCATCTTTCTTTTGCAAGATTGCCCGCATCAGTTCTCCTGATTCGCAGGCCGAACCAAGGATCAAACCTTCCCTGTGGGCATCAAGCAGCGAACGCGGAATACGGGGACGTCTGTAAAAATACTCCATATGGGAAGCGGTAACAAGTTTATACAGATTTTTTAAGCCGGTATAATCCTTGGCCAGAATAATAATATGGAAAGAACGGCTGCGGCTCAACTGAACCGGATTCGTTCCGTCATCCTCGACCAAATAGCCTTCCATGCCATAGATGATTTTGACACCGTATTTTTTTCCGGCTTCAGCTGCATCCGGAAAGGCCTGGACGACTCCGTGGTCTGTTACGGCAATCGCGGTATGTCCCCATTCACCGGCTCGCTTCACCATGCTTTGGATCGATGAAACACCATCCATTTCCGAATGCTTGGTGTGCAGATGCAGTTCAACCCGTTTTTCTTCCGCAAGATCCGGCTTGGACGTCTTCAAAACAGTCATCATATCCCTTGGCATCAACGTCAGCTCGGTCGTATACCGATCGAACTGTACGGACCCCTTCACTCTGAGCCAGTCACCTTTATTGATTTCCAGAGGTTTTTTTCCTTCATCAAAGAACAGCTTGCAGCCTATCGAGTTTGTCTTGTCTGTCAGACCGAACGACAATAATTGACGCCCGCTTTTTAATCGTCTGATTTCTGTTTCGCAGACCTCACCCTCTACAATGACCTGTTTCTCCTCGTCATGAATATCGGCCAACAGAACCGGCATACCCTTTATCTCTCTGCCAAGCAAAACAGCATTCTGCTCTTTCTTCTCTTTTTTCTCGTCAGGCTTTTGGGACAGGATTTCCTCTACATACTTTTGCTCTTCTTTTTCCGCGTCAAAATAGATTTCTTCTTCGGCGGCAGTCTCTTCAATTTCCCAAAAAATCCTTGCATCCAGACCATATTTCTGCTGAAAGAAGCTTTCCAGACTATCCTGTTTCAGCTGACAATATTCCATTGCCATTATACTCGGAACGAAGAAGGTCAGTCTGTTTTTAACAACCTCGTATTTTACGGAAGCATTCAGCCAGACCTTAAGGGAAGGCACCTTCTCGTGAATATCCTGAATGATTTGCAGCCAATGTTCTTGACAAAGCATCTCTAGGGTGAAATTGGGGGACATTTTTGTTTTTATCTCAATCGTGATTCCGTTATTTTCGTTCCCACTATTTAATCTTTTCTTTAAGGATTCAGTTAAGAGACCCAGAATTTCTTCCTGGACCGGACGGGATAAAGAAAGATGGAGTATCCACTTTCTTTGTTCAGGAACAATCTCCACCCTCTCCAGCAATATATAATTTAGAAAAGTATCCAGCCTCATGCTGATATCACTTGGTAATTCCTGATAAAAAGGTGTTGCTTCCAGTTTGACCGCCGCAGTTGACACCAATGAATGCCTCCTCTGTATCCAAACGCAATTCACATCAATGCATATTACTATGTAAGTTATTTGGGGTTGGTCTGTGTGCCACAAATCCGCTTTCGGCCGTTGTGTCATCCATAGCCCGTCGCTCCTTGCCATCCATGGCATCGCGACATTAGGCCATCCATGGCCGTCAAAAGGCCGCGCTGCGCACTCCATGCTCCGCTTGACGCTGGAATTGTGGCACACAGACTGAATCTTTGGCTAATCTTTGGCTAATCTTTGGCTAATAAGATTATAATGTTTGCTTAAATTAAGCATGTAACTTTGAGAAGTATAACGAGTACACCGTTCTTTTCTTTAAATAAATTCTCAAGAATAATCTACATTCTGACATGCAGACTTGCTTGAATAACCCTAAGATCAGTCTGGGGGCCACAGTTCCGCGACAAGCGGAGCCTGGATGGCGAAGCGCGGCCTTTTGCGTCAAGGAAGACGCAACGGCCGAAAAGCGGTATTGTGGCCCCCAGACCTGCCATACATAACGTTTTTGTAATACTCAATAATCAACAATTTGTGTAAGATTTTGAAAACGTGGTTCTAGACACGACAGGCTTCTTTGATAATTTCTGTTACAAGACTGCAAACGCAGTCCGCCTCAACCAGTTCAACTTGCCGGGTGCTTCTGTTGTACAGTTCAACTTTGCCTTCGGCGAGTGCTTTGGCGCCGATCGTCAGTCTCAAAGGATAGCCGACAAGGTCTGCATCCTTAAATTTTACGCCCGGACGTTCATCCCTGTCATCATATACTGTCTCGACCCCTGCTGCCTTTAATTCTGCATACAACCGTTCAGCAGTGGCAACGACATTTTCGTCCTTTAAGGAAACCGGGACGATAATACAATGATACGGGGCAATCGGCATCGGCCAGATAATTCCGTTCTCATCATAATTCTGCTCAATGGCGGCAGCCATTGTTCTGCTGACGCCTATCCCATAGCAGCCCATATAGCAGACCTTTTCCTTACCTGTATCGTCGAGGTAGGTTGCCTGAAGGGCCTGACTGTATTTCGTGCCAAGATTGAAGACTTGTCCGACTTCAATCCCACGGGCTTCCTGAAGCGGGCCCTGGCATTTCGGGCAAGGTTCACCCGGCGTCACCATTCTGAGGTCTGCTATTATGGCAGGAATAAAATCCTTTCCGCAAGCGACACCGAGCAGATGATAGTCTTTTTTGTTGGCTCCGCAGACTCCCTGTTTCATCTCAGCTACTTCAAGGTCTGCGGCAATATAGACGTCCTTAAGCCCAACCGGTCCGATAAACCCGTGCTCACAGTTGAAAACCTCCCGGACTTCCTCCGGATCAGCCATTCTGAGGTTCAGGAACGGTCCAAGCTTATTATTGATCTTGATTTCATTGACTTCCCGGTCTCCCCTGACCAGGACAAGTATAAAACGGTCGTCGCCTTTATATAAAAGCGTTTTAATCAGAGAAGACTTGTTGATTTTTAAGAAACCGGCCAGCTGGTCGATCGTTTTGATATCGGGGGTATGAACCTCACCTGTCCGGCCTGCCAGAATATCCTGATCCGTGTCAGGGCACGGTAGACATTCAGCTTTCTCAACATTGGCGGCATAATCACAATCAGGACAGAATACCACCGCAGCCTCTCCGGATTCGGCCAGCACCATAAATTCATGGGTCCCGCCTGTTCCGCCAATCGCACCGGCATCCGCCTCGACAGCTCGGAAAGTCAGCCCGCAGCGCGTAAAAATCCGTTCATAAGCCTCATACATCTTGCGGTAACTTTCCTGGGAACCCTCCGGATCCCTGTCAAAAGAATACAAGTCCTTCATGATAAATTCCCTGCCGCGCATCAGTCCGAAACGTGGTCTTCTTTCATCACGGTATTTGTTTTGAATCTGGTACAGAAGGAGCGGCAGCTGTTTGTAGGAACGGACTTCACTTCTGACCAGGTCGGTGATGACTTCTTCATGGGTGGGTCCGAGACAGAATTCCCGGTCATGCCTGTCTTTTAATCGGAACATCTCCGGGCCATAGACATCCCAGCGTCCAGTTTCTTTCCACAGCTCAGCCGGCTGGACAATTGGCAGCATGACTTCCTGCCCGCCTTTGGCATCCATTTCTTGGCGCACGATTTGCTCGATCTTTTTAATTACTCTGAGTCCCAGAGGAAGATATGTATAAATCCCGGCTGCAGCTTTGCGGATAAATCCGGCTCTCAGCATGAGCTGGTGACTGATTACCTCGGCTTCTGCAGGTACTTCCCGCAGGGTCGGATTCAGTAATTGGCTAGCTTTCATTGTTTATTTCTTCCTTTCAACAAGTGCTTGCTCTTAAAAGTTTTTGCTCTTAGTTCTTGCTCTTCAATATTACCATTTTTACACAGGATTAAACAACCGGAAAACCTCAGATTTATTTAAAGAAAACTTGGCTGACGGTAAGTCTTTGGCGGAGGCCTTAGCTGCACTTCGATTTATTAGAAAGTGTTCAGAGTCTTTCTGATAGACTTAAATCGTCTTCAATTTTCTCTATCAAGGCCTGTACTAACTCTTCCTCAGGTAACTGCGCGATAACCTCACCTCGTGCAAAAAGCAGCCCCCTGCCTTTTCCTCCGGCAATGCCAAAATCAGCTTCCCGGGCTTCCCCAGGGCCATTGACCACACAGCCCATTACGGCGATGGAGACCTTCTCGGATGGTGCCGGTAACGCTTCAAGTCTCCGTTCTACTTCCTCAGCGAGATGAACTAGATCCACCTGAGTCCTGCCGCAGGTTGGACAACTGATCAATTCGAATCCACCTTTTTTGAGATCCAATACCCGCAGAATCTGCTGGGCAATCGGAATCTCTGCTGCAGGATCGCCTGTCAGCGATACTCTGATCGTATCGCCGATGCCTTCAGCCAGAAGTGTTCCAATGCCGATCGCAGACTTTATCACCCCGGATCTGACCGTACCGGCTTCAGTTACCCCGACATGCAGCGGATAGTCCACCCGGTCTGCAATCATGCGGTAAGCGTCTATCATCAACGGAACATGGGATGATTTCAGGGAGATCTTGATATTCTGATAGCCTTCCTGTTCCAGAATGTCGACATGGCCCAATGCGCTTTCGACCATTCCTTCCGCGGTCGGTCCGCCGTATTTCTGAAGGATTTCCTTTTCCAGAGATCCGGTATTGACTCCGATCCGAATCGGGATATTTCTTTCGCGGACCGCGTTGATAACCTCCTGTACTTTCCAGCGCTCACCGATATTTCCGGGATTGATCCGGAGTCCATGAACCCCATTTGCAACAGCTTTAAGTGCAAGCCGGTAGTCAAAATGAATATCCGCGACCACCGGAATCGGACTGCGATTGCATATTTCTTTCAAAGCAAGCGCAGCTTGCTCGTTTAAGACAGCCGTCCGGATAACCTCACAACCGATATCAGCCAGGTGCCTGATCTGATTGAGGGTGGCTTGAACATCCCGGGTATCCGTATTGGTCATCGACTGAATCACGATCGGATTACTACCGCCAATCGCCACCGATCCGATTTTCACTTCTCGCGTAATCCTACGTTTCAATCGATTAACCCTCCTATTTTGACGTAGTTTATCTTGGGCTAGTCTGTGGGCCACAATGCCGCTTCTCGGCTGTTGTGCCCTCCGTGGCACAAAAAGCCGCGCTCCGCATCGTGCTCCGCTGACAGCGGAACTGTGGCCCCCAGACTAATCTTAAGTTTAATTTGCAAGCTAGATCAAGGAGCCAGAAAGTATCTCTATGAAGAAGAAGCCTGCCAAGCTCCTTCAAGCGCTCTGATATCATCGATTGGATGCATTCAGATGATGATTGACCTAGCTAACGTCATTCGTTTGCATAGCGTTGGGAACTTAAAGGCTAAAGAATAATCCGTGCTTAAATCAAATCAGATAAACACGCTTTTTATTCGTGATTAAAATCTAGTATGAATTCCCAGCAAGAGAACTATAATTGTATTCTCTACATAGAAGAACTGCAACTTCCGTATAAGTCATGCCAATTACCCTAAAAATCAGGCTACGGGCCACAGTTTCGCTGTGAGCGGAGCAAGGATTGCGTAGCGCGACCTTTTGACGGCCATGGACGGCCTAATGTCGCGATGCCATGGATGGCAAGGAGCGACGGGTCAAGGAGGACACAACGGCCGAAAAGCGATATTGTGGCCCGCAGACTTACCTAAGGAAAATGTAAAATGACACTCATAATTTAAGGATTTTAGAGACTCATCCGCAATCATTATCCAAATGAAATTTACTTCGTAATTATCCTCAGTATATCCTGATACGTCACCGCGATCATCAGCGCAATCAGCAGTGCGAAGCCTGTCAGCTGGATCCAGCCTTTCTTTTCAATGCTTAAGGGCTTGCGCCTGATTCCTTCATAAGTCATTACGGCTAGCTGACCACCGTCGAGCGCCGGCAGCGGCAGAATATTCAATACACCAAAGTTGATGCTGAGCACGGCAGCCAGGGTAAATAGCGATGACATGCCCTGTTTTACACCTTCCCCGATGACTTGGGCAACACCAATCGGACCCGAAAGTTCAACCGGCGCCTTACCGGTAATCATTTGAATCAGATAAAGGACGATTTGTCTAGTAAACTCTACCGTCTGCATAAAACCATATTGAATGGATTTCAGGACGGATACTTTCTGCATGGTATAAGAAGGCGTAATCCCGATCAATCCTTTTCCAAGCTCCTGATCATAGACCGGGGTAATCTCGATCGTGACAATTTGTTTCGTATCCGCTTTTTCTACGGTAAACGACATCTTTTCTCCGGGGTTGGTATGAATTTGCTGCGTTACGGAATTCCAGTCTGGAGTCTCTGTGCCGTTGATCGCAATAATTCTGTCTCCGGCGGCAAGTCCTGCCGTGGCTGCAGGTTTACCCAGTGACACCTCACCGATTAGGTTCCGGTTATCGGCTACGGCTACACCAAAAAAGGCAAAAGCAACCACAAAAAGCACCGCACCAAGGATGAAGTTCATGAGCGGTCCGGCCACAATGACCGCCATTCGCTTCCATATCGACTTGCTTTCAAAGCTTCGGGCCAATAGTTCCTCCCTGCTGACCTGATCGACTTCTTCAACTTCTTCAGCACTTAAGAATCTGCAAAATCCACCCAAAGGCAGTATCCTGACGGAGTAAAGCGTTTCCTTACCCTGGAACCCAAAAAGCTTTGGCCCAATGCCAAAAGCAAATTCCAGCACTTTAATCCCCGATCTCTTGGCTATGATGAAATGCCCAAATTCATGTACAAATACCAAAACGCCAAATATTACGATAAAAGCAATTACCGTTTTTAATATCTCAAACAAACCATTCACCTCAACCCAAATTTATTTGTGATGCAGCATACTCCCTGGCCCATCTATCCGCAGCTAGTACAGTATCCAGGTCTTTTATCACCTGAACCTGGTGGGCCTGACAAGTCTGTTCAACAAGCTCGTGCATCTGAAGATATTTTATGCGGCCTGCCAGGAAAGCATGTACACAGATTTCGTTGGCAGCATTCATGACAGCAGGAAGTGTCCCTCCCGTCTGACCGCAGGAACAAGCGAATTTCAAAAATGGAAAAGCAGCTAGATCGGGCTTCTCAAACGTTAAGCTCTTTCCGGCAAGCGAAAGCTCCGGCAAACGGTTTTCCCAGCGTTCCGGATAGGTCAGCGCATACTGAATCGGAATGCGCATATCCGGTATGCCAAGCTGGGCAAGAACAGTGCCATCATGGAATTCAACCATCGAGTGAACAATGCTCTGAGGATGAACCAGAACATCGATTTGGTCATAATCCACGCCGAAAAGAAATCTTGCCTCAATAACTTCCAAACCTTTGTTCATCATGGTTGCTGAATCAATGGTGATTTTGGCGCCCATATTCCAGTTCGGATGTTTCAGCGCCATTGCCGGTGTTACCCCGGCCAGCCTTTCTCTGCTCCATCCTCTAAAAGGGCCGCCCGAAGCAGTTAGAATAATTTTTTTAACTGCATTTTCGTTGCCGCTGAGACACTGGAACACCGCAGAGTGCTCACTGTCAACAGGAATGATGGAACAGCCGTTCCGTTCTGCTGTCTGCATTACAAGTTCCCCTGCGGCAACGAGCGTTTCTTTGTTGGCCAGCGCAATATTTTTTCCTGCGTTCAGTGCGGCCAGTGTAGGTTCAAGACCAATACTGCCGCTGACTGCGGTCACAATCGTATCCACCTCTGCTGCAGTCGCCGCCTCAAGCAGCCCCTCCATACCTGCCAGCACCTTGACAGGCAGGTCAGCAACCCGTTGTTTCAGGAAAAGTGCTCTTTCTTCCTGCATCATCACGGCAATCCTCGGCCTGAACTCGCGGATCTGTTGTTCAAAAAGGTCGGCCTGGGAATTGGCCGACAAAGCATAGACAGCTAATTTTCCTTCCGAATTTCTAACCACATCCAGCGTCTGCGTGCCAATTGAACCGGTGGAACCTAAAACCGAAATTATTTTCACTTTGATATCTCCAATTCAAATTCTATCCTAATTGATCATGCTTAAGTTTTACTTAAAAATAGCGATGGCCTACCTAGTACATAATCTATCTAGGTTAGAGAAGGGCCTTTGCTATTCTCCCATAAAAAAGCCGGCTTTCCTGACGGCTTCATACATGACGACCAGAGCGGGTCCGATGATCAGTCCTACTGCTCCGAAAAGGTTCATGCCAATGTACATGGACATCAGGGTGGCCAGCGGATGAAGCCCAATATTATGAGACAAAATCTTTGGTTCCAGGACCTGCCGGATCACTGTAGCGGCAAGGTAGATGACCAGAAGTTTAACTGCTGAAGCGATACTGCCGGTAAAAAGCAGTACCAAAATCCACGGAATAAATATGAGGGCCGGTCCGATAACCGGTATCAGATCGAGCAGGCCGGCCAGAATGCCAAGCGTGAAGGCATAGCTATTACCGATGATCAACAGTCCAATTGTGATCACAGCGAATGTGATGCAGACAAGAAAGGTCTGAGCTCTTAAGAATCCTACCAGTGCTGAACCAAGGTCTGCAGCGATTTGTCTGGTTTTGCCAAGATATTTCCCTTTTACCCTGCCAAACAGCCATTCCTTAACAGTCGGAAAACTCATGCTCGTCAGCAGTGTTGCTACAGTTGTAATCACAATCACAAACATCAAGCCCGGCAGCGCACCCAGAAAATTCAGCAAGCCAAGACTGCCATTTTTAAGAATGACCTGGAGTGCCGCAAGTATTTTTTCCATATTGGACTGAATCGCACTATTGATCTCAGGATTCAGCTGAATAAACTGCTGAACTAAGCCGATCTTTTCTGTCAGCATCGCCAAGGTCTGTTGATAAATCATCGGAAAAGCGGTATATAGTTCGGCTAACTCGCGGTATATCCGGCTCCCGAACAAAACCAGCAGCAGCACAAACACAATCAAAACCAGGATCACCACAAGCAGCGATGCGTAGGTTCTCTTGATTTTAAGCACATTAATCAGTTTTAATATAAGCGGTTCCAGCAGAAAAGAAAGGATAAATGCCAAAATAAAGGGCAGCAGAGCCGAGACCACTGTTCCAAGCGTTGAGCCAAAGACAGGGAAAAACTCAACGATTGCATAGGTAAAAAGTTTCAGGCTGAGTAATGCAGCTGCAATCATAACCAACCTGTTCAGATTCACCCTTAGGGAGTTTTTGGTTGTATCGTTCATGCCTATCCCACCAATCCAAGGTTAATAGAAAAAAACACCAACGGCAGCGCAAACAAAAAGCTGTCAAAGCGATCCAGGATACCGCCATGGCCTGGGATCAGTCTGCCGGAATCCTTCACACCGGCAGTCCGTTTCAGTGCGGATTCAAAAAGATCACCGATCTGGGAGGCAATGCTGGTCAAGAGTGACAGGACAAGGATAGCCGGGAGCGTTGCTTGCTTGGTAATCAGCCAGAAAACAAAACCGCAGACTAAAGCCGTCACCAGGCCGCCAACAGCCCCTTCGACTGTCTTGTTCGGGCTGACTTTCGGAGCAAGCTTTCTTTTGCCAAGCGTATTCCCGACAAAAAAAGCTCCGGTATCTGTGAGCCAGACCAGTAAGAAAACAAGAAAACACCAAGAAACGCCAAATTCTCTTAAGGAGTAGAGATAGGTAAACAGAAAGACCGGATAAATCAGCGCCAGGAAATAATACGTTGAAGACGCTAAAGGCTGATTTGGATAGCGCAACGCATAACTTCCAAATGTCAGCATGAACCATATGATCGCAAGTGGCAGCATCCATTCCGTGCGGCCAAGAAGAAAAATAGCAAGCCACAAGATACTGTAAACGACTGCCGGCCATAACCTATTTATTAAACCGGCCTTTTGTCCAATCTGCAAAAACTCTTTAAGTCCAAGTAAAGCCAGAATCACAACAGCAATGGACAAATACCATCCTCCGAGCCAGGTTAATACTAATAAAAGGGGGGCTCCGATCAGAGCACTCAAGATTCTCTTTAGCATTTTCTATCCCTCAACCTTCTTTTACGCCACCAAACCTGCGTTCCCGGTTTTGATAAATCCGAATCGTTTCAAATAATAATGCTCTGTTAAAATCCGGCCAGCATTCATTCACAATCACAATTTCTGAATAAGCGGCCTGCCAGAGCAGATAATTGCTTAAGCGCATTTCACCTGAAGTCCTGACGACAAGCTCCGGGTCAGGACAATCTTTCGTATACAAATGCTTTTCAAATATTTCCTCGGTAATTTGCTGAACATCTAGCGCTCCACTTTGGACCTCCTGCGCAACTTCCTTGACTGCTTTGAGGATTTCGATCCTGCTTCCGTAATTCAAGGCAACATTCAACACTAATCCGTTATTGTTCTTTGTTTTTTCACAAGCCTCTTGATAAGCCTTCAGAACATCCTTTGGTATATCTTCTTGCTGCCCGAAAATGCATATCTTAACATTGTTCGCATAAAGCTCGGCAAGTTCTTTGCGGACATACTCCTTCAAGAGTGACATAAGAATCCCAATCTCCGACTGTGGTCTTTTCCAGTTCTCGGTTGAAAAAGCATAGACGGTCAGATATTTGATTCCAAGCTCATCGCTACCCCTGACGACCTCCCGCAGCGCTTCTACTCCGGCCCTGTGACCGACAGAACGAGGCAATCCTTTCTGCTGGGCCCATCTTCCGTTTCCGTCCATAATGATTGCCAGATGCCGAGGGATTCTATTCATATCAATGTTTTTCAGTTGAATATCTCCACTGTCTTTCTTCCAGATTATCACAAGTATTCCTCTTTATATCTGTACTTAGTACCATGGTCATACATATTAGAGCTGACAAGATACTAGAACGGTTGCGGAAAGACCCCCTGTTCCCGAGGGGGCCATATAAAGAAAACTTGGCTGGTGCCAAGCCTTTGGCGATCGCTCCTTGCCATCCTTGGCATCGCGACACCGTGAAGCCTATTTAAACGCCTTCACGCTTCCGTGGCCGTTGACAGCCTTAGCTGCACACCTAGATATATCAGCAAGTACGTATACTTTTGATATACCAAAAAACTACTTTATAAATTTATCATGGATTAGTATAAATTTCAAATAACCATCAGTGCAACTTATTCTGGCCACACGTAAATCTCCGCAGGGAACCGCCTTTCCTGCAGGGTTGGTTATCTCATAACAGAAATTCGCGCTTTCTTGTGTCAATTCCTCTTGAACGTCGTCCCACTTTTTTCCGAGCCAACGCAACACGCTACACTTCCATAATTTCTTTTTCTTTTTTCTCGAGGATCTCGTCGATATCCTTCACAATTTTATCGGTAAGTTTCTGCGCTTTTTCCTGTCCTTTTTTGGAATCGTCCTCAGAGACAGTTTTATCCTTCTCGAGCTGTTTTATCTCATCAATAAGCTCCCGTCTGATATTCCGGACAGCGACTTTGGCTTCTTCCGCTTTCTTTTTAACTGTCTTGACAATCTCTGCACGGCGTTCCGCCGTCAATTGCGGAATATTTAGCCTGATGACCACGCCGTCATTCGAAGGCGTAAGTCCAAGATCGGATTTAAGAATCGCCTTCTCAATATCTTTAATCGAAGATTTATCCCAGGGCTGAATGGTGATCATCCGTGGGTCAGGAACTGAGACATTGGCCAGCTGATTAATGGGGGTAGGCGTCCCGTAATAATCAACAGAAACTTTGTCCAGAACTGCCGGATTTGCCCTCCCTGCCCTGACAGATGCGAGGTCCTTCTTGAGTACCTCCTCTGTTTTATGCATTTTTTCTTCAGCGTCATTCAGAAATTCATTGAGCATTTTTCGTTACCTCCCCACATAGGTACCTATTGGTTCTCCCTTAAGTGCTTTAATAATATTGCCATTTTCTTTCAAGTTAAAAACAATGATTGGAATATCATTGTCCATGCACAACGAAGTTGCTGTCGAGTCCATCACACCCAGCCCTTTGCTGAGCACATCAAGATAGGTCAGTCTATCAAATTTCTTGGCATCAGGATTCTTCATCGGATCACTGTCAAATACGCCGTCAACCTGTTTGGCCATTAAAATAACGTCTGCTTCAATCTCTGCAGCCCGCAAAGCCGCCGTCGTATCTGTCGAAAAATAGGGATTGCCTGTCCCCGCCGCAAAAATCACAATACGGCCCTTTTCCATATGGCGGATCGCTCTTCTTCTGATATAAGGTTCTGCTACCTGCCTCATCTCAATCGCCGACAATACTCTCGTGACAATGTTGTGTTGTTCCAGAACATCCTGCAACGCCAGGGCATTCATTACAGTAGCGAGCATTCCCATATAATCAGCAGTTGTCCGGTCTATTCCCTGAGAACTCCCGGCAATGCCCCTCCAAATATTCCCTCCGCCAACGACCAGTGCCATTTCCACACCAAGCTTCTGAACTTCAGAAATCTGTCTGGCGACAGACTCCAGCATGCTGTGCGCAATTCCAAAACCCTGCTCCCCGGCAAGCGCTTCTCCGCTTAGTTTTAATACGATGCGGCGGTAACGTGCATCTGTCATAAACGAACCTCCGTACTTAGTTTATTTCTACACCAAAGATAAAAATCCTCTTGTCGCTGTACGTAGATGTAACAGAAAGCATTTATACGCTGTGTTATACGCAAAAAGCAATAAACCTTTCTGGTTCCCCTAAAAAAGAGAACACCGAAGTGTTCTCTTATCGATTTATTTCTTTCATGACTTCATCGGCAAAATTATCCTGGCGCTTTTCAATTCCTTCACCCAACTCATAGCGGGTAAATCTGCGAATAGCTATTTTCTCACCGATTTTGGCAATCTTAGCCATGACCAGGTCTTTGACTAAAATATCGGGGTCCTTGATAAAAGGCTGTTCTACAAGACAAACTTCCTTATAGAACTTCTCTATGCGGCCGTCAACCATCTTGTCGACAATTTTTTCCGGTTTCCCTTCGTTCAATGCCTGAGCCCTAAATATTTCTCTTTCATGGGCAACAACGTCAGCCGGAACATCTTCTTTATTGACATAAAGCGGTTTAGCTGCGGCGATCTGCATCGCAATATCCTTAGCCAGCTGCTTAAATTCATCTCCGCGGGACACAAAGTCGGTCTCGCAGTTTAATTCGAGCAGAACACCAATTCTGCCGCCTCCATGAATGTAGGCTTCTACAGTCCCTTCGGCAGCAATTCGTCCTTCTTTTTTCGCAGCAGCAGCCAGACCTTTTTCTCTTAGGAAATCTATCGCTTTGTCCATATCGGCATTACATTCGATTAATGCCTTTTTGCAGTCCATCATTCCGGCTCCGGTTCTTTCCCTGAGTTCTTTCACCTGAGAAGAAGTAACTTCAGCCATACGGTGACCCTCCTTTATTGAATACTTTACGACACATATAAAAACAGGGTAAGTCATGAAGAACATACCCCAATCTCACCCTGTTTTTTTAACTATTCTTCGTCTTCGGTTTGATTGCTCTCTTCAGCTTCTTCGGTATTGTCAAGACTTCCCTGTTGTCCTTCGATGATGGCATCAGCCATTTTCGCGGTGAGCAGTTTTACAGCCCGGATCGCGTCATCATTGGCAGGAATCACAACATCGATCTCGTCAGGATCACAGTTGGTGTCAACAATTCCTACGATCGGAATATTTAATCTTCTTGCCTCAGCAACGGCAATTCTTTCTTTGCGCGGATCAACGATGAATAAAACATCAGGAAGCTTCTTCATGTTTTTGATACCGCCAAGGAATCTTTCCAGCTTACCCATTTCATGACGCAGCGCAGCGACTTCCTTCTTAGGAAGAACTTCAAAAACGCCTTCTGCTTCCATTCTTTCGAGTTGATGCAGTCTTTGGACTCTCTTTTGAATCGTCTGGAAGTTCGTCAGCATTCCGCCGAGCCAACGCTCGTTAACAAAATACATGCCGCAACGTTCAGCTTCTTCTTTCACAGATTCCTGAGCCTGTTTCTTTGTGCCTACAAACAGCACAGTTCCGCCGTTTACTGCGATATCCCGGATAAAATTGAAAGCCTCGTCAACTTTTTTGACGGTTTTCTGAAGGTCAATGATATAGATACCATTTCTCTCCGTGAAAATGTAACGAGCCATTTTAGGATTCCAGCGGCGGGTCTGGTGCCCGAAGTGTACACCGGCTTCTAAAAGTTGCTTCATAGAAATTACAGCCATTGTGTTACACCTCCTCTCTTCATTTGTTTTTTCCTCCGCAGGTTCATCCCTGGTACCCTTTGCTTACGCAAAGAACTTGTACGCTAAGTCCCACTGCGTGTGTACTCCAAAAAATCACACTGCAAATAGAATATCATACCCTACTTCCGAATGCAACTTTAATTAATCCCGTAATGGGCTGCCAGATTGGATCGGATATTATGAGAAATGATAAACTCCTCCAAATCTGTAAGCAGTTCATTATAAGGAAAATAAAGATCAGTAAGGTAATACACTTTATTATTCCCGGCTTTAAGCATTACGATTTCTTCATTGTTTTTTGTCCAAAAGAATGCGGCCTTGCGAATATCTTTCGGTTCAAACGTCTTTTTATGGAATAAGGACCGGAAGATGATCGCGTGATTATCAATAACAATCCGTTTCGTTTTCGCCGTCAACCAGATCAATAGGATCAAGAGAATCGAAACAGCATAAATTCCGGAAAGGATTAGCAAATAAAGCTCCGGCAAAGTATACAGAAACAGTATCCCTCCGATCAGCAGCGGATATAGGATGATATATAGTACTCCCGGAATTACCAATGGTTTCATGCGGTAACCATATTCTTGCGCATCCATAATCATTTACCCTTCTTTTTAACGATGCCGTTTAATGTACTTATCCAGCTCGTCCAGCAGATAGTCATTCAGAACCTTGATATACGTGCCTTTCATTCCGAGAGACTTGGATTCAATCACGCCGGCTGATTCAAACTTGCGTAGCGCATTGACAATCACCGAACGGGTAATGCCAACCCTGTCGGCAATTTTGCTTGCTACCAGCAGCCCTTCGCCACCGCCCAGTTCAGCAAAAATATGTTCAACGGCCTCAAGTTCCGAGTACGACAGTGTTCCTACCGCAATTTGTACAGCAGCTTTCTTGCGTGCTTCTTCCTCAGCATACTCAGCCTTGACCCGTAGGATTTCCATGCCGATCACGGTGGCGCCATATTCAGCAAGGATCAGATCTTCCGGCCGGAACTGCTCGCCAAACTTGGCCAGAACGAGCGTCCCGACTCTGTCTCCACCTCCAAGAACTGGCACAATCGTTGTCATCTTATTGCCAAAAACACACTCGTGATGTTTGCTGAATACACAGGCATTCGCAATTTGCGTTGTGTTTGCTTTTGTTTCTGTTGTTTTAAGCAGACCTTCATTGTAGCTTTCCGGAAATCTTTCCGAATGAATGACAATTTGTTCCATTTCCCCGCAGTGAAAATCATCCATGAAGCTGTAGCCGAGGATTTTTCCCCTGCGACCGACAATATAACAGTTGGCAGCAATCTCCTGACTCAGTACCTTGGCCATCTCGTCAAAATCCACAGGTTTTCCGGCAGCACGCTGAATAAGTCCGCTAATTTTTCTGGTCTTTTCTAATACAATTTCCACAGATTACCCCCCTATTCTTGGTATTCAGGATTTTTAAATTTAAACTATGTTTTAATTTAAATACGATTTAAAGAATATATTTTGACAGGTCCTGATTCTTCGCAACATCGCCGACCCGTTTCTGGATATACTCCCGGTTAATAGTGATGGAATAATCCTCCGGCAGTTCTGAAGCTTCGAACGAAAGCTCTTCCAAGACTTTTTCGACAATGGTATGCAGTCTCCTCGCCCCGATATTTTCCGTGTAAGCGTTGACATTGTAAGCGATCTGGGCTATTTCTTCAATAGCATTCTCGGAGAAAATGACGTCGATGCCCTCTGTAGAAAGCAGCGCGCCATACTGTTTAATCAGCGAAGCCTGGGGTTCAATCAGAATCCGTTTGAAATCTGCAACACTCAACGATTCCAGCTCGACACGGATCGGCAGTCTTCCCTGGAGTTCCGGTATCAGATCGGAAGGTTTCGCTACGTGGAAAGCGCCTGCAGCAATAAACAGAATATGGTCCGTCCGGACAGGCCCGTACTTGGTCATTACGGTGGATCCTTCAATCAGCGGCAGGATATCCCGCTGGACCCCTCCGCGGGAAACATCAGGACCACCTGAAGATTCCTTGCCGGCAATCTTATCAATTTCGTCGATAAAAACGATGCCTTCCTGCTCGGTCCGGCGAATGGCTTCCTGCACCGCCTCATCTTGGTCAATCAGATTCTGGGCCTCTTCCTGAGCCAGAATTCTGCGGGCTTCTTTGACTGTTACTTTGCGTTTTTTGCGTTTCTTCGGAAACATTCCGGCCATCATGTCCTGAATGTTGACGCCGAGCTCCATGCCTGAAGCACCAAGCATATCCGTATATTGGGAGCTTTCTTCCACTTCGATCTCAAGGGTATGCTCCTCTAGCTCTCCTTTTTGAAGCTTTTCTTTGAGGAATTCCCTGTCTTTTTCTACTTCCGGAGGAACAGGACTTTCTTTTTCAGGTTCATTATCCTGGTTGAATAAATACTGAAACGGATTAACATTGGATGACTCTTTCTTTTTACTCGGGACAAGAATTGCCAGAAGCCGTTTCTCTGCATTCTTCTCAGCCTGAGCTTCAACTTCTTGCATTTTTTCGCTTTTGACCATGCGCAAAGAGATTTCCGTTAAATCCCGAATAATCGATTCAACATCCCTGCCGACATAGCCGACTTCGGTAAACTTTGTGGCTTCCACTTTGGTAAAAGGAGCCTTGACGAGCTTCGCTAGGCGCCGGGCAATTTCTGTCTTGCCTACCCCTGTAGGCCCAATCATTAAAATATTTTTCGGAAGAACATCCTCCTGTAGGGCTGCAGGCAGAAGCGAGCGGCGGTACCTATTGCGCAGGGCAATGGCCACGGCTCTTTTGGCCTGCTTTTGCCCAACAATATATTTATCCAGTTCGGCGACGATTTCCTTTGGTGTAAGTTGTTCCATCAGTCCGCGTCCTCCAGTTCTTCCACGACAATATTTTCATTGGTATAAACACAAATAGAGGCAGCCACCTTCATGGCTTCCCTGACAAGCTCTCCCGCGCTAAGATCCGTATGTGTATTGAGGGCGCGTGCCGCGGCCAACGCGTAATTTCCACCTGATCCAATCGCGGCAATACCGTCGTCAGGCTCAATGACTTCCCCTGAGCCGGAAATCAGCAGAATCGTATTTTTATCGGCCACGATCAATAATGCTTCAAGGTTTCTGAGCATCCTGTCCGTACGCCATTCTTTGGCCAGTTCCACAGAGGCTCTCTGCAAATTGCCGTGATACTCCTCCAGCTTTCCTTCGAATTTTTCGAAAAGCGTAAAAGCATCGGCCACGGAACCAGCAAATCCCGCCAAGACTTTCCCCTGATACAAACGGCGGATTTTACGGGCCGTATGCTTCATAACCGTTGCTTGTCCCATGGTAACCTGGCCGTCACCTGCAATAGCTACTTTTGATCCCTTTTTGATTGCGATAATCGTCGTTGCGTGAAACATGAATATGTTCCCCCTCAATTTGAGTGTACTTATTATTTTCTAAAGAGTCAAGGTAAATTTTCAAAAATGCAGTAGCTTTTATGAATATTCTAAATATTACTTCATTTTGCTCTTGGATGTGATTTCAGATAGACGCTCCGAAGTTTTTCCCTGGACAGGTGCGTGTAAATCTGGGTTGAAGACAACTTTTTATGCCCCAGCAGCTCCTGAACACTTCTTAAATCCGCGCCGCCCTCCAGCAGGTGCGTTGCAAATGTATGACGCAGCATATGCGGATGAACATGCTGGTTAAGCTTAGCGGTTTTCTCCAGTTTGTCCAGGATTCGGCGCACTGAGCGCGAACTTAGCCGCATATCTTTGTAGTTTAAAATAAGCGCTTCCTGTTGATCGTCCCGCTGCAACAGGTACCTTTTGACCGCCTCTTCCGCCGGTTCCGTCAAAGGAACAATCCGCTCCTTTTTCCCTTTCCCGAACACCCTGATCAAGCCGCCATCAAGATCCACATCCGATTTATTCAAGCTGACAAGCTCGCTTACCCTAAGTCCCGAACCATAAAGCAGTTCGACAATCACCTGGTCGCGCAGTCCGTTCTTTTCATCCTGATTTGAAGCTTCCAGAAGCTTTTCCATATGCTCCTGGAAAAGAAAACGCGGGAGGTTTTTGCCGACTTTGGGCGTTGCAATTTTCTGTATAGGGTTCTGGCCGACAATTTCTTCGCGGCAGAGAAATTTAAAAAAAGAACGCATTGCAGCGATTTTTCGGGCAATGCTTTTTCTTTTCAGTTCCCTTTCCGTCATCTGGCCAATGAAACTGCGCACAATGTATTTATCGATCTGGTTAACATCAAGACTTTCGGTTTCGATTCCGAGTTCATGGGCAGAGAATTCCAAGAACTGAATGATATCACTCTGATAAGCGGCAAGCGTCAGTTCGGAAGAATTTCTGGTTTTGAGGTAAGCGGAGAACAAATCAAGGGCCTTATCTGCCAGCACCTGTTTCACCACCCATATTTATAATGTAGTAGACCGATTCATAAAGCCTATTTCGGGTTAGTCTCCGTAATGGATGACCGCTTTCGGCTGTTGTTGACAAAGATAATCATTTGGGTCTGGTCTGCGCGCCACATTCCGCTTTCGGCAGATAGCGCCCTCCATGGCGCTAACAGCCGCGCTCCGCATCCATGCTCCGCTTACGCTGGAACTGTGGCACACAGACCAAGCTATGAAGGTTAAATGTCTCGTTATTTAGAGAACAGTGTACTAGATCCATTTTTCTTTGATGAAACTTTCCAGCTCGTGCAGCGCCCTTGCCGATAATCTTGCATTTTTTTCGCGTTTTCCTTTGATTCGTTCCCCGAGCGGGGTAATTAGACCAAAATTCATATTCATTGGCTGAAAATGAACACTGGGCGAGCCTTCTAAATGGCGGGCGAGTCCGCCAAGCGCTGTTTCAGGCGGGAAGACAAGCGTATCCTGTCCGTTCAGCAGGCGGGCCATATTCAATCCGGCCAAAAGCCCGCTGGCCGCAGATTCGACATAGCCTTCCACACCGGTAATCTGACCGGCAAAAAACAGATCCGGCTTCACCCTGCAGCTAAAATCGGCATTTAGGACTTCAGGTGCATTCAGGAACGAATTCCTGTGCATGACGCCGTAACGTACGAATTCCGCGTGTTCTAAGCCCGGTATCAGCCTGAACACACGTTTTTGTTCGCTCCACTTTAAATGTGTCTGGAAGCCAACAAGATTCAAAAGGCTTCCCTGGATATTTTCTTTCCGCAGCTGAACAACAGCAAACGGTTTTTTACCGGTATGCGGGTTCATAATCCCGACAGGTTTTAACGGCCCGAAGGCCATCGTCATAAGCCCGCGCTGGGCCATGACCTCGATTGGCATACAGCCTTCAAACACCAGATTTTTTTCAAAACCTTGAACCTCGGCAGCTTCGGCCTGAATCAGGGCCTCATAAAAAGTTTCATATTCTTCTTTGCTGAGCGGGCAATTCAGATAGTCTGCCTCGCCTTTGTCGTAGCGGGATGCCCAAAAAGCTTTGGATAGATCGACGGTCTCAAGATCGACAATCGGCGCCGCCGCATCAAAGAAAGACAACGCCTCTTTCCCGGTCAGCCGCAGAATATCCGCAGCAAGTTCATCCGTTGTCAGCGGCCCTGTGGCAATGATCACTTTTTCGTCCGCCGGAATCGTTTTCACTTCCTCGCGGATGATATTAATATTCGGATGACCGGAGATCTTATCGGTAACCATTTGCGCAAAAAGATTCCTGTCAACAGCCAAAGCCCCTCCGGCTGGTACAGAAGTCTCGTCTGCTGCCGCCATGATCAGCGAATTCAGACGCCTCATTTCTTCCTTGAGCAGCCCGACCGCATTTTCAAGGCCGGCAGCCCTCAGCGAATTGCTGCAAACCAGCTCGGCAAATCGTTCCGTTTGATGAACAGGTGTGTTTTTCAGCGGACGCATTTCATAAAGATCGACGTCAATCCCGCGCTGGGCCATCTGCCAGGCAGCTTCGGGCCCCGCAAGGCCCGCGCCAATGATTGTCGCTTTTGCCATAGTACCCATCCTAGTCGTGTAGTATCGTTCTTAGATTCTCATTTTTATTCTGTTTCCTTGATTTCTTCGGTAAACCTGCAGTCATGATTGATGCAGGCATATTTTTTGTTTTTTCTGGTACTTTTCTCGGTCATTACCCCGCCGCACTCCGGACAAGGATGAGGCGCCGGTTTCTCCCATGAAATAAAATCGCAGTCCGGGTATTTGCTGCAGCCGTAAAACTTACGTCCTTTTTTCGATCTCCTGACGACAAGTTTTTCTCCGCATTTCGGGCAGTTCACGCCGATTTCCTCGAGTAAGGGTCGCGCATTCCGGCAGTCAGGAAAACCCGGGCAAGCCAAAAACTTTCCGAACCGTCCCATCTTGATGACCATATTCCTGCCGCAAAGTTCACAGACTTCATCTGAAACTTCATCCTCAACTTTAATTTTGCCGATCTTCTGCTCAGCTTTCTCAAGTGTATTGGCAAACGGGCCGTAAAATTCTCCGACAATCTTCTTCCAATCCGATTTTCCGTCTTCGATATCGTCAAGCTTTTCCTCCATGTTGGCTGTAAACTCCTGGTCGACAATATCCGGAAAATGCTCTTTCAGCAAGTTGATCACAATTTCACCAAGTTCGGTTGGAACAAGTTTCTTCTCTTCCTTTGCTACATAGCCCCTCGTTTGAATCGTTTCAATCGTCGGTGCATACGTACTCGGACGCCCAATCCCCTCTTCCTCCATTTTCCGGACCAAGGTTGCCTCAGTATAACGCGCCGGGGGCTCGGTGAAATGCTGCTTCTCCTGAAGCTGCCTTAACTGCAGCTTCTGCCCGATGGTGAGATCTCCTTTCAGGCAGTTTTCCTCATTATCCAGTTTTTCCGGTTCATCGGTGCTTTCTTCATAGACGGTAAGATATCCCGGAAACTTCACTGCTGAAGCATTGGCTCTTAAAAGGTAATCACCGGCCAGAACGTCTACGGTAATCGTATCATAAACCGCCGCACTCATCTGACTGGCAACAAAACGGTCCCATATCAGCCGGTAAAGCTTGAACTGCTCTCGTCCGAGAAAGCCTTTGACGGATTCAGGCGTCCTGAGAGCGGATGTTGGCCTGATTGCCTCATGCGCTTCCTGGGTCCGGCCTTTGCTGGCAAATTTCCTCGGCTCTTCGGGATAATAGGTTTCGCCGTAAGTCTCGATGATAAAACCTTTGGCCTCTTCCTGTGCAGTGTCGGCAATCCGGACAGAGTCCGTACGCATATACGAAATTAATCCGACCGTACCGGCCTTCCCGAGATCAAGTCCTTCATAGAGCTGCTGGGCCAGCATCATCGTCTTTTTGGGTGTATAGTTTAATTTGCGGTAGGCTTCCTGCTGGAGACTGCTGGTCGTAAAAGGAGGCGCCGGCTGTTTTCGTTTTTCCCTCGTTTTTACCTCTCCGACTGTGAATGCGGCCGCCCGGAGTTCCCGCAATACTTCATCCATCTGCTCGCGGCCCGAGATCGTCAGCTTTTTGCCTTGCTTATGAAGCAGTTTGGCGGCAAAACTGCCTCCCTGGCACAAAAATTCCGCATCCAGGGTCCAGTACTCTTCCGGTTCAAAGTTGCGGATTTCTTCTTCTCTGTCACAGATCATTCTGACCGCAACAGATTGAACACGTCCGGCACTTAAACCTTTTTTAACTTTCCGCCACAAAAGCGGGCTCAATTTGTAGCCCACCAGTCTGTCCAAAACCCTGCGCGCCTGCTGGGCATCTACGAGATGCATATCCAGTTTGCGAGGTTTTTTAACGGCATTTTGAATCGTTGGTTTCGTTATTTCATGAAATTCGATCCTGCTCAGCTCTTCGGGATTCAGACCGAGCAAGTGCGTCAAGTGCCAGGCAATCGCTTCACCTTCCCTGTCGGGGTCGGATGCCAGCAAGACACGGTCGGCAGTTTTAGCTGCAGCTTTAAGCTCTTTGACCAAATCGCCGCGTCCTCTGATTGCAATGTATTTTGGCTCAAAATTATGATCGATATCAACCCCGATCTGGCTCTTTGGCAAATCTCGCAGATGTCCCATGGAAGCTTTGACCAGATAATTTTTGGACAAAAATTTGCTGATAGATTTTGCCTTGGCCGGGGATTCAACGATGACCAAAGTTTTCGACATGCTTCACCTCATGATTTCTCTCAATGTAATTCTATTGTATCTATATTGATTAAAATTTGATTAATATTACGAATTTATCTTCCTTAATCTATGCATTGTTTCTGATTTGACCCTTAAAAAAAATAGCAACACAAATTATACCATTTATTTTCAAAACCACAATGGTAAAACAAAATATTGTAAATATAATGATTACATTACACAGTTTATCAAAAAAAGTTTTTAACGCTGAAGGACATAATGTTGGCCTGGCAGCTGCAAAATTTCTCCGGCAAGCTGGAGCTCCAGCAGTCCCAGTGCAATGCCCTGAGCCGGAAGCGGGCATAAGACAGCCAACCGGTCAATATGTAGCGGGACATCGCTCAAACACCCCAGGATTTCAGCCCATTTCGATTCTGTTTGCATCATTCCCTTAGACCTTACCCGAGTCATTCCTTCCAGACATGCCGGAACTTCTGCTAGCCTGCTTTCGGGTGTGAATGGAGCCAGTTCGCTCAATACATCCCTTATGTCCTCCGTTACTTTTGCGCCCATCCGCAGCAGCTGATGTGTTCCCCGGCTTAACTCGCTGAAGATCGGACCTGGAACAGCGTACACCTCCCGTCCCTGTTCCAAGGCACAGTCAGCTGTAATCAGCGCGCCGCTTTTTTCGGCTGCTTCGACCACAATGACGCCGCGGGACGAACCGCTGATCAGCCTGTTCCTGGCCGGGAACTGTCCTGGCTCGGGCGGAGTACCCGGTGGATACTCACTTAACAGTGCACCTTTTTCTATAATGGAATTTGCGAGCTTCGTATTCTCGTACGGATAGATCGTATCGAGCCCTCCGGCCATAACGGCCCAGGTAATCCCACCGGCTTCAAGCGCTCCTTGATGCGCCGCCGTGTCAATGCCACGGGCCAGACCGCTGACCACGGCATAACCTTCTCTGGCAATCCCGCCGGCTAAAAAAGAGGCCGCTGCTTTGCCATAGGGTGAAGCCTTTCTCGCACCGACTACCGCTATTCCTTCCTGCTGAGCCTGAAGCACACCTTTGTAAAAGAGCACAGGAGGCGCATCCGGACATTCGGCCAGTAAACATGGGTACTCTGACTCTCCCGGCATGACCAAGGATATACCTTCCCTCTGAAGTCTTTCCTGAAGCCTTTCAGGATTAAGTTCGACCCTGTGTTGCAGAAATTCTTTCACCCAAACTAGATGGGCTAACTCGGAAAAAGCACCGGCAGGCGCTTCCAGAGCTTCAGCAGCACCCCCAAAATAGGCTATCAGCTGACGCAGCCTTTGACTACCAATCCCCGGAATGGTCAAAATACTTGCTCTTACAATCTTTTCCTGAATAATCTCCATCATGATCCCTCCAACAACAGCGATTCTACGTATTCCATATTTTTCCTGCCTAAAGCATTTATTTTGTATCATTTTGTCCATCCAGGATATCAACGAGGATAAGTTGGCCGCTCATGTTTTATCTGAGATGTTTGGGAATGAAGAGAACGAAGAAAGAGGCAGCGCCTTAAGAACTGGGTGCAGTTCAAAAGGCGCCTCCTTTTCTATGGGCAAATTGCTTACGCTACCGGCGGATCATAGAGATCGTTGGTCGTCATGTCAATCACCCGGATATCCCGTATCGTGGCCAGTTCACCGCTGGGGCTGTTAAAAATATTCTTGGCTATAACCATTTCCATCGCGGTCTGGGCCTCAGCCAGGGTCAGGTTCACCCTCGGCTGGGGGACGGAAATAATGAAGGATTTGCCACCGGTAGTAAGAAAAGTTAGCTTTAACACCTTGCTTGTAATAATCGCGATTTTAATCACCCCCTAAAGATTTGCCTTGACAATCGCCTTGGCATTTACACTTTACCTAGCTAGTCTTTCAGGCAGATTTCCCACTGCTTATTCATTCGTAAGCTCCCAGTTCTTGCTGAGCACAACATTCAGCAGCGGATACTGGCTCAGACTGGATAGAGCCGCTACAACATCATAGATGTCTTGACTTGTGGCTGTAGGCTTCACATAATTCAGGCTTTTCTTCTGGGTCACCGGGCCGCCTGCCGGCGAAGTCCCGGTTTGGTATTTTGTTGACACGATCGAATCCAACGTTATTTCTGTCACTGCCATGGTTGATCCCTCCCTCCAACAGTTGACAAGCCGGGCTTGTTCGTTCCCGACCTTATATACTATGAGAAAGATTGTCCAATGTTAAAGATTTGGGGAAATAAAAGATTTCTTCCCTAAAATAAAAAGCCTGACGACTGAGCTTGTCACACTTTCAAGCCTGGCCACATATCCTACGAGTAAAATTAGCCCCAAGGAGTGTGGATATCATGACTGATCCAGTAACTGATCCAGTAACAAATACATTATCTAATACAGTAACGGATATCATCAGCGGACGCACGCCGCATGTCATCGCGGCAGAAATTAATATGATCAAATACCAGACGGAGAGGATCTACCTTGCCGCCACCGTCGAGATTGGAAGGCGACTGACGGAGGCCAAAGCCTTGCTTAAGTATGGAGAATGGGGCAAGTGGCTAGAGAAGTCGGTCAGTTACTCTCAGAGTACGGCCGACAGACTTATGAAGGTCTTCAGAGAGTATGGGAGCAAACTGCCCGATGCTTCTGCCGGTAACTTAGAATCCGCACCAGTGCAGAATTTGACATACTCCCAGGCGGTCATCCTCTTAGGAGTCCCGGAAGAAGAACGAGAACAATTTATCATCGATATGGATATTGAGGGCATGACCAATCAGGAACTCAGGAAAGCGGTCAAGGAACGGACGCAGGCCCGGCAAGAAAAAGACCAGGCCTTACAGGAAAAAGACCTAGCCCTGCAGGAGAACACGGATCTCCAGAAAACAGTGGAAGACCAAATTGGTATCATCACCGGCCTGACTGCGGAGCTCGCCAATCTGAAGGTCCAATTGGAGAACGTCAAGACGTCCAAAGAAGAACTC
>Ga0154089_120_pt1 | contig 34880 bp, 52 predicted proteins | sample DehspFTH1_FD_150125 | JGI IMG/M metagenome (GOLD analysis project Ga0154089, IMG submission 150125) | reverse complement strand
TTGGTGGAGGGGAAGACGTCAAAGTCGAACCCACGTCGCACTTCGTCGGATCGGTCGGAAAGTCGCCTTTTTCAACCTGTACCGTTCGCGGTCGTCCGCTTTCATCAATGTAATTATAAGTTATCGTTATATGATCATCATAAACAAAAACGGCCTGGACGAATACGTCAATGATCTTCTTCTGATATGAAGGATCGTTCACGTCCCCGTTTTTGAATTGTTCCAGCCAGAAGATCACCTGGTTCTTTGTCACCTTCGGCGTGATAATTTCTTCCTGGACAACACGCCCTTCAAGGTCCTTCTTTTCTTTTTCAAGTTCAGACAGACGGGCCTGTGTCGATTCTGAAAAGATACCGGCTTCGACAGCCTTGACCAGATTCGCAATAGACTTCTTGACGCCTTCCAGTTCCATTTCAAGAGCGCGAAGAATGCTTCTGTCACGTTCGCGGCCTTGAAGTTCAATCACCTTGTCGGCGATCGCTTCGATCACCTGGTCAACCAGGACGCGACGGACTGTTTCCGTGACAACCAGTTTTTCGATCCAGTCCTTCTTCACAGGCTTCTTGTCACAGCCCTTCCTTCGCTTCGCTGACGCGCATTTATAATAATAATGCTTGCGGCCTTTTGTCTTGCTTGTGCCGCTTTCGCCATTCATATTCGTCCCGCACTTACCACAAAACAACTTCGTCGATAACAAATAGTCCACCTTCCCCGAAGCCCTGGCCGGCGCCCGTTTATTCAGTGTCATTTTTTCCTGAACCCGGTCAAATAGGTCGCGATCTATAATTGAAGGAACGCCGTCTTCGATTACGACGTCATTCCATTTATAAACACCGATATATTTTTCGTTCTTCAAAATTGTATGAAGGCTATTGTGTCCGAAGGCTTTTCCGCGTGAAGTTTTCAGGCCACGACCATTCAAGGCCGTTATGATCTGGGTGACTGTTTCGCCGCTGTCATACCTTTCGAATATTTCTTTCACGATTGCGGCCTGAGGCGGATCAATCAAGAATTCTTTGTTCGGCCCTATCTTATAACCGGCCGCGATATTTCCGCCCGTGACCTGGCATTTCAGGGCGCTTTCTTTCATGCCGCGCTTTATGTTCTGGGCCAGGTTAGCAGAATAATATTCGGCCATGCCTTCCAGCATTGCTTCAAGGATAATCCCTTCCGGGCTGTCCGTTATATTCTCTTTGGCTGAAATGACCTTGACGCCATTCTTTTTCAGCTTCGCCTTATATATCGCGCTGTCGTATCTGTTACGGGCGAAACGGTCCAGCTTCCAGACGATCACCGCTTCAAACTTCCCGCTTTCGCTGTCCGCGATCATACGAAGAAAATCCGGCCGGCGGTCGTTCTTTCCCGTCATTGCATGGTCGCTATAAACGCCAACGATCGTTATTTCATACCTGTCAGCAAATTCGCGGCATTCCCGAAGCTGGCCTTCGATAGACTGTTCCGTCTGATCGCCGCCTGGCGAATACCTGGCATATATAACCGCGTTCATAGCGAATCACCGCGCCCGTTTATTATACTGGCCGCTTTTTCATCAATCATATTTTTGATCTTTTGTTGCGTGAAGGTTATATCTGGCGTCTTCTCTTTTGACCAATCAACGCCTTCTTCTAAAAGCAAGAATAATCTATGTTCCTGTCTGGAAATTGCGTCTTCAATCATAACTTCGTCAACTCGTTCAAATGCTTCCAGTATGTTTATAACCTTCATCAACCTATCCTTCCGGCCTTTTTCCGTTTTAAGTTCCCGGGCTGATAGAATTTCATTTTCTATAACTTTCGGAAGAAGATCGCAAAACAGACCGACGTTGTCAAATTGTTCAGTACAGCCGGAAAACGAAACGATATTTTTTGACGTGCGTTCTACGTCCGAAAACCTATGAAGGAAAGTCTGAATGTTTTTTGTATTTTTCATAATATCAACAGATTCAGAATAAATCTGCTTTTCGCGGTCGATCTGTTGTCTTACAAAAGGATCAATCCTTTTTTTCGTCGACTTCCGATAAGGTTTAATAAAGAATGGTATAATTCCAGGAAAAGCGACGACTAAAAATCCGTATCCGACCGCTAACGTGCCTATTATACAAAACAAAATCCATAAAACACCAACTATACGCAGAGCGTATACGGCGAACCTTTTTACGCTTGCCATTTATACCTCCTTCCAGACCGCTTCGGCGGTCTTTTTTATTTGCCTTCTTCCAGGCTGTAAGCAAAAGCCATTAGGGAAGTTTGCTTCCGAATATCCAGGACATTGAAAATTCGAAGAAGCTCCACTTCTTGATCCCTCAATTCTCTTTCTTCTGTATGACCGTTTTTTACTATCAGAGTTGTCGCACTATTGCCCTGGACAACAGCACTATTTGTTATAAACGAAGCAGAATGGCCGCAAGCTGATTCTTTTCCTGTCAAAAGAAAGTCAAGAGAAACCGAAAAATATTCGGCAATTCGGCAAAGGTGTTCGATCTTTGGGCTATTCCCTTTGTTGATCCAATCGCTAACAGTATTTGGCTTCACGCCTACAAATTGCGCGAGATCGCCCTGTTTCTTTGACTGGGCTTTTAATAGTTCTTTTAAGTTATTTACAAACAAGCAAGACACCTCCTAAAATTATTTCGTTAATTCGGTATAATGTGCTTGACTTGTCGTTGATTCGGTATTATACTATGACTATACCCGGAAAAACGGTATAAGAAAGACGCCCCCTGGAAGCACGAACTTCCGGCGGATCGGTTTATGGTGATAAGCACATTGTAGCAAATGTAAGTATATCACTATACCGAACAAAACGCAAGTGAAAGGAGGTTAAAAAATGGAAAAATATCTGTCTTGCGAAGAAGTAGCAGAAAAGTTCGGCGTTAAGCTGATCACTGTCTGGGCGTGGATTCGTGAAAAGAAACTCCCTGCAATCAAAATCGGGAAAATGTACCGTATCACGCCGAAAGACCTTGAAGAATTCGAAACGTCCAGAAGAACGAAATAAGGAGGAACAACAATGGCACAAATACCAGAACATCAACTTGAACGACTGGCCCTTCCGCTGATCGAAGTCGTGGCTGAATACTTCAAGGACCCGGAAGTCAAAAAACAATTCGAAGCATGGGAGCGCGAACGCGCTAAAAGGAAAGGAGTGAAAGAATGTCAGACTTTGCACAATGCGGCCGTTGTGGGCGCACACTGAAAAACCCGGATTATATCGCGATCGGCTTCGGTAAGATATGCGCCGCGAAAATGGGAATCGCGGTTCCTTCGAAAAAAGTTGTAAAGAAGGACAAGCCAGATCAGAAACAGGCACAAGATGGAAGGCGGCCGCTATGAGAAAAAGGCGGAAGCAAAGACGAACCCTATTCGGCGTGATTGCCTTCTTCATGTTCTTCTTAATGCTTGGAAGCGTCGGAGCCGTCGAATGTGATACGGTCCCGCTTCTGGAAGGAACGATCCGATCCTTCGTCTTCATGGGCTTGTGGGTACTTTTCACATACTTAGCCGGAGGGTTCGAAGAATACGCGGAAAGGAGGACAAGCCATGAAGTACAAGCCGAAGACGCTTTCGCCGGTCCAGGTCGCCAAGGTCGTCAAGGCCCTTCTTCTTCTGGGCGAAGAACATATCACTATTGAATCAATAGAAAAAGACCGCTACGCAATCACCACAAAGCGCAACGGTCCCACTGAAAAAAACTAACTATTCTTAATCTACCACGAAAAAGGAGGAATTACAAGTGTTAAACCTTTATGATACCGAAGCCGTGAAGGCTTTTATCTTCAATATCCTGGTCGAAAATCAGGAATTAAAACAGCAAGCCGCAAACAGTCAGTCTTCTTCTGATATGTGGTTCAAGGACTACCAAAAGCAAAAAGAGCGCGCCGAACAGGCCGAAGCAAAGGTCGCAGAACTGGAATCCGTGGCTGACACCCTGGCGATCGAGAGAGATAACGCCCTGGCAAAGCTGGAAGGGGGCGCTGAATAATGATCATTACCAACAATATGAACCTTCCTTCCCCTTTTGTCAGCCTGGCCCAGCGCGACTATGTATTCGAACCGAACGAATACCGCGTGACTTCTCTTTTGAAAGGTGTCAGGGAAACGATCCTGGAACGCCGCCACGACAAAGAGATCGAACGCGACGTTTCGGACATGGTCTGGCTTCTGTTTGGGACGGCCGTTCACGGTATCCTTGAAAAGCACCAGGAAGCCGGCCACGAATTAAAGGAAGAACGAATCAAGGTTCCCTTCTGTAATTATATTCTGTCCGGACAATTCGATCTTTATTCAGACGAAACGAAAATTGTTACAGATTATAAGACCGCTTCTGTCTGGAAGATCATCTTCGGGGACTTTGAAGACTGGCGACGCCAGACGCTGATCTATTGCTATATGCTTCGAAAGATTGGATTCGACGCCCAGGGTGGCGAGATCGTCGCATTCCTGAAAGACCATAGCAAGCGCGACGCAAAGATCAAAGCTGACTATCCGAAATTTCCGGTCCATACCGTGAAATTCAAATTCACAGAAGCCGACTTCGTTGAATGCGAAGAATGGCTGACAGCAAGATTCGCAGAGGTCGCAGAAGCTGAAAAGCTGGCCGACGAAGACCTTCCGATCTGTACGCCGGAAGAACGCTTCAACAGCGGCGACAAATTCGCAGTCATGAAGAAAGGCCGCAAGACAGCCCTTCGCGTACTGGATAGCATGGAAGAAGCTGAAAAGTGGAAATCGGACAACAGCGGCGACGAAATTCAGGTCCGCCCAGGCGAAGACAAGAAATGCGCTGATTATTGTTCCGCTTGCGAATTCTGCAATTACTACCTTGAAAGGAGGTCGGCGGAAAATGCCGGAAATGAAACAGTTTGAAATTCCATTACTGACAGCCCAGGACGTTGAGTGTCGCGTTCAAAGTGTCAGCAAGAACAAATCTGGCCGTGTCGGCGCCGTCCTTCTGATCTACAAAGACGCCCGTGTCGATATGCGAATTCTTGACCAGGTCTTCGGCCCTGGCAACTGGCAAAGGACCCACGAAGTAATCAACGGCAATCTGTTCTGCAATATTGACGTGTGGGACGAAGAAAAGAAAACCTGGGTCAGAAAACAGGACGTTGGCGTCGAGAGCAACACCGAAAAGGAAAAAGGACAGGCTTCGGACGCATTCAAGCGCGCCGGATTCAACGTCGGAATCGGCCGCGAACTATACACCGGACCCTTCATCTATGTCGAACTTGGTGATTCGGAGTATTACAGCGAAAAGCAAGGAGCGAAAGACATTTACAGGTGTTATCCGAACACCAGGTTCGAAGTGTCACATATCGGATACAACGACAGGCGTGAAATATCCGAACTGGTCATTATGGATCGTTCGGGGACAGTCCGCTTCAATATGACAGGCAAGTCAGAAGGACCGCCAAAATCGACCACAGGAGCGCGAAACGGGTCTGGCAATACAAACACCCAGGCAACAAGCCAAACGGCGCACACAGCCAAACAGGGCGCGTCCAGCGGTGGCGCTGTGTGTCCTGAATGCGGCGGACCTATTTCAGAAGCTGAACAGGGTTATTCCATGAAGAAGTTCGGGCGCGAACTGTGTCGTTCGTGCCAGAAGAAAGCGTGAGGGGGTGAAATGGAATGCCGAACAGGATCATAAAAGAATCCATTTGCACGTCCGAAGAACTGGCGAATATATCCCCGGAAGCGGAAGTCCTGTTTTATCGGCTGATTGTTAAGGCGGACGACTTCGGCCTGTTTCACGGAAACCCGAAGATCATAATCGGAAGTTGCTTTCCCCTATCGTTCCCGAAGGAATCAAAAGTTCAGTCCTGGCTTGATGAACTGTGCCGCGCCGGATTAGTCGCAACATACACCGCAGACGACGGAAAAAAGTATCTGAAACTTCTTTCGTGGGACAAGCACCAGCAACGGAGAGCGTCAAAAAGCAAGTTTCCGCTTCCTGTTTCATTTGATAGCACTTGCAAGCAAAAGAAATCAGATGCGCGTGATAACACTTGCAATCAAATGTTAGCAAATGTCCCCGTAAACGAGAACGAGAACGTAAACGAGGAACGAGAAACGAAAACGAAACCGGGCGTAAAAGACGCCGGTGTGGTGGACGGGTTTGATCTTTTCTGGTCAGTGTATCCGAAACGGGTCGGAAAGAAAGACGCGATCAAAGCCTGGGGACAGATAAAGCCTGATGAAGAAACGACAGCCGCAATCGTGGAAGGCGTCGAGCGCTGGAACAAATCTGATCAATGGACCAAAGAAGGCGGACAGTACATTCCATATCCAGCCACATTCCTTCGCGGTGAACGCTGGAATGATGAATGTCAGCCGGCGATCGTCAAGAAGGCCACAGCCGAAAAGAATTACGACGACGACGAAGACTTCTTGAAGGGGTGATCGCATGGAACCATTAGGAAATGCCATATTTGACAGTCTGGCGGCTAAAAGCCTGAACAACTACGAAGAAGGCGACTACACTGACGGCGAAGGATTCCTTGTTTGCGGAAAATGTCACACGCGGAAGCAATTTGAAATTACGCTTCCAGAAAGCTTCGGACAGAAAAAAGTCAGACGCGTCGGCGTGGCTTGTAAATGCAGACAGGAAGAAATCGCAAAAGAAAAAGCTGATCGAGAACGCAAAGAATTTCACCAGCGAATGTCTATGTTACAGAAAGACGGGATAACCGATCCAGCATATCTTCAATACACTTTCGACCAGGACGACAAGAGAAATCCGGAAGTATCGCAAGTATGCCGGAAGTACGTCGAGAACTGGGAGGAAATGAAAAAGGACAATATCGGAATTCTGTTTTATGGCGGCGTCGGAACCGGAAAGTCATTCCTGGCCTGTTGCATAGCGAACGCCCTTCTTGAAAAGCTGGTGTCGGTCAGTGTGACGAACTTCCCCCGAATCCTGAACAGGCTTCAAGGCTTCGACGAAGAACGCCAGGCGTTCATTGACAAGTTACAGCGTTATAAATTGCTGGTCATTGACGATCTTGGCGTCGAGCGGGACACGTCCTATTCCGTGGAACAGGTCTTCAACGTCGTTGATACCAGGTCAAGGTCCGGAATGCCACTGATCGTCACGACGAACCTATCCATGGAAGACCTAAAGAACCCGCCTTCCCTGGCACATTCGCGAACATATGACCGCGTCCTGGGAATGTGTCAGATCCGGCTGAAACTGGTCGGCGATTCCAGGCGAACAGGGAACGCGATAGATCGAAGAGATAAGGCCAGGAAGCTTCTTGGCCTGGAATGAAAGGAAGTGAAGTCTTGCGCTGTAAATTCACTGTTCCGGGCCTATTGCCCGGACTGAATGAGTACATAGACGCAGAACGCGGCAAAAAAGGCAAATACAAGGCGGCGTCTATGAAGAAACAGGCCGAACACGTTATCGGCTACATGATAAAAACACAGCTTCGCGGCGTCACGTTTTCAGGTCCGGTCGTTATCCATTACACATGGGTTGAACCGAACAGGCGACGCGACAAAGACAATATCGCGTTTGCGAAGAAGTTCGTCCAGGACAGCCTTGTCCACATGGGCGTCCTACAAAATGACGGCTGGAAGCATATTGAATATTTCACCGATTCCTTCGCTGTGGACCCGAAAAACCCACGCGTCGAAGTCGTGATCGAAGATTATGAAGGAGGAAAACAAAATGGCAGTAAAAACAAAAATTAAGGACCTGGCTATCGGGTCAGAGTTTAACGCGGGACCGGCTACACTTCGGATATTGGAACACTTCACAGACGGGACGACACTTGTTATCACGGCCGAATCAATCGGCGACAGACCTTTCAACCTGTTCCCGCTTTTATACGAGCGCCCGGAAGGTTTTAATCTGAACGACTGGCGAAACAGCACAATTCGAAAAGACCTGAACGAAAACTTCATGTCGGCATTGAGGGCGGCCGGAAAGATCAACACAGACAGGATCGTTTCCACTGAATGGGACCTTTCGGATCACCAGGGCGGCGCCGGATATGGGACAAGCCAGGACAAGATCGGTCTTCTATCCCAGAAGCAATTTGAAAAGTACGCCGAACAGGACCTTCTTGAACTTGACGACTGGTGGTGGCTGATAACCCCGCGCGCCGGCTATTCGTACGACGCGCGGCTTGTCTACACGGACGGCAGCCTCTACTACCACGGCGCGTACGATGGCTACTATGGCGTTCGGCCGGCTTTCCGGCTGGAATCTGGAATCGAAATTGTCCTGGAAGAAGACGAAGTCAATCTTTCTGATTCTGTCGAAGAACTATTCAGGCGCACAGATCGGAACGAAGCGCTTTCAGGCACGGAGGGCGACGAAGATGAAGACGACGACTTTTAACTTAAAGGCGGCCGTCGAAGAAAGGATCGGGGCTGAAATATGCCCCGCCTTCTTTGAAAAGGCCGAGAGATACGCAAGGCGAAAGCTGGAATTCATCAACGAGCGCGCCGGTCGTACATACGGCGAAGACGGTTACGGCGACGAATACCTTGTCATCCTAACCGAAGAAATGATCGGACAGTTAGCTTTTTCTGAATACACGTTCCTTCGGTCAATGGAAATCATGGCCGCCAGGGCCGCCCAGGAAGGTGGCGCTGATGAATAGACGAACTAAAATCACTTTGGTCGTTTTCGTGCTGATCATGGCCGCCACTTTTCTTTCTGGATTGCCAAAAGAGCCGGAAGAAACCGAAGTCATGGCAACGACAGAAAAACCACAGGTCCAGGAATTAAGGATCGCAGAAAAACCAGAACCACAAGAACCGGAATGGATCGAAGTTGAAGCGACGGCTTATTGTCCTTGTGAAAAATGTTGCGGCAAATGGGCGCTGAATCGCCCGGACGGGATCGTCTACACAGCAAGCGGAGCAATCGCCCAGGAAGGCGTCACGATAGCCGCTGACTGGTCCGTCTTCCCCGTCGGAACGGTAGTCTTCATAGAAGGATACGGAACGCGAACCGTCCAGGACAAAGGCGCCGCTGTCAAAGGAAACGCGATCGACATTTATTTCGAATCACACGAAGAAGCCCTTCAATTTGGCCGACAAACAGTCAAATTATACGTTGTGGAGGTGACAAAATGAGCGAAGAAATGATCAAGAGGATAAAAGATCGAATAGCCTATCACGCGGACGAAAAGAAGTTCAGGTTCGAAATCGGGAAAGGCGTGATCGACTACCTGGCGCGCGACATTCTGGCGGACTTGAAAACGCTTGGCGGAATATTCCCTCCTGTGACCATTGGCGGGAAGGTTTATATTATACGTCGAAGAAAGGTAAAGGAAGGAACCGTCCAGTACATAGGGATCGGCGACTGTATCTATTTCAACGCACTGTTTGGCGATATAAGCAAAAACTTTTTCATGCTTCAACTTACAGAAAAAGACATTGGTAGAATTGTATTCCTGACGCCAGAGGACGCAGAAAGGAGCCTGGAAGAATGAAAAATCTGAACTACTTAAACAAGTATAGACAAGACGTTCGACATATATTCGGGAATAATGGCGACGAACACAACGGGGCCTTCAAGGTCTTCGTGAACGGACGGTCCTTCTATGTGATAGCAAGCAACGGCGGCGCCTGGGAACACGTCAGCGTCACGCCTTGCAATCAGAAGCGGAAAACCTGTCCGACGTGGGAAGAAATGTGCCAGATCAAAGCTATGTTCTTTGAACCGGAAGAAACGGTCGTTCAGTATCACCCGCCCGAAAGCGAATACGTCAACAATCACGAATATTGTTTACACCTATGGCGCCCGATCGGACAGACCGTTCCGACACCGCCGAAAAACTTTGTATAAGAAAGGGAAAAACCATGAATATTTCGGAACTTATCCACAAAGCACACAAAACAGCAAAGGAACACGGCTTCTGGGAGCCGGCGCCAGAGTTTGGGACCACGATCGCACTTATCCACAGCGAACTTTCCGAAGCCCTGGAAGAAATGAGAGCCGGAAACAGGATTAGGCCAGGACAACCCGTCCCTATGGTTTATTATAGCGGCGGCGGATATGTCGCAAGCGCGCCGACTAAATGTTCTAAAAAGCCCGAAGGCGTGGCTGTGGAATTGGCGGACGCCGTGATCAGGATCGCGGACCTTTGCGGACACCTGGGGATTGATCTTGAAAAAGTAATAGCTGAAAAAATGGCCTACAACGAAACCCGTCCATATAAACACGGGAAACAGTTTTAAGACCCCACCAGGACGCCCAGGACGGCCCAGGAGCGACGCAAATGTCGCAATGGTACGTTTACCACTCCAAAGGTACAACGGGGCTAAAATGGGCCGAAATTCAAGCCATACAATTATAAATACATGTTAGGAGGAATCACATGAATCAATGTCAGCTTATGGGACGCCTTGTAAGGGACCCAGAACTACGATATACACAAAGCGGAACAGCCGTTGCTTCGTTCACGATCGCCATTGACAGGCGTTTCAACAGGGACAAAGCCGACTTCATAAAGGTCATAGCTTGGAGGAACACGGCCGAATTTTGCGCGAAGCATTTCGTGAAAGGATCAAAAATCGCCCTGGTCGGAAGCATACAGACCCGCACCTGGGAAGACGACGACGGGAAGAAACACGGGGCCGTCGAGGTCATAGCCGATTCAGTTTACTTCGCGGATTCAAGGAAGTCAGACGGGCAATCCGGAAGCCCTGTCGAAGACGCAATCGCGAACGGAGACTTCATACCTGTCGACGGGGAAGATGATGATCTTCCGTTCTGATCTGGTGAACATTCCGGCGAAGGGAGGGAAGCGACGTGGCCGCAGAAGAAAGAATCCGGAAAAACATAGAAGACATACTTCAAAATCACACGCAAGAGATCAGGACGATAGAATATCAGATCGACGCAGAAAAATCCGCACTGGAAGCAGACCTGGAAGAAATACGGGCCAGGGTCTTTCCGTCGGTGAGATATGACACGATCCGCGTTCAGTCTTCCAACGACCCAGACGCAAAAATGATCCGAATGATGGAAGCCATAGAGCGGCGCCAAAAGAGATCAGAAAGGGCAATCGCACCACTGGAAGAAAGAAAGCGCCAGATCGAAACAGTCTATCAACACGTTCTTTGTCTGGACGCAAAATCAAAGTGTGTCCTTCTTACCCTCTATTATCCGAAACGTACATACGAAGAAGCGGCCGAAGCCCTGGAAGTTGACGTTTCCACGATAGCCAGAAGAAGAAACGCGGCGATCGCTTCCCTGGTGAACAGATTGAAAATGAGTGAGAACGAAAGCCTTCACCGTAAGACTGGAAAAGCCGTTAGAATTTGATTGCAAGTGATTGCAAGTGTACGCCATTGTTTATATGTTTATCATGCCTTAAAGTAGTATGTGGGGAATAGCCCATTCCCCCCTCCTTTTTCATAAAGGACACGGAAAAAGACGTCAATTTCAGGCGTCTTTTTTCTGTTGTCCGGTTATTTTATCGCTCAAAAGAAAGGTCGGTGATGAATCGTGGCATTGACGAAGAAACAAAAAGTCTTCTGTGAAGAATACCTGATTGATCTAAACGCCACACAGGCGGCGATTCGCGCCGGTTATAGCGTTGAAAGCGCGGGATCAATAGGAAGTGAAAACCTTGAAAAACCTGAAATTCGCGCGCGTATAGATGAAGCCCTGGCCGAGAGATCGAAAAGGACTGGGATCAACGCTGACCGCGTCCTTCGTGAGATCGCCAGGATCGCATTCGTGAACGCGGCTGACGTCATTAACTTCGATAGCGCGACAATATCAGAAAGCGCTTCCGAAGACGACACAGCGGCGATCGCTTCCGTAAAGGTCAAGACTATTCCAACAGCAGACGGCGAAGGCGTTGAAAGAGAAATCCGCCTGGCTGATAAGCTGAAAGCCCTTGAACTATGCGGAAAACACCTGGGAATGTTCAAGGATAACCCGGAAGCGAATATCCCTGTTACGGTGGTGATCAACTATGACTATGGCGGCGAAGATTGAAGTCAGGTCGGCGGCACAGTTTAACCCTGTATTCCGTAACGTAAACGAAAGCCGTGCCAGATACCGGATATTAAAAGGATCAGCCGGTTCAGGGAAGTCGGTAAATATCGCCCAGGACTATATCGCGAAGCTGTCCGATCCGGCCTATGCCGGCGCGAACCTTCTTGTCGTTCGTAAGATCGAAGAAACGAACCGCGACAGTACCTTCGCAGAATTACAAGCGGCCATTTATAGAATGTTTGGCCAGTATGCGGACCAATTCTGGAAGGTGAACCTGAATCCCCTTGCCCTGGAATGCAGAATCACAGGAAACAAGGTCATATTTCGCGGCGTCAAGGACCAAAGACAACGCGAGAAGGTGAAATCAATTACATTCAAACGCGGGAAACTGGTGTGGATATGGATTGAGGAAGCCACAGAACTTCTTTCCGAAGATATTGACATTCTGGACGACCGTCTTCGTGGTAATCTGGACGATCTAAACCCGAATCTGTTCTATCAGATCACAATGACCTTCAACCCTGTCAGCGCTACGCACTGGATCAAGGGACGATATTTCGACAAGAAGGATTCGGACGTTCTGACGCACCATTCCACATATAAGGCGAACCGCTTCATTGACGCCGGTTATTTCCGTCGTATGGAGCGCAGAGCCACGGAAGACCCGGAAGGCTATCGCGTCTATGGCCTGGGCGAATGGGGCGAACTTGGCGGCCTGATCATTACGAATTTTGAAGTCCATACCTTCCCCACTACGCGCGAAAACTTCGACGCGTTTTATTATGGCCAGGACTTCGGATTCAACCACGCGAACGCGATCCTGGGCGTCGGACAAAAGGACGGCGAACTGTATATCTGTTCGGAAGTCTATTGCTTCGAAAAGGACACGGAAGAAATTATCAGCCTGGCCAGGACGGCAAAGGTTGATCACCGCGTGGAAATGTTTTGCGATTCGGCAGAGCCAGACAGAATCAAGACCTGGCAGAAAGCCGGATTCAGGGCCTATCCCGTGAAAAAGGAACAGGGAAGCGTCAAAGCACAGATCGACTTCCTAAAAGGCCGCAAGATACACATTCACCCTTCTTGCGTGAACACTTTGAAAGAGATTCAACAATGGAAGTGGAAAAAGGACCCGACTTCGGGCCTGTATATAGACGAACCAGTCGAATTCATGGACGACGCAATGGCGGCCCTTCGTTATTCCGTCGAAAGAATCCGTCGCGGTTCATCAATCGAAGTCTTAAAGTGAGGTGTAAAGAATGTTTGACTTATCCGTCATGGATCGGATCAATATGATCCTGAATGACCCAACAAAAACGACTATGTCACTGGCCCAGATCGTCGGCGAAGAAATAAAAGAATTCAAGAGTTCTGAACAGTACAAGATCATGGTCGAAGCTGAACAGTATTACAGGAACAGGTCAGACGTCCAGAGGAAAACAAACGACGTCGCCAATCGTTCGAATACGAAGATTGAACACCCGATCCTGAAAAAGCTGGTAGACCAGAAAGCGAACTATCTTCTTTCGAAGCCCTGGTCCGTTGATACTGGTAATAAGAAATACGGCGACGCCCTGAACGACGTCTTCGATCCTACGTTCAGGCGCAAGATCAAGAGCCTGGGAAAAGGCGCTGTCAAGTCCGGCATTGCATGGATACAGCCCTATTTTGACAATGGGAAACTGGCCTTCATGCGCGTTCCTTCGACTGAACTAATCCCGCTATGGCGTGACGCAGAAAGAACCAAAATGGACGCCTTCATTCGCTTCTATGACCAAATCATTTATATCGGGAACAGGAAGCAGACGATCACACACGCGGAATTCTGGTTTTCTGGCGGCGTGAAGTGGTTCAAGACTGACGGGTTCGGCGGAACTGGATCGGCAGACTTCCACGTCGACAAGGATCACGGCGACGAATCGAACGACTACACGGAAAGCCACTTCGTCGTCGGAAATAAGGCTTATAACTGGGAAGAAGTCCCTATCGCCTGGCTGAAATACAACGAAGAAGAACTTCCCCTTTGTTACTTCATCAAAGACCTGGTTGACGATATAAACTGGCAGACGTCAGTAACGGCCGACGTTCTTCGTGACGTGGCAAAATTCATCTATATCCTGAAAAACTACGGTGGCCAGGACCTGGGCGAATTTATCCGCGATCTAAAAGAACACCTGGCGATCAAAGTCACGTCTGACGGTGGCGTTGATAAATTACAGGCCGATCTGAATATTGACGCCGTCATGGCCTTCCTGGACAAACAGCGCCGGGACGTGTTCGACTTCGCTTCCGCTGTCGACACAAAGGACCCAGACCTGGGGAATGCTTCCGGAACGGCAATCAATTTCCGATACATGGACCTTGACGCAGACTGTGTATCCCTGGGGAACGAATTGAAGGACACATTCCAGCGCTTGAAACTGTTCATTGACGTCTATTTCCAGTTAACCGGGAAAGGCGACTTCACGAAGGAACAGTTCGACGTTATATTCAACGTGGATATGCCTGTCAACGAAACCGACGTGATCAGCAACGTCCGCAACAGCGAAGGGATCATTTCGAAGCGCACACAGCTTCAAAATCACCCGTGGGTTCAGGACGTCGAAGAAGAACTGACCTGGATAGACGAAGAAAAGAAAAAGGCTATGGAGGAATTCGGGAACGGCCTATTCGACGAAGCACTGGGCGCCAATGCCGGAGCCAATAAAGGCGATAACGGGAACGGCGGTGGTATAAATGACGAACAGTAAAGAATACTGGTTACAGCGCGCCCTGACGCGCGAAAATGAAGCCTATCTTCGCGGGGCTGGTCTGTCGCTGAAAACCTTCATGGAATATGAAAGAGCCGCGAAGGCTATCAGGAAGGAAGTCAACGACTTCTATTCCAGGTATGCCGGCAAGTATGGCCTGACTTATGAACAGGCTGTCAAGTTTCTAAATCAAAAGGAATTCCAGGAATGGAAGGCAAGCCTGGCGGAATACGTCACCAGGATCGCACAGGAACCCGATCCGCGCGTTAAGTCGCTATTGACAGCACAGCTTGACGCGTTGTCGACAAACAGTTCTATAACGCGCCTGGAAGCCCTACACAGCCAGATCGACATGATCCTGAACGACCTATTCACAAAGGGCGTCCAACAGATGAAAGCGGAATTCGGCGAAAACTTCACCGAAAGCTATTATCACAAGGTTTTTGATCTACAAAGCCGCGCTGGATTCCTGAATGAATTCGCAAAGATTAACGCCGGCATGATTGAAAGCGTTGTTTCTTACCCCTGGTCCGGCGCCATGTTTTCGGATCGGCTGTGGCAGAACAAACAGGCCCTTCTGTTTCATCTTCGGGAGATCACGACCCAGGGATTGATCCAGGGAAAAGGTGTCGTTATTATGGCGAAGGAAATGTCCGACAAAATGGGCCAGTCCTACAAGAACGCTGAACGGCTTATCAGAACGGAAACGAACCATATTCACAACGAAGCCGAAAAGGCCGCTTACAGGGCCGCCGGCGTCAAAGAATATGAATACGTCGCGACGCTGGACAGCCGCACAAGTGAAATTTGCGCCAGTCTGGACGGGAAACACTTCCCCCTTTCGCAAGCAAGGCCAGGAACAAACTTCCCGCCTATGCACCCGAATTGCAGATCGACAACTGTCGAATATGATCCAGACGACGAAATGGACTGGTTCAATTCAGGAAAGACAATGCCGAAGAACATGACCTATTCAGAGTGGGCCGAAGCTAACGGCATAAAGCGAAAGAAATCATCTGATAGCAAAAGAAATCAAGTGATTACTGTTGATTGAACGCCTTCACTGGCGTTTTTTCATAAACAAAATACGCCGTATCCGTCCGGCGAACAGACGGAGCCGCAAAGCGTGTGGAAGTCACGTTAAAAATAGCGGAACGAAAGGAGCCAATCATGATCCACGAAAGTATCAAAACTATTCTGGGGGAAGACCTGGCGAACCAGGTCGAAACAGCGTTGAAAGGCAAGGGCAAAGACGGAAAGGACGTCGATCTGGTGGTCGGCAATGACGGAACGTTCGTCCCGGCTGATAAGTTCGACGCCGTGAAGACACAGTCCACAAGCGCAGAAAAAGCGCTGAAAGCCGCCGCTGACGCCTTGAAAGCGATCGGTGGTTCTGGTGATCCCGCAAAGATCGCCGACGACGTGAAGACCGCCCAGGAAACGATCAGCACCCTTCAAACGAACCACACGACAGAGATCAAGAAAATCCAGAAGAACACAGCGTTAAAAATGGCGCTTGCTGGCCAGGCACACGACCCGGCCGACATCATTTCCCTTCTGGACCTTGACAAAATCGACGTGGACGATTCCGGGACCTTAAAGACAGACCTTGACGGCTTCCTGAAACCTATCAAGGAAAGCAAGGCCTATCTTTTCAAGGCGCCGGATCAGAATCCCGGCATCAAGGGAGCAAAACCCGCCGAACCCGGCAATCCACCGGCAAAAGCCGCGCCGGAAGGCCCTGTTATCTTCTAAGAACAACTACTTTTGAAAAAAGAAAGGATTGATTAACAATGGCAAGAACAAAAGCAATTTCCTTGATCCAGTCCGGTTCGACTAAAGTCGATCTGAAAGAAATTTCCGGTCTTGTGATCGAAAATATCCAGAAGGAAACATTGTCCAGTGGCTTGAAGTCCCAGGCCTACACTGGAAACCCCGCCGCTGGTTCTGTTGAATTCAAGAGATTCAAGAACAGCGCTTCGAAGGCATACGGAACAGCAAGAACCGCCGGAGCCGGTGACAAACTGACCGTTCCGCCTACTACTGTAAACCTTGACCAGCACAGAGAGATCGTTGAAGAAGCCGCGAAGTTCGACCTTGACACTTTCGGCGTCGGAAACATCATGGCCAGACGTGCAGACAACCACGTCGACACTGTTGTCGCAGAACTTGACGAAGCATTCTTCCAGACTGGCGTTATTTCTGGCGTATCCTATGAACCCGCTTCTGGTATGGATACGATTGAAAAGAAACTGGAAGACATGATCCAGAAACTTGAAACCGTGAAGAACGACTATGTCAGAGGTATTCCGAGAAGCATTATGCGTCTTGTGTGTTCCCCTTCTTTCTACGGTGAAATCAGAAACTATCTGGATAAGAGCGCGAACAACGCAAACGTTGACACAGCGGCCGAAGACTTCGCGATCTTCCACGGCGTCAGAACTTATTCCAGCGTTTACCTTCCTAACGGAATTGACGCGGTTCTGATGATCGAAGGCGCGATCGCACAGCCTGTCGTGACTTATCCTTACAAGGACCCTGAAAAGATTCCTCTTTCCAATGACTACGGCGTGGCTATGTTCTACGACTACGGAACAAAGGCCCTTACCCCTGACCTGATCTTCTTCTATGAGAAGGGCGCCGGCACTCTTGGAACCTTGACCGTGGCTTCCGCTGACGCAGACGCGGCCGGAAACACAATCATTACCGTCGCAGAAGTGGCGCTTCCTGGACGTAAGCTGGTTTATAAGACCGCTACTACTACCGCGCCGGCCGTCGCTTATAACGACGTTCTGACCACTGGCTGGACCGATCTTCCCGCTTCTGGTGAAATCGCGGCAACTAACGGCCACAAGATCACCGTTGCAGAAGTCGACGTCGACGACAACAAGGCGAAGAAGGCTGGAAACGCGACTATCGTTGTTGCATAATCGGCTATTGAAAGGCGGTGAACGGCATGTTAGACCAGTTACTTCAAGCCCTGGAAGGCATGGGGATAGACCAAAACGAAGCCCTTCGAATCCTCATGTCTTCGAACGACAGGCTGGCGAAGGTCAAATTGCTTCTTGGTATCACCACGACAGACCAGGACGAAATCCTTCTGTTCGTCATTCAGACGATCGAAGACCAGGTTCTTTCGTACATCAACCAGGAAGCACTTCCAGCGCCGCTTGAAAGGGTCCTGGTAGTCATGGCCGTCAGCTATTACAAAGCCGCCGGTCTTGGCAATACACAGGCCGCCGTCGGTCCGGTGGCGTCCGTGAAGCGTGGTGACGTTTCGACGTCATTCGCCAATGCTTCCGGCGCTTCCGGATCGGCCCAGACCTTTAACTTGGGCGAAGATAGCGGCGAACTATTCGGCTGGAAGACAGTCCTGAATGAATATCGAAAATTAAGGTGGTGATCAGACATGGGATTCGGAAACACTTCCGCTGAACGGGCGGCCATAGAACGAACCTATGAAGACACCGCCGAGGTATCAAGAACAGTGCCACAGACAGGAGCGAACAACATTACGAAGTCCGTTCCTTCTGTGGTTTATTCTGCTATCATTTGCGCGCTTTCACAATCAGGTTCCGACAAAAGCCAGCAAACGGAAGCGCAAAACAGAATTGACTATGACGCAGTAATATTCGCCGGCCCTGATCTATTGATCCGCCCAGGCGATCGCATATCACTAAAAAGGTTCGGCCGGAACAACCCGGAAAGTCCTATCGTCTACGAATTTGAAGTCGTGGGACGGCCTTCTGTGTATGCGACACACCAGGAAATCAAGGTGAAGGACGGTGATCTGTCGTGAGTGTTGACAACAGCGGGATGATCGAATTCCAGCGCCAGCTTGAAGCGTTGAAAAACGACATTCCTGACATCATGGAAGAACTGATCGTCGGCGAAGGCGTCTATGCCGTGAAACAGGCGAAGCTGATCTGTAAGAACGACCGCCCTGACATTGTCAACAATGGCGATTATAGAAACAACTTCCACGCCGGGAACAAGGCGCTGACGCACAGCAACAACAACGATCACGACGGAAGCAAGCCGCAGAGGACAGGCAAGGCGTACAGAATCGACGTCTATAATAACCTGGACTATGCGAAGCCCCTTGAATATGGGTTCAGAAGTCACTTTGTACCCGGTCACTGGGACGGCCGAACCTTCGTCTATCAACGAAACGATCCGGAAGGCGGAATGTACGTCGGGCCATATAAAGGCTATGTCCGTGGTCACTTCACGCTTCGCAGAGCAATAAAGCGAACGAAGGACACCCAGGACGCACGACTGAACCGAAAAATCAACCGGATCATAAAAGAAAGGCTGACGCCTGGCGGGTCCGGTTAAGGAGGAATGCGAATGACAGTGAATAACTTCATAGAAGCCATTGCTTCAAAACTGGCCGAACTGTGGCCAGACAGGAAGGTCTTCGTCGATAAGATTCCAAAGGACGCAGACGGGAACTTCTTCGTCGGAACCATAGAAACAGGCCAGGATAAGAAACTGGGCCGCCGAAGAACAAGGTCATATCAGTTCGAAGTCCTCTATTTCTTGAAGACTAATGACAACATGGTCTTTAACGCCTGGGCTGAATCCATGTTCGACAATTTTGAAGCCCTGGACGTCGTCGAGAGCGGCGAACAGACCCGAAGGGTTATCCTATCGGGCCACGAAGCCAGGAAAGACGAAGCCGGGGTCTTTCAATTCGTTTTCGACGCTGACTTCCATATCGTCATAGCACCGGAAGCGTACGATCCTATGGAAAGCCTTGAACAGAAGGAGGAATTGAAATAATGGCAACCAAAAAGAAAACAGCCGCCACGGTAGACCAGCCGAAAGCGGCTGAACCTAAATTCACGAAGGAACAACTGGTCAAAAGTAAGGCTTTCAGCCAGCACAAGGACACCCTGAACGCTATCCTGGAAGCCGGCAAAACGTACACGAAAGAACAGGTCGAAAGGCTTGTTTCTGAATTTCTTGAAAGAAAGGTGTGATTCTAAATGGCCCCTATCGGTGGTGGTACTTTTACAGTACAAAATAAAATCCTTCCCGGCGCTTATATCAATTTCGTAAGCCTGGGAAGCACGGCCAGACTTGGATCGCGTGGCATTGTAGCCCTTCCCCTTGAACTGAACTGGGGACCTGAAAACGAGGTCTTTTCAGTGACGGCGGAGGACTTCAACAAAACGGCGATCGACGTCTTCGGCTATGATCCTACGTCCGCCCCCCTTCTTCTGGTCAGGGAAGCGCTGAAACGCGCGAAGAACCTTCTTGTCTACCGTGTGAATTCCGGTGGCGATAAGGCGACGAAGACGATCGGAGGAATGGCGGTAACGGCTAAATATGGCGGAACCAGAGGAAACGACATTCGTGTCGCTATCCTTACAAACGCAGACGACGCCCTGAAAGTTGACGTCGTGACCTATCTTGACGGAATGGAAGTCGATTCCCAGACCGTCGTTGCAAGCACCGGATCGGCAAATCTGGTCGACAATAAGTTCGTGACCTTCGGATCGGCTGAAACGCTTACGGCGGCAACTGCAACAGCATTGACCGGCGGAACGAACGGCACAGCGAACGGCGCGGCTTATGCGGCCTTCCTGAACGCGATTGAGGTCGAAACCTTCAACGTGATCGGATATCCTGGCACAGACGAAACGATCAAGGCCCTTTTCGTGGCGTTCGTTAAGCGCTTGCGCTATGACGAAGGAAAGAAAATCGTCGGCGTCCTCTACCAGTACGACAGCGACGACATGGGCTTGATCAACGTCAAGAACGGCGTCCTTCTTTCTGACGGAACCACAATCACAGGCGACAAGGCTGTCGCGTGGGTCGCCGGGGCTTCCGCTGGCGCAGAAGTCAACCAATCCCTGACCAATACCGCGTATGACGGAGCTGTTGACGTCAATATCAAGTACACAAAAAGCCAGTTCGAAGCGGCGATCCAGGCTGGCGAATTCGTCTTCTATGCCGATAATGGAAAGGCCCGTGTCTTGACGGACATCAACAGCCTTGTAACTTTCGGCGAAGGCGTATCCGAAGACTGGACTTCGAACCGTGTTGTCCGCGTCATGGACGGCTGGGCGAACGACGTCGCAAGAATCTTCGGCGAAAGTTATATCGGACTTGTCACAAACAGCGACACAGGCCGCCAGCTTTTTAAGGCTGACCTTGTTTCCCTTGCTACGCAGTACCAGGCAATCGACGCGATCAGTAATTTCGAAAGCGCTGATATTACCATTCAACAGGGCGTCGGAAAGCGTGACGTCGCTGTGGCTTGCGCGTTACAACCGAACGACAGCATGGAAAAGCTATATATGACCGTTACGGTCAACTAATGGAAGGAGTGAACCGAAATGAAAACCTTGAACGCACCGGATACTATTTCCGGCAAGGAAGGCAGAGCATACGCGAAGATCAACGGAAACAATGAAGAATTGTTTTTCGCAAAGTCGATCGAAGCGAACGTCGATAAAAGCAAGTCCGAAGTCAAGTCGATCGGTAAGCGCATGACCGGCCATAAAGTGACCGGCCTGAATGGTACTGGGTCAATGACCCTTTACTATTTGACCCCGCTGTTCCGTTCTATGATCGCGGACTACAAGAAGACAGGCGTCGACCTGTACTTCGACATGGTGATTGAAAACGAAGACCCGCAATCTTCCGCTGGCAAACAGTCAACCCTACTTATGGGCTGTAACATTGATTCAACTGTTCTTGCGAAGCTGGACGGCGATTCGGACGATCCCCTTGAAGAAGACGCAGACTTCACCTTCGAGGACTTCGACATTTTGACGCCTTTCAATAAATTCTAAAAAGGAGGATTAACCAATGGGCAAACTTACAGATTTTTTACTGGAACAGGAAGTTGAAACCACGGTGGAAACCACGGTGGAAATTAAACCGTTCCCACACCCCTTCGTTATCAGGTCGATCACAGAGGGCGAAAACAAGGCAATCAGGAAATCGTGTCAGAAGGTGACGTTCGACAAGAAAACGCACCAGAGGAACACCGAAACCGACACAGACCTTTATAACAACCGCCTGGTGATCGCTTGCTGTATGGACCCGAACTTCAAAGACGCCGAACTTCAATCGAAATATGGCGTCATGGGAGCGGAAGACCTTATCGACAAGATTCTGAATCCTGGACAGTTCACCGATCTTCTTCTGGCTATCCAGGACGTCAACGGCTTTTCGACTGACGTTAACGAATTGAGGGAAGAAGCAAAAAACTAATAACGGGGGGCGGCAATGACGCGGAAGCGGACGGTGAATCAGTTTACGCTCATTACGCCCTCCACCGTTTGAAAATTTTACCTGGCGCGCTCATGGGGCTTCCGATTCGTGAACGCGCCTTTATTTATGCGTCCATTGACCTTCAAGTCGAGAAGGAAAAGAAGGAAGCCGCCAGAGCAAAGCGCAACGGTAAGAAAGGAAGGTGATCCATAGTGGCCGGTGTATCTACCAGTTTAGCAATACAGGACAGAATGACCAGCGCATTGAACAGAATCACGAACGCCGTTTCGCGTACCAATCGCGCACTTGAAACCACGGATCGCTTGACTGATCAAGTTGACCCTGGCGCTACTTTCAACCGAAGCACAACCGCGATCGGAAATGCGACACAGCAAGTCGAACAGTTCAACAGGCGACAAAATGACGCCGGAAACGGAGCAAACAAAATCAAAAGCGCCTGGGGCGGCGTCGGTACTCTCATAAAGACAGCCGTCGCCGCCTTCGGTGTTAAGCAGATCATAAACCTGGCCGACAGCATGACGCAAACGACCGCGCGGCTTGATCTGATCAATGATGGACTTCAAACTACACAGCAATTACAAGACAAGATCGTCGCTTCGGCGAATCGGTCAAGGGCTTCTTATTCCGACACGGCGAACGTCGTCGCGAAACTTGGAATTCTGGCCGGTCAAGCCTTCACAAGCAACGACGAAATGATCGCGTTTACCGAACTTATGAATAAAAACTTCGTAATCGGTGGCGCCAGCGTTCAAGAACAGACGGCGGCAATGTACCAGTTAACCCAGGCTATGGCGGCCGGAAGGCTACAAGGCGACGAATTCCGTTCAATATTGGAAAACGCCCCGCTTCTGGCCCAGTCAATAGCTAAATACATGGGAAAGACAACCGGCGAATTGCGGGAAATGTCTTCCCAGGGCCTTATCACGGCCGACGTGATCAAGAATGCCATGTTCGCGTCTGCTGACGAAACGAACAAGAAGTTCGCACAGATACCCATGACCTTTTCACAAATGGGAACGATCGTGGCAAATACATTGCTTCAAACCTTCCAGCCGGTGATCCAGATGATCGGAAGCGGCGCCCAGTGGATATATGACAACTGGTCCACGATAGCACCTGTATTCTATGGCCTGGCGGCCGCTCTGGCGGTTTATACGGCCGCGCTGGGTATCCATGCCCTATATACTAAAGTCGCAGACCTGGCGGCCGAAGGCTTCTTTAGGACCCTATTGACGAATCCGTTGTTCTGGATTGCATTAGCGATCGGCGTCGTTATCGGCCTGATCTATAACTGGATTCAATCAGTCGGTGGAATCAAAGTCGCCTGGCTGATCACCATGAACGCGATCCTGACGGCCTGGGACTGGGTTCGGATCGGATTCATGACTGGCGTTTACTGGGTCATGGATATGTGGAACAAGTTACAACTTGCCTTTATGACGGCCGGCGTCAATATAGCTAATTTCATGGGCGACATGAAGGCGAACGTCCTGACCATTCTTCAAAACATGGTCAACGGGGCGATCAGTATTATAAACGGATTTATTTCCATGCTGAATAAAATCCCTGGCGTCAGTATTGATTTGATTCAGGACGTTACATTCGGCACAACGGCACAGCTTGAAAATGAAGCGGCAAAGCAGACCAGGAACCAGGGCCTTGAAGCCTATCGGTCCCAGATTGAAAACCAGATCGCAGACCGCGACGCGAAGCTGAATCAGATGAAGACGGCCGCAGACGTGGCCACAGCACAGCGCCAGGCAGAGATCGCAACGGCAAAAGCAGACGCCGCAAACAAGAAGGCCGCAGAAAACGAAGACATTATGAGTAAGTTTTCCGGCGGTTCGGACATTCCGAATGTGGGAAGCGTCGGCGAAGTCGGGAAAATCAAGGACGACGTCAATATTGCAGACGAAGACCTGAAATTCTTCCGCGACGTGGCCGAAATGCGTTATGTTCAGAACTTTGTAACACTGACCCCGACGGTAGCCGTTGACGCGAAGATCAGTGAAAAGGTTGACGTTGACGAAGTGGTCAGCAGAATCGAAACGAAGCTGGAAGACGAATTCGTCGCGGCGGCGGAAGGAGTGTATGCGTAATGGCCTATAAAATGAACTTGATCATAGAAGGCCGGGAAATATCAATCCCGGTCCTTCCTGATAAACTTTCAGTCCAGGCCGCCGGCAAGAACGACAAAACAACCGTGATCGAACTTGGCGAAATCAATATTCTTCGACAGAAAGGACTTCGGGAAGTATCCTGGAAGTCTTTTTTTCCGGCACATTCCGCACCTTATGTCACAGGATCAGTCAAAGAACCGATCGAAATTGTTAGAGCGATAGAAGGATCGCGTGAAAGCGCGTTACCTATTCGCTTTTTGATTACCGGAACAGACCTGGACATCAACATTCGCTTCGGCGTGGATTCCTTCACTTACGAAGAACGCGGCGGCGAAGTTGGTGATCTTTACTATGAAATCAAACTGGTCGAATGGAAGGATTATTCACCGAAAAGAATCGTCCTTCCGGCCCCGAAAGTGGCGGCGGCCGCTGTGGTCGCTAAAGCTAAAGAACCAGATCGCCCAGGCACACCACCACCGGCGAAGACACACACCGTCGTTCGTGGTGATTGCCTGTGGGCGATTGCAAAGAAATATTACAACGACGGCAGTCGCTATCCTGAAATTTATAGTAAGAATAAGACGGCGATTGACGGACGCAACAAGGGAACCGGAAACCCTAAATATACAATATATCCAGGACAGGTATTTACTTTATGATCAGCGTACTTTATCAAAATATGAAGACAGGCGAAGCCTTCGACGTGACTTCTCTTGTATCGGCGGCAAAATGGACCACAAAGCGGACCGGTTCCCCCGCTTCCGCCGAACTGACTGTCATTGTCGACAATAGCGTCGCCTGGGACCACGGCGGGATCGTGGCCATAAAGGACGGAAACACAGGTGTTTTCTATGGCTACGTTTTCAAGCTGTCCAGGTCGGAAAAAGGTGAAATATCAGTCACAGCTTACGATCAAACCAGGTACTTGAAGAACAAAGACACTTATGTCTTCGAAGGCAAACGGGCGGATCAGATCGCGGCACAGATCGCGGCCGACTTCCAGATCAAGACCGGAACGCTTGTCAATACGGGATATGTCATTCCTTCAATGGTCGAAGACAACCAGACCCTTTTTGACATCATTCTGAAAGCCCTGGACAAAACACTGATAAACACCGGAAAAATGTTTTATTTATGGGACGACTTCGGAAGCCTTCGAATTTCAAGTGTCGAAGATTCGAAGCTGGACCTGTTTGTCGGTGATTCAAGCCTGGCCACTGGTTACACCTACGCGTCAGACATTGACACCGAAACCTATAACAAAATCAAGCTGGTTCGCGACAACAAGGAAACCGGAAAGCGTGACGTTTATATATTCCAGGATTCAAACACAATGAAATTCTGGGGTATACTTCAAAACTTCGAAAAGCTGGACGACAGCCTGAACGAAGCCCAGATCAAAGAACGCGGCGACATGATGATTGAATTATACAACCGCCCGAAGCGGTCGTTTGAGGTCAGCGCCCTTTCCGATCTTTCTGTCCGCGCTGGCCGTGCTTTATTTATCGGCCTTGCGGAAATCGGCGTCAGACAGTTCTTTATTGTCGAAGAAGCCGGTCACGATCTTGTTAAGGGAACTATGAATCTAAAATTAAGGGTGGTGTGATATGGCTTTACTTGAAACTATGAAAAAGGTCGCAGAACAAACCGGCCAGGCGGGAGCGCCGACGGTCTTCATGTTCGGGACTGTGAAAACTGTCAGTCCGCTTGTGATTCGCGTTGATAACCGATTCGACATAAGCGAAAAACAGATCGTCCTGATGAAAGAATTCATGTCCGGCGGTTATGCGACGCACAAACACACGATAAACCCACACGATCACACCGTCCCAGAACACAACACAGAAACCGCTGACAGCCATATTCACGGCGTACAGCCGATTGAAACGAGCCAGACAGGCCTTGAAACCGCCCAGGAAATCTATTTCGGGTTATCCACAGGTGACAAGGTGGTCCTGTTAAGAAATCAGGGCGGTCAGGAATTTCTGGTTCTTGGAAGGGTGTGATTTTATGGCATTGATACCGAATGCGGCGTCGGTCACTATTGGCCAGAACGTCGAAGTAATTGAACAAAAGGACCAGACATCAAGAACGTACAAGATAGACTTTTCGACAAGGCGTGTCGGTGGTTTTATTGACGAAACCGACGCCATGAAACAGGCGATCATGAAAATTCTTCAATCGGAGCGTTTTTTATACCTGATTTATTCCTGGAATTACGGAATTGAAATGAACGCCATTGTCGGCAAAAGTTATCAAGTGATAGCAAGTGAATTCAAGCGGATTCTTCGCGAAGCCTTACTGGAAGACCGCCGGATCACAGACGTTTATGACGTCAGCGTCAATCAAATTGACAAAAGAACGCTTTCGGTCGAATTTACAGCGTCGACAGTATTCGGTGAAGTAAGTATTGAAACGGAGGTAAGCGCGAATGTATGAAAATATGACATTTGAAAACATCATGGACCGCTGTCTGGCGCGTGTGTCTGATTCAGTCGACAAGCGTGAAGGTTCCGTCATTTATGACGCAATCGCACCAGCGGCGGCCGAACTGGCGGTCCTGTATATCGAACTTGGAACCATTATGGATCGCGCCTTCCCGGATACAGAAACGGGCGTCGACCTAACGAAGAAAGCCCAGGAAAGGGCCGTGTTTAGGCAGACCGCAACATTCGCAGTCCGGAAGGGATATTTTGAAAACGCACAGGGCGCCGGCTATGAAGTGCCAATCGGGACCCGCTTTTCAGGTGGCGAAATCAATTATAGAACCACCGAAAGGATCGCGGCTGGCCAGTTTAAGCTGACGGCAGAAACGGCCGGAATTGTCGGAAATGAATATTTCGGCACACTGTTTCCGATCGACTTTGTTGACGGACTGGCGGCCGCTACTATTGCCGACGTCCTGATCCCTGGCGAAGACGAAGAAACAGACGACGAACTTCGTCAGCGTTATTATGAATCACTTGACAGCCAGGCTTTCGGCGGAAATATCGCAGACTATAAGAATAAGGTCGAACTGTTACAGGGCGTCGGGGCCGTGAAAGTCATTCCTGTCTGGAATGGCGGCGGAACTGTGAAGATTATCCTTCTTGACAGCGAATGGAGCGTTCCTTCCGCCGAACTGGTGGCCTTCGTCCAGGCTGACGTTGATCCGGTGGGACACCAGGGCGAAGGCCTGGGAATTGCGCCGATAGGTCATATCGTAACCGTGGCGGCCGTTACCGGCGTTACGATAAACGTATCCTTCGCGCTGACCTTTTCTTCTGGCGTTACCTGGGAAAGCGTACAGACGGCAGTCCAAACAGCGATTCAAGACTATTTTGACGACCTGGCGAAAGTATGGGCCGACAGTGAAAACCTGATCGTCCGCGTCAGCCAGATCGAAACGAAAATCCTGAACGTCGAAGGCGTTATTGACATCACAGGAACCACGATTAACGGCGGAACGGCGAATATTTCACTTGACGCCGCTTCGATTCCTGTCCTGGGGGTGGTGACGAATGGAGCTTCTTAATTACTGGCCGCGATATATCCGGGAACTGATCGAATTTCAACAGATCGCAAACGGACTTCAACCTGAATTCGGAAAGGCCGCCCAGGACGCCCAGAACGCGCCACAGGACTTTTTCCTTGTCAGCCTGTCCGAATATGGGTGTAAACGCTGGGAAGCGATTCTGGGGCTTTCTGTGGCTTCTGGCGATACTTTGGAAACAAGGCGTCAAAGAATTCTCTTGAAATACCTTGACCAGCTTCCTTACACTTACAGAAGCCTTTTGAAGTATTTATCCACAGTAAGCCAGGACTTCACGGTCAACCTTGACAACGGCGTGTATGAACTTTTTATCCGGATCGTGCTTTCCGGATACGATCAGCGCGACGCCCTGGTGGCCGTGCTGGGACAGATGATCCCGGCGAACCTGGTCCTAAAAATGCAGACGCAGATTCCACAGACGATCCTTCGGCCGGCTTTCGTCTTGTGTTCGGCGACTGTTTGTATAAATAAGCACGAACATATTCCACAAGGAGGTTAAGCAATGGCACGTTTTAGATCAACAATCACAGACAGGGGAAGCGAAGTCTTGACCCAACTGATAGCGTCAGGATTACAGCTTCAAGTGGTAAGAGCGGCCAGTGGCGACGGAACACCAACAGCAAGCCCTAACACACTGACCGCCCTTGTTTCGCCCGTTTCTGTCGACACACAGGTTCAAGCTAAAGAATTTATCGCCGGCGATCCTTCGATCATGAAAATTCCGATCCAGGTGACAAACGCCGGACTTGAATCTTCTGTCTGGATCAGAGAAATCGGAATCTTCGCCCTGGACGCTGACAATGTCGAATTTCTTTTCGCTTATTCCTGGCTTGACGGGACTGACAGCGACAATATACTTCCCCCTTCTTCTCTCCTGGGCGAAATAGGCGACACCGCTGACACGGTCCACATTCATGACGTGGCGGTCTTCGTTACGAACCAGGAAAACAGCGCCGTTTCCGTACAAGTAGGGGCTTCTTCCTTCGTGACGTCGGCACAAATGACAACCTACGCCGCGCCGCTGATCCACACACAGGCGGCCGGAACTGTTATCGAATCGACGGGTCAGTCCGTCGAAGAAGCACAGCGGCGCCAGGATTACGACATTCAGGCGATAAAGGAACAGCTTGACACTGGTTTTACCGGAACAACCGTAACCCACACATTCGCGTCCGGCCAACTTTCACAATGGAAAGGTTATGACGGATCAGGGCTTCCGGAAGGCGTCCTTGACACGTCAAACAACAGGCTTTATCTGTGACAAAATTCGCTTGTAAGCCGTCGGAAATGTCTTGCCTTATATCATGTCTATTCGTCGAGTTACGGCCCGTCTGTGGCCACTGTGGCGGCGACAGCGTCGTTCTTTGCGGCGTGACATATGAGGGTGAAGAACAGGCCTTGATCCTTCGGGATTACGGGTTTGATTATACCGGGCGGCGCGAAACAATCGACGCGATAAGGGGGCGAATGTGCATAAATGGGAACACGAAAGAATTTTCAACGGAAGAAGCCTGGGAACGATAGTCCCCTTCACGTTCTTCCGGTGGTCGCTGATTTAATTGACTACACGCTGAATCTGACGGACAACGCGAAACACTTCCCGAAGAAGATCAGGTTCACGATCGTCAACCGAATCCAGGAACGCGTCCTTTCGATTTATGAAAATCTACTGGAAGCGAATGAAATATTCCCGATCCGGAACGAATCAGACAAGGCCAAAAGATTAGAACTACAACGGGCCGCGCTGACAGACTGTAAGCTATTGCTTTTCTATGTCGAACTTTCGAAAAAGCGCGGTTATATAGACGCTGGGACCTTCGAATATTGGACGAAGAAAACCCTTGACGTCAAGTATATGTCCGCCGCCTGGTACAAGTCGGAACTGGAAGACGGCCAGAAACCGCCGGCCAGCCAGGACGAACCCCAGGCCTGACGGGCTTTATATAGGGTATGCCCTGTACCCCGTACGCCGGCACTTCGAACTATGCGCGGATTGTCTACTCGGACGGCAGTCTCGGCAGCAGCTACGCGTACGGTGGCTACAATGGCGTTCGGCCGGATTTGGTGGAAAGCGTGACCGAGTAAGGCGAAGAACCTGAAAGCAGAGAACCCCAACAAAGGAGGGCATATCCTTCCCGCAAGGGTAAACACAAGATTGCTGACGCGAGGGCTTCGGCTACGGCGCCCAGACTATAAGCGGCAAGGAGGATTTTATTTTGAGCGAAGAACAGGTCCCGACTTCTGACTTCGCAAAATTGGCAGACCTGAATAATCTTTATACGGCGTACATGGAAGCCCGGAAGGGTAAACGCTGGAAGTATGCAGTCGTGAAATATGAGATCAACGCACTTGAAAACCTGACCTTCCTTCACTACATGCTGACGTCGAAGAAATACCGACTTAGCCCGTACAACTGTTTTATGGTGTACGAACCGAAGGAAAGATTGATCATGTATAATTCGTTTCGCGACAAGATCGTCCAGCACAGCCTTTGCGACAATGTCCTGGAACCACGCCTTCAAAAGACATTCATCTATGACAACTACGCAAGCCAGAAGGGAAAGGGAACACATTTCGGCCTTGACCGCCTGAAAATGTTCATGCGGAAATATCACCGGCAATTCGGGGCGGACGGCTGGGTCTTGAAATGTGACATAAGAAAATATTTTTACAGTATAGATCATGGCGTTTTGAAGTCACAGCTTCGTCGGACCATTCACGATCCCGACGTTCTGTGGCTTCTTGACATGATAATTGATTCCACCGAAGGAAAAGGAATCCCGATCGGCAATCATACCAGCCAATGGTTCGCGGTCCTCTATCTTTCTGGAATGGATCACTTTATCAAGGAACGCCTGGGAATCAAGTTTTATGGCCGGTACATGGACGACTTTTATCTGATCCACAACGACAAGGATCATCTTCGATATTGCCTGGAAGAAATTCGCCGGTATGTCGAAGACCTGGGCCTGGAACTGAATCAAAAGACGGCGATCTTCCCACTGAAACAAGGAATCGACTTTCTGGGATTCAGGACCTTCATGACGGACACCGGAAAGGTCGTTCAGAAAATCCGCCGTGATAGCAAGAACCGAATCCGCCGGAAGTTGAAAAAATTCCGTGGATTGCTTGACGAAGGCCGGGTCGACTTTGAAACGATCCTGGCTTCATACGCAAGCTGGACGGGCCATGCTGAACACGGCAACAGTCACCACCTAATCAGACAGACGGACGAATTGTTCTACTGTCTATTTTCTAAAGAATTGGAGGGCTATCATGGCAAAGTTAATATCGACGTTACCCGTTGGATCAGTCGTGAAGTCAGTAAACACGAAGTACAACAATAGCGTCATTCGATTTATTGTCGGACACCAGGCTTCCGGAAGAACGAAGCTGGTCGCCGAAAGAATGATCACCCTGAAATGTTTCGACGCGATTGAAGCCAGCAATCCAGACAGCAACAGAAAAAGCTACGGAAATAACCGTTACAGTCAGTCAAATATTGATCAATGGCTAAATAGCGCGGCCGGCGCTGGGGCCTGGTACAGCGCGCGCCACGCTTACGACGCGCCGCCCAATAATGCGAATGTTTATTCCAACTACAACGAATACGACGCCCAGGCCGGCTTCCTAACATTCTTCGAAGAAAGTTTCAGGAATGCAATCCTTGACAGTACGATCAGGGTCGCAAAGAATACCGTCACCGACGGCGGCGGGTATGAAGACATAGTCCGAAAGATTTATCTTCTTTCAAACACAGAAGTCGGGCTGGCGAACGAAAACAGCGTCGCAGAAGGTACGCTGTGGGACTATTTCAACAGCGCAAGCCGAAGACAATGTTATCCAACGGCCGAAGCTGTCAGCGCGTCCGAATACACAAACGCCAGTCTTTCGTCAACGCAATACTGGTACTGGTGGTTAAGGACCCCGTACGCCGGCTATTCGTACTATGCGCGGTTTGTCAGCACGGACGGCAGTCTCAGCAGCAACTACGCGTACAATGGCAACTATGGCGTTCGGCCGGCTTTGGAAGTGGGTTCTGGAATCTTGGTATCTGATTCTGTGGATACCGACGGCGCTTATATAATCCAGTGGAACCAGCCGCCAACAACCCCGTCTTCTATTTCTCACGGAACCCCACGCGCTGGTCAATCTTTAACTATTACCACCGGAGGGTCAACCGATCCGGAAGGCAATCCGATAAATTATGTCTTCGAACGTCGCGTCGATTCCGGGGCTTATGTCCAGATCGGGATCACGTCTTCGACTTCGATCACAGACACCGTCCCGACGTCCGGAACGAATTATCAGGTCCGCGTGAAGGCGGTCGATTCCCTGGGCGCTGAATCAGCATACCAGACAGGAACGGCCACGCCTATTTCATACAATACGAATCCGGTGATCAGCGGTTCAGATCAGAACGTGGGCGCAAAAACGACACCTTTGACCTACAACTACACCGTGACCGACGCGGAATCGGCCAGTCAGACATTGACTGTCACTGAAACGGTGACGAATGGGGCTGAAACAATTACCCTTCGCACCTACACCGCAACAAGCGGAGCGACGAACACGGCTGACTTGACTTCTTTGTGGCTTCGCCTTCTGGCCGGATCGCATACTTTGACGATCAGTGTCAGCGACGGCGCCGGAGGAACGGCCCAGCGCGTGATCACTTTCAGTCGAACGGTCACAAGGTTAGCCGCTTCCCGCGCTTTTTCTACTGATGAAAAGGTCACGAAATGCTTTGTTTCTCTATACCCTTCGGATCGTCCCGTGGATAGTGTTCTTCATTGCGAAGTCACGAACAATCCTTTCGACGCTTCGCCGGTGTGGGAAGACATCACGTCGAAGGTCAACCTGTACGTTCACACATTCACGAACACAACCGTCGCAACGACTAACGGCCTGGCGTACCGCTTCACGCTTACAAAGGGAACCCAGACAATCGAAGTTATCCAGTCGACGATCAGGTTCGCCTAAAAGGAGGGAATCGAAATGTTTGATCCTAAAGAATGCGATCATGTACCGAAGGAACAGAAGGAAAACGAAAAGGACCTTCTAATCCAGCGACTTTTCACCGAAAACGAGTTCCTGAAAGGCTGTATCATGGAAATCTGTGACATAGTCTTCGCGGAAGAAATTCCAGGATAGGAGGAAATGAAATGTCTAAACTTGTGGCGCTGTATGTCAGCGAAGTCAAAGAAGGCCGAATGAACATCAACGACGTTCCGGCCGGCCTTCGATTCAAGGTCGAAACGGCCCTTTCGACTGAACAGGAAACACAGGAAAACGAGGTGGTCTAAATGAGGGCCGCCGTTTTCATATGCCTTGCAAGGCTAATATTCGGAAAGGAGGTCGTGACCATGTTAGTTCGTCTTTATGCCGGTGAAATAATCCTGGGTAAAATCCAGATCGAAGACGTCCCCCTGGGACTTCGCGCGCGCGTTTCCGCTTACCTTGCGGAAATGGGATACACCGAAAACGAAGCCGGTGTTTAATTTTCAAAGGACCCCCTTGATCATAGAGGGTCCTATCTTTTGTCGAAAGAGTGGTGAACCTATGACCGTCGAAATAGCAATTGTTATTTCGTTCTGTTCCTTCGCTTTCGCTGTATATTCTGGAATCGCAAACTTGAAACGGAACCAGAAGACAGACGATCAGAAGGACGCGACGCAAATGACAACCGTAATCGTTAAGCTGGAAAATATCAGCGCCGGAATCACAGAAATAAAATCCGAAATGGCGTCCATGAAGAACGACGTCAAGGACCTGAACACACGTCTTATCGTGGTTGAGCAGTCCACAAAATCCGCCCACAAGCGCCTTGACGAAATATGCGTCGCAAAAGTCAAAGACGCAATATGAAAGGCCGCCATGTAAGAAAGGCGAACCGTGAACCCCTATTGTGGGTGTGGGAGTTTTCGAAGCGCCTTGTGCTGATCTGTTCCACCCTTTATGTGATCAGCTTCTTCTATTCATGCGCTGTCATGTACCAGTTCCAGGATTTTTCGTATCTTGGAACTTTTATTTCCGAATCTTCGGACATTCTGAAAACCTGTGTCTTCGGTTACTTTGTGAAGGCCGGCGTCGAAAATGTCTTGAAGATCAAAAACAACAAAAAAGAAAGCGAGGATCAAAATAATGCAGAAGGTTAACTGGAAATCAAAACTTACTTCAAGAAAGTTCTGGGTGGCCGTCGTTGGCTTTGTAACCGCCCTTTTGATCGGCTTCGGCTTTGCAGAAACCGAAATCACACAGGTAACGTCTATCATTATGTCCGGCGCGACGCTGATCGCCTACATATTCGGCGAAGGGCTTGTTGACGCTTCAAGGAATACCACTGGTTCAAGCGAAACAGAAAGCGAGGGCCAGAAATGAGCAACAGCAAACTTGTAAACTACACGAAAATTTCCCCGAACAGCACGAACCCCAGGAAAGACAAGATCAGGAAGATCACGATCCACCACATGGCCGGAAATCTTACTGTTGAAACTTGCGGAAACGTGTTCGCCCCGGCTTCCAGACAGGCCAGTTCCAACTATGGAATTGGCACTGACGGCCGCGTCGGAATGTATGTCGAAGAAAAAAACAGAGCGTGGACAAGTTCAAGTGCCGCAAACGATAACCAGGCCGTGACAATCGAAGTTGCAAACGACGAAATCGGCGGAAACTGGCACGTCAGCGACGTCGCCCTGGCGAAGCTGATCGACCTGTGTGTTGATATATGTCAACGAAACGGAATTGAAAAGCTGAACTTTACCGGCGACAAGAACGGAAATCTGACCATGCACAAATATTTCGCGGCCACGTCTTGTCCTGGACCTTACCTTGAAAGCAAGTTCCCATATATCGCGGCGGAGGTCAACAAAAGACTGGGTAAGTCGGAAACGGCGCCAGCAAGCAAGCCGACGCAACAGCCTTCAACTGGGTCGAACTACCTTGTGAGGGTCACAGCAAGCGTCTTGAATATCAGAAAGGGACCTGGCACGAACTACGCCGTGACAGGACAGATCAAAGACAAGGGCGTTTATACCATTGTCGAAGAATCTAATGGCTGGGGCAAGCTAAAGAGCGGCGCCGGCTGGATCAGTCTTTCATATACGAAAAAAGCATAAAATAAAAAGGCGGACGGGGATCAAACCCTGTCCGCTATTTTTATTATCAAGGCGAAACAATCCTGGAAGACCAGAATGTCTTCAAAGGGGTTCGCCTTATTTTGTTTTGGTGGAGGGGAAGACGTCAAAGTCGAACCCACGT
>Ga0154089_119_pt1 | contig 48566 bp, 43 predicted proteins | sample DehspFTH1_FD_150125 | JGI IMG/M metagenome (GOLD analysis project Ga0154089, IMG submission 150125) | reverse complement strand
AGACCGCAGGGACAAAGACCGCCTGGTGAATTCAGACCACAGGGTCAAAGACCACCGATGAGCGGCGATCGGCCGTATGCGCCAAGACCGCAGGGCGATTTTCGTCCATCACATCGTCCTGCAGGTGATGACCGGAGACCACAGGGCGGCGGACGCCCGTTCTCCGATAGCGGAAGAAGACCTTCCCAGGGACAGCGCCCAGGGACAGATAAAAAAGCCCCCCAAACTCAAAGGATCAAGATTGAAGGAAAATCTGTTGAGCTTACTGTCGCTGAGCAGCCAGTAAAACGCCAGCCGCCGGAGAAAAAGAAAGCCCATGAAAATAAAGAGTTTCTATTTGATAAACGGCGTAATGACGAAAAAGATTTTTCCTCTATCTTAAGAAAAAATGACCGAAACCAACCAAACCGGAACCAACCCAGTAAGATGGTTAAAGAAGTGGTTCCCAAGCATATTATTATTCCTGAGTCCTTGTCAGTTCAGGAGCTGGCGCTCAGAATGAGCCGCAAAGCCGGTGAGGTCATCAAGGAATTAATGAAGCTTGGTGTGATGGCGACCATCAATCAGGAAATTGATGCTGATACAGCGACGATTGTAGCTACCGAAATGGGTATGACGATTGAGGTTAAAGCCGAGAAATCCATGGCAGTCATTGAGGAAGTAGAAGATGATGCGTCCACGCTCAAATTCCGTCCTCCTGTTGTGACGGTCATGGGTCACGTCGATCACGGAAAAACATCTTTGCTCGATGCGATTCGTTCCGCCAATGTCATAGCATCTGAAGCCGGCGGGATTACCCAGCATATCGGTGCTTATCAGGTGGAAATTAAAAACCAAAAGATTACTTTTTTGGATACTCCTGGTCACGAGGCTTTTACAGCTATGAGAGCGAGAGGGGCTCAGGTCACGGACATTGCCATACTGGTAGTGGCTGCGGATGATGGCGTTATGCCCCAGACCGTGGAAGCGATTAATCATGCCAAAGCGGCCAATGTACCGATTATTGTAGCGATCAATAAAATTGATAAAGAAAACGCTAATCCGGACCGTGTTAAACAGGAACTGACCGAGTACGGCCTGGTTGTTGAAGAATGGGGCGGGGATACGATCACCGTGCCGGTCTCGGCCAAAGCCAGACTTAACATTGACAACCTGCTGGAAATGATCCTGCTTGTTGCGGAGATGAAAGATCTAAAGGCTAATCCGAATCGACTGGCAACCGGAACCGTTATCGAAGCGAAACTCGATAAAGGTAAGGGGCCTGTGGCAACGGTTCTGGTCTCCAAAGGTACGCTGAATATTGGTGATATTATTATTGCTGGGCATTCATTTGGCCGGATCAGAGCTATGGTTGATGACAAAGGCCGCAGGGTCAAAAAAGCCGTCCCTTCCATGCCTGTAGAGGTTCAAGGGTTGTCTGAAGTTCCACCGGCCGGAGAAATCTTCAATGTTGTCAACGACGAGAAGCTTGCCCGCAGTATTACCGATGCGCGCGTCGATGAGAAAAAGGCCGAAGAAGTCAAGCAAAAGTCCAGGATCAGCCTCGATGACCTTTTTGATAAGATCAAAGAAGGCGAAGTCAAAGATTTGAACATCATTATTAAAGCTGATGTTCAGGGTTCTGTCGAAGCGATTAAACAGTCTCTGGCCAAGCTGACGACCTCGGAAGTCCGGGTAAACATCATTCACGGCGGAGTCGGTGCGATCAGTGAATCCGACGTGATGCTCGCTGCTGCTTCCAATGCGATCATCATTGGCTTTAATGTCAGACATGATTCCAATACGAAATCGACAGCAGAACTCCAGGGTGTCGATATCAGAATGTACAGAGTCATTTATGATGCGATTGATGATATCAAAGCCGCTATGGAAGGTATGCTCGATCCTGATTTTAAGGAAGTCATTCAGGGTAAAGCGGAAGTCCGCCAGATTTTCAAGGTGCCAAAGGCTGGAACTGTTGCCGGCAGCTATATAACCGACGGTAAGATTCATCGATCGGATAAGATCAGGGTTATCAGAGACGCAATTGTCATCCACGAGGGAGACCTGGAATCTCTGAGACGTTTCAAAGATGATGCCAAGGAAGTTGCGGAAGGATACGAATGCGGGATTGGCTTAAAGAACTTCAATGATCTTAAAGAAGGAGATATCTTGGAAGCCTTTACGATGGAGGAAGTTAAAAGAGAGCTCTAGACTAGCATTGGAGGTTTTCTGAATGGCTAAACACAGGGCTTTTCGCCTGGCAGAATCGATCAAAGCAGAAGTGGCACAGATGATCCGGGAGGATATCAAAGATCCGCGGCTCGGATTCGTGACCGTCACGGATGTGGAGGTAGCTGACGATTTGCGGCATGCCAAAATATTCGTCAGCGTATTGGGAACAGAAGAGGAAATGAAAAGCAGTTTGGATGTTTTAAATAAAGCATCCGGATATCTGCGCAGCGAACTGGGTAAAATCATCAGCCTGCGCTATTTTCCCGAGATCACTTTCAAGTATGATCAGTCTATTGAACATGGCGCCCATATTTCCAAGCTGCTTCGTGAGGTTGGCGCGAAAGGTGAATCCAGCGATGGACAAGACGACGAATAAGGTGATCTCAGAACTGGCCAAAAAATTGGATACAATCTCCGAGGCTGCACTGCTTACGCATATATCCCCAGATGGGGACTGCATAGGTTCAATGCTTGCTTTGGGGATTGCCTTAGAAGGTCTGAACAAAAAAATATGTTATTATAATCCTGGGTTTCTGCCGGTAAATTTGAAGTTTCTTCCGGGTGTGGACAAGATATGTTCTGTTCTGCCTCCGGAAGAGTTTCCAGAAACCCTTATTTTTATTGACTGCGCTGAAGCGGAAAGGGCGCATAGCGGTCTTTACCCGGAGTTTCTTCAGGGAAAAACGGTGATTAATATTGATCATCATATTTCCAATAACGGTTTCGGTACGGTTAATTGGATTGATGCCGGCGCAGCCGCCACAGGTGAAATGATTTTTCACCTGCTGGGTGAAATGGGAGTTTCCATGACCAAGGAAATTGCAGAGAATCTCTATACTGCGATTATTACGGATACAGGCAGGTTCAGCTACAGCAATACCACAGTCGAAAGCTTCAGGATTGCTGCGGAATTGCTCAAAACAGGCCTTGATCTTGTTCAGATCAACAATATACTGTTTGAACAGAAAAGCTTGGCTCAGACCAGACTGCTGCAAAAAGCGCTGACGAACCTGGAACTTCATCAGCAGGGAACGATGGCTGTCATTGTTCTGACCAGAGAAGACTTTGAAGAAACAGGTGCAGATGAGAGCTTAAGTGAAGGCTTGGTGAACTATGCACGCAATATCGAAAAGGTGGAAGCTGCTGCGCTGTTAAAAGAAATTGCCCCGGATGAAATCAAAGTCAGTTTCCGATCCAATACCTGGCTTGATGTAAACCAAGTTGCGAGCCGGTTCGGCGGAGGCGGACACCGGCGGGCATCAGGCTGTTCTATTAATGGAACAATGGGTCAAGCCAGGCAAATGATTGTATCTGCACTTGAGGAGGCCCTGAACGTTGGACGGGATCATTAATGTTTTAAAACCTGTTGGCATGACTTCCACAGACGTTGTTAGGTGGCTGCTTCGGAAAACACAGGCCGGCAAGGCAGGCCATATTGGGACGCTGGATCCCGGAGCTGCCGGGGTGCTTCCGATTTGCCTTGGCAAGGCAACGCGGCTGGCAGAATACCACAGCGACCAGGGAAAAAGTTATAGAGCTGAGATTACACTCGGAATCACGACAGATACGCAGGATGCTTTCGGACAGGAACGATCGAGGATTGTGCCTATGGTATCACGAGAACAATTTGCAAATACACTGGAGAATTTTCTTGGTGTCATTGAACAGGAACCGCCGATGTATTCCGCTGTCAGAAAAAATGGCAGGCATCTGTACGAATATGCCCGCCAGGGGATCGATGTTGCAAGAGAAAAAAGACAGGTTGAGATCAAGCGGCTGGATCTGGTGGAATGGCATGAAGAGACGTTTCCAAGAGTTCTATTCGATGTGGAATGCTCCAAAGGAACGTATATACGCACTTTATGTCACGATATTGGCGCTGCCCTGGGTTGTGGTGCACATATGTCCTTTTTGCTCAGATTAAGCGCAGGCAAGTTTACGCTGGATTCCACCTACACACTGGAAGAGATTGATCAGGCGCTTGCCGACGGCGATGAACACATGCTCCTGGCTCCGGAATGGGGGCTCACACTGCCAAAGGCAAGTATACCGGCCTATCGGCTTGCCGCTTTCCGAAACGGGCTTTCTACCGGAGGGGATCTTGTTGATGCTGAAGTGTACGGGGAACAGCTTCCTGTTCAGGTATTTTGTGAGGGACGTTTTATTGGCGTAGGGAATTGGGAAAATGGATGTTTATGCCCCAATAAGGTCATGGGTTAGCAAAGGTTAACAAGGTACTAGGGGGTAAAGGTTTTTGGAAGTTTGCACTTTGATTCCGGGATACAAATTTGAGCCGACTGTGCTTGCTCTGGGGAATTTTGACGGTATACACCTAGGACATCAGGAGCTGTTGAAGCACGGCCTGGAGAAAGCACGTTCACTGAAGACATTGTTTTCAGTTTTGCTTTTTGATCCCCATCCGCTGAAAGTACTTCATCCAGATAGAAAACTGGAATTGATTACCGGCAAGGATGAGAAAATCATGCTATTTGAAAAATTTGGCGTAGACAGAGTGCTCTTATTGCCTTTCTCTCCGGGATTTGCCGAGACAACGCCGCAGGAATTCGTTGAAAATATTCTGCTGAAGATCAGGGCCGTTCATGTTATCGTTGGCTTCAACTACTCCTTTGGCTGTCATGGCAAAGGAAAACCTAGCGACCTAGAAAAGTTTGGTGAAACTTACAATTTTGGGGTAAGTGTTGTCCAAGCCCAGATGCTTGACGACAGAGTGATCTCTTCGACCGAAATCAGACGTGCACTTCTGAACGGGGATATCGATCTGGCCAAGTTGATGATGGGACGCGCACCTACGATTATCGGAACGGTGGTTTACGGTGACGGGCGGGGTAGGGATATTGGATTTCCGACAGCCAACATAGAGACGCGTGAGGACTTGCTAATCCCCAAAAATGGTGTGTATGTCGTTACTGCAAAAATTGACGGCAGGATCTACGGCGGGATGATGAACGTCGGGATTGTACCGACCTTTAAAACCGGCCTGGAGAAAACCATTGAGATTCATTTTTTTGATTTTCACGGAGATTTATATCGGAAGGACTTATTCATAGATATTCAGGCCAGATTGCGTTCCGAGAAGAAATTTAATGGAGTCAAGGAAATCACGGAGCAACTCGGTAAAGACATGAAAGCCGCAAAACAAAAGCTGCAAAAACAAAACTTTACAAAATTTATGGAATAAGTTAAAATGACAAGGGTAACCGCTGACTGGGTTCGACGAATCTCCACCGTCTTACTTGGCAGCAGGCGCTTAAAAAATATGGAGGTGCAGAACCAATGCTTACACCGGAGAAAAAGAAGGATATCATTGCGAAGTTTCAGCAGCATGAAGGAGACACAGGTTCACCCGAGGTTCAGATCGCTCTTCTCACTACGAGAATCAATGAGCTGACAGAACATTTCAAGACCCATAAGAAAGATCATCATTCCCGCCGGGGTCTTTTTAAATTGATTGGACAACGCCGTGCAATGCTGAACTACCTCAAGAAATCCGATTTTAATCGTTACCGCACAGTAGTAACAGAACTTGGCTTACGTCACTAAAAACCATCGAAAATATTTTGGTCATTCAATTTATATGTCGATATTTACAGGAGCGTGTTCAGCGCTCTTTGTATTTATGTATTAGGGTATTTATCTTAAGAAAAATTGTCCGGATTGTTTTTTTTGTTCGGGTGCAGGAAATAATAAATAATATGTCGAACACACTCCGGATAATAAAAAATTGTGAATAAAAGAAGCGTATTTAAGGAGGTTTCCAAAGTGACTCAAGAAGTCTTGGAACGCTCGCTACAGGTTGGAGGCAGAAACCTGTCGTTTGAAACCGGTATCATAGGTCGTCAAGCCGGTGGGGCAATTTATGCCAGATATGGAGACACAGTCATATCTGCATTTGCAACGACCAGTTCTAAACCACGGGAAGGGATCGACTTTTTCCCTTTGACTGTTGATTTGGAAGAACGTTTTTATGCCGTAGGAAAGATTCCCGGTGGATTCATCAAAAGAGAAGGCAGACCTAGTGAGAGGTCTATATTGTCGTCAAGACTGATAGACAGACCGGTCCGTCCGCTTTTCCCGGACGGTTATCGTAACGATGTACAGATCAGTGCGATGGTCATGTCCGTCGATCAGGACTGTGCGCCGGACGTAACGGCTATCAACGCAGTTTCGGCTGCGCTCACGATTTCCGATATTCCTTTTCTGGGTCCTATCGCCGCCGTGGTTGTCGGACTTGTCGACGGAGAGTTTGTCGTTAACCCAACGGTAGCCCAGGCGGAAATCAGTAAAATGCATCTGACTGTTGCTGGAACCAAAGATGCGATTATGATGGTCGAGGCTGGCGCCAAGGAAGTCCCTGAGGACCAGATGCTTGAAGCGATCATGTTTGCGCACGAAGAAATTAAAAAGATAGCAGCGTTTATTGAGAGATACAGGGAGGCGGCCCTGGAAGTGGGACTTGCCAAAGCCAAAAGAGAAGTCACTCCGGTCGAGATCCCTGCGGAAATATCCGACAAGGTCCTGGCCTGGGGTTATGACAAGCTCGATCAGGCTATCCGTATTGAAGAAAAACTGGCCCGCCAGGAAGCTGTTGAAAAGGTCAAAGCAGACGCGCTCGAAGTTTTTGCCGAGGAATTTCCTGAGAATTTAAAATTAGTTACGAAAATATTGGATGACCTGACCCATAAAATTGTCCGTAAGCTGATTACCCACGAACATATCAGACCTGACGGCCGTGCTTTGGATGAGATCAGACCAATCACGATTGAAGTCGGACGTCTGCCGAGAACACATGGTACCGGTCTGTTTACGCGCGGACAGACACAGGTACTCACGGTTGCGACGTTAGGAGCTGCCGGTGATGAGCAGATTATTGACGGTTTGGGATTGGAAGACTCTAAACGTTATATGCACCATTATAATTTTCCGGCCTTTAGTGTCGGCGAAGTCCGTCCAAACAGGGGACCGGGCAGACGTGAGATTGGTCACGGCGCTTTGGCAGAACGCGCCTTGCTGCCGATGATTCCTCCGGAAAGTGAATTCCCGTATACGCTGCGTCTGGTTTCCGAAGTATTGGAGTCCAACGGGTCGAGCTCCATGGCTTCCGTCTGCGGCAGCACACTCGCTCTAATGGATGCAGGGGTTCCGATTAAGGCCCCGGTAGCTGGGATTGCGATGGGATTGATTAAAGAAGAAGACCATTTTGCGATTCTTACCGATATTCAGGGTTTGGAAGACCACGACGGTGATATGGACTTTAAAGTAGCCGGTACTGCCGAGGGCATTACAGCACTGCAGATGGATATCAAGATCAAAGGCGTCAACCGTGAGATCCTCACTCAGGCTCTGGCTCAGGCCAAGGCCGGCAGGATGTTCATCTTGGACAAAATGCTGCAGGTTCTGCCGCAGCCCAGACCGAATCTTTCACCCTATGCACCGAGGATTATTACGTTCTCGATTCACCCTGACAAAATCAGGGATGTCATCGGACCAGGCGGCAAGATCATTAAGAAGATCGTCGAAGAGACCAAAGTTAAAATCGATATTGAAGATGACGGTCAGGTATTTATCGCTGCAGTGGATGGTGAAGCCGGAGACAAGGCAGCTGAAATCATCCGCGCTTTGACGCAGGACATTGAAGTTGGAAAGATCTACAAAGGCAAAGTTGTCCGGATCATGGATTTTGGCGCCTTTGTTGAAGTCATTCCAGGTGTACTTGGACTTCCGGGAAAAGACGGCCTTGTGCATATCTCCCAGCTCGATGTGAACCGCGTGAACAAAGTAGAAGATATCGTCAAACTTGGCGACGAGATCATCGTCAAGGCTACCGGCATTGACAAGCAGGGCAGATTGAACCTGTCCCGTAAAGACGCCCTCGGACAGAGCTAGGGCCAGAAAGAATAAGGAATTTTTGCGAGCTTAGGCCTGCAATCATTAAACGGAGCTAACTAAACTCAGCTCACAGAAGGCGTCTCATATTATTGAGGCGTCTTTTTCTATTCTTGGGCAGTGTAGCCTTGCCAGATATTCCGCTCACACGTTTCCGCAGCTACAAACAGGAATCTCGCTAACACGCCAAAACCTCCTACTCTAATACGTTATGGTACTTGAAATTAGTGTCTCCGTAATGCATAACCAGCGTCAAGCGAGCACGATGCGGAGCGCGGCTTTTTGTGCCATGGATGGCACAATAGCCGAAAGCGGTTATGCATTATGGAGACCTACCTAAGTAAGTACTTAATAGTCAATATAGAATGACGTCTGTATTACTTCTCATCGTCATATTAATGTAGGGGAGGGGATGCAAATGTCGTTTTTTCCTCTGACGAAGATTAAATTTAAAGCAATTACCCTGCTGGTTGTTTTTATCGGTCTAACCCTGATGCAAAGCCGGGTTGTTGGAGTCAGCAACCCGAATTTGCCTGTTCCGATCGATCAGGTTCAGACAGATAATAAAATGATTGCGCTTACCATTAATGTCGACTGGGGGGAAGCGTATATCCCGGAAATACTGGATATCCTCGATCGTTATCAGGCCAAGGCAACGTTTTTTGTGACGGGTAAATGGGCAGCCAAGCATCCTGAACTTATTCAGCAGATTGCAGCAAAAGGACATTTGCTTGGCAATCACAGCTATTCCCATCCGCATCCAGACAACCTGACTGTGTCCAAAAATATAGAGGAGTTAAGCAAAACAGAAAATATAATTAAAGAAGCGACCGGGTGCAAAACGACATACTATGCCCCTCCGTATGGGGAAAAAGGGAAAAACGGACTTCAGGCAGCAGATGAACTGGGTTATACGACTATTCTCTGGACGCTGGACACGATTGACTGGAAGCTGGAGAGCACGCCGGAACTGATAGCCCAGAGAATTCTGAATCCTAAAATACGATATGGCGTAAAACCGGAGAAAAAAGGTGCTATTGTCCTGATGCATCCAAAGGAGAATACCGTCAAGGCGTTGCCCGATATCTTAGCCGGTTTAAAAAATGAAGGTTTTAGTTTCGTAACGATAGAAAAATTAATAACAACTGGATTAACAGGAAATACTACTCCTTGAGCAAAATGAAGGGGTGGTACAATTGAAAAAAAGATTCTTGGGCATCATTCTGAGTCTGCTGACCATGATACTGACAGCAGGCAGTCCTCTATATGCCCAAAATACCAGGTTGTCCGGAGAAATGACGATCGAGACGTCCAGTTTATCAAGCGGAAAATGGACGCTTCCATATGTAACAGCGCATTCGGCAGTGCTGCTTGACGCGGAAACAGGAGAGCTGCTATATGACAGAGACGGAAATGCCCAGCGGCCACCCGCTAGCACTACCAAGATCATGACCGCAATCCTGGCTCTGGAATTGACAGATCAGGAGGAGATAGCCACGGTCAGTGAGAAAGCTGGCAATGTTGGGGAATCCTCTATTTATCTGGACAAGGGAGACAAGATTAAGATTGGAGAATTACTGGAAGGAGCGCTCTTAAGCTCCGGTAATGATGCGTGTGTCGCGCTTGCTGAAAAGACCGCCGGAAGTCAGGATGAGTTTATCCGGCTAATGAATCAGAAAGCAGTCTCGCTGGGTGCTTATAACACAAATTTTATCAATCCAAACGGTCTGCCCGATCCAAATCATTATTCCACGGCATATGACCTGGCTCTTATCACCAGATATGCGATGAATACCTCTCAATTTGCCGAAATCGTAAGCCAAAAATATTCAGTCATTAACTTTGAGGAGCCCCGTAAGTCTCAAAATGCCAAAAACACCAATAAACTTCTGTGGAATTATCCTTTGGCGGATGGTGTAAAAACGGGAACGACCAATGCAGCAGGGAAATGCCTGGTCGCGTCAGCCAGTAAAGACGGGCGGAGACTGATCTGCGTTGTACTGAATGCCCCGGATCGTTTCGGAGATGCCCAAAGACTTCTGCAATGGGGCTTTGATTATACCGGAATCATTGAAATAGGGAAAAAAGGGGACGTTGCAGGCAACTTTGCGATTTCAAATACGCAACTTCCGCTGGTTCTAAGCAAAGATATCCGGCTCTGTCTTGAAAAAGACACGATTAAAAGTCTTAAGATGCAGATAAACTTAAGGACGGAGATTGACTATCCAATTAAAGAAGGAGACATTCTAGGTCATTACCAAATTTATGCAGGGGACAAGCTTCTTAAAGAAGTACCGCTCCTGGCACAGCATGATGGGAAAAACCCGGACAATCTTCCTGGAAGAGTCCGAATCTTTGTGGACGATTTACTGGATTTCTTTGCTAAGAAAGGATAAACTAAATAGAGCGTTATCTATGTGCTTAAGGGGGAAGAACATTGCATCGAAAACACGTATTGCCTAACGGAGTCCGTATCATCACCGAAGAGATAGATTTTGTCCGTTCCGTGGCAATCGGGATTTGGGTCGGAACAGGGTCCCGGAACGAAACGGCAGGGTATGAAGGGATCTCACATTTTATTGAACATATGTTTTTCAAAGGAACCGAAAAACGAAGTGCCCGTCAGCTAGCCGAGTCTCTGGAAGCTGTCGGTGGTCAGATCAATGCGTTTACAACGAAGGAACTTACCTGTTATTACGCCAAAGTGCTGGATGAGGACATTTCTCTCGCGGTTGATGTCTTAAGTGATATGTTTTTTAACTCTCTCTTTGATCCGAAGGAGATAGATAAAGAAAAAAATGTTGTCATTGAAGAAATCAAAATGTATCAGGATTCTCCGGATGAGCTGATCCATGATCTCTTTTCCCAATATGTCTGGCATAAAGACCCGCTGGGCAAACCGATCCTTGGTATTGAAGAAACCATTCATGATTTAAGCAGTGAGAAGGTCAGGCATTATCTAGAGACGCACTATACACCTGATCAGGTTGTCATTGCGGTAGCCGGAAAAATCAAGCATGAGGATATCATCCGCCAGCTAGCCATGTTCGGTGATTTTCAGAGACAAAGAACAGATTCCATCAAGGAAAACCCTCAGGGGACGACCTGTAGAAAAGCGGTTGGCAAAGATACCGAGCAGATGCACCTGATTGTCGGGGTGCCGGGGCTTGGACAGGATCATGAGGATATTTATGTGATGCATGTGATCAACAGCATTTTAGGTGGAGGGCTTAGTTCGCGCCTTTTTCAGGAAATCAGGGAACAGAGAGGTCTGGCGTATTCTGTCTATTCCTATCACTCCACCTATGTCGACACCGGTCTGTTTGCGGTGTATGCAGGCACGAGCCCTGGAAATACGGATGAAGTCATCAAATGTATCCTCGATGAATTGAATAAATTAAAAAGAGAAGGATTAACTGAAGAGGAACTCATGAAAACGAAAGCCCAGATCAAGGGCAACCTTTATCTGGGACTGGAATCTGTTAGCAGCAGGATGAGCAGGCTCGGCAAAACAGAGCTGTCTTTTGGCGAAGTAAAAACACCGGAAGAGGCAGTTGAAAAACTGGAAAAGGTCACCACGGCCGATGTCACGAGAGTGATGGAGCGTCTCTGGCAGAAAGACAAAATCAGCATCCTCACGCTGGGACAAAAGGATTATAATACAGATTTTGACAGGATTATTGAGGAAGCTTTTGCGGAAACATGATGCCATAAAGGCAAAGAAAAAATGCGGAGGAAGAGGAAAACGATGCTGGAAGAGAGGATTCGAGTCAAGATAAAGAAGATTTCGGACGGAGATGCGGATAGATCCAATGTACCTTTTTATGCAACGGCAGGAGCTGCAGGCGCAGACCTCTTTGCTTCTCTGGATCAGGACATGGTTGTGAGGCCAGGGGAAAGGGTCCGTGTTCCTACCGGAATAGCCATAGAACTACCAGGCCCGCAGGTGGTAGCTTTTGTGTTTGCCCGCAGCGGCCTGGCAGATAAAAAAGGTCTTGCTTTAAGCAACGGTGTCGGGGTCATTGATTCCGACTTCCGGGGTGAAATTAAAGTGCTGATGATTAATCTTGGAAAAGAAGACGTTGTCGTCAGCAATGGTGACCGCATTGCCCAGATTGCGTTTATGCCCGTCTGCCGGGCCATTTTTACAGAGGTTGAAGATCTGGGTGACACACTTAGGGGCGAAGGCGGATTCGGCTCAACTGGCTTATAGAAAGTCAGTTAAGCTGATTCATTTTATTGTCCAAGTCTTTTCGGCCTTTTCAAAAAGAAAGTCAAAAAGACTGCTAACAAACATAGGATACACGAAATGGTAAACGCAAGTGAATAGCTTTTCGTGGCATCCGCGATTTGGGCTGCCATCAGGGGGCCAAAGACACCGCCGACACCCCAGGCAGTAAAGACAAAACCGTAATTCACACCGGCATGTTTTGTGCCGAAATAATCATAGGTTGCGGAAGGGAAAAGTGAAAGCAAAGAACCGTAGCCTAATCCTGCAATCGCTGCACCTAACGCAATTAATACCGGAGTATTGTAAGTGCTGAAAGCGAGCATGTTGAGTGCCTGGATCAAAAAGAAAATACGCATCGACCAGGAACGCCCTATTTTATCGGAAAGCCAGCCGGCAATAACCCTGCCGGAGGCATTAAAAACAGCCAGCAAAGCGACCATCGCGTACCCCCAGGAAATACCGGCCTGCGTCTTGGCAATTGAAGAAAGCTGGCTGATAATCATCAGCCCGGCGCTTGCTCCTGCCGCATACATCAACCAAAGCAGATAGAACTCCTGCTTTTTTAGCATTTGTCGCCAGCTCAGACCGCCTGCCAGGGCAACGGAAACTGAAGGGGAAGGCGTTACGCCCTGGTACTGGCCGTTTAGAGCGGAAGGAACAGTCAATACTTGGGCAAGCAAAACAATAATCAGTAAGAACAGGATCCCTTCAATACGGAAAGTGTTCTCTATACCAAATCTTCCCAGCAAAGCATTGGTTAATGGTGCGATATAAAGAGAAGCCAAACCAAAACCGGCAACAACAACACCCGAGATCAGACCTTTTTTCTCTGGGGGAAACCATTTGACTGCGGCAGGTGTCGCAGCCGAGTATCCGAGCCCGATCCCCATCCCGGCAATTAAACCGAAAGAAACAATCAGCATGGTCAGTGAGTGCGTAAAGCTGCTCAAGATTAAACCACTGCCTGCCATGATTCCGCCAAGGGCAGCAATCCAGCGGGGGCCGTACCGGTCTTGAAGATATCCGCCTGGAACCATCATCAAGGCAAACACTGCGCAAGCAACCATATACGGAACAGAAGCCGCTGTTTTAGTCCAGTGAACCTGCTCAATCAGGGCAGCTGCAAAAACGCTCCAGGTGTAAAGAACGCCAAGCGCCAAATTGATGCCGGTTCCGGCCAAGGTAACTGTCCAACCTTGTCTCGCTCTGTTCATCATTATCTTCCTTTCTTTTTCTGTCCGTCAATCCTGATGGAATCCGGCCAGCGTTATCTTTTTACGTATCTTATCAGAAAAGAGATCAAAGGTTTGTGATTCTGACTGCAAAAGCAGTATTCAGCACGTCAACGGAAGATAATAAAGCGTTACCCGTTTACGGAAGAATAATGCCGTTTTTTCCCTCATAGATATGCTTAGGGGGGATTCCAAATGAAAGCCCTGAAGCGTTTATGAGTATTCTATATAGTGTTCTGCTGGCGCTCGGGATTGCTGTATCATTGAGAACCAGAGTAAAAGTCATGATGTGGAGGTCTCCTGAGGCGCCTAACCGTTTGGCCAAAGCCATTACCCAGCTGGTCGGGACTGCGGGCGGAATTTATATATCTTTGGAACTGCTGCTGACCTTTCTAGGGATACCCGAAAACATCTGGAATCCTTCATCGGTTTATTTTATAAAACCACTGGCTGTTTTTTCGCTGATCATTGCGATACTGCAGCCCTATGGTCAAAAACTATGGGAAACGTTCCGGGGCAGGAGTGTGTAATATGCTTTTAAGTGAACTGTCAGGAAAAGAAATTATCAATCTTCATGATGGCGCGAAGCTCGGTTCAATTGGCGAGAGTGATATTAAAATTAGCCCCGAAGGAAAAATTGAGGCAATTATCATTGATTCAAGAGCGGGGTACGGAAGGTTTTTTAATAAAAACAGTGAAAAAGAAAGCGGGTACGTGGTCGTCCCCTGGAAAGCCATCAAAAAAGTAGGCAGCGAAGTGATTATCGTAGATATTGATATGTAGGACCGCTCCTTGCCGTCCATGGCATCGGCATTAGGCCATCCGTGGCCGTCATTTGACAGGTTTCTATTGATATAATAGAATAAGAAGAGTATTAAACCCCGAAAGGCTTCTGGCGCGGGGTTTTGCGTTATCGTATTCAGGAGGGGTATATTTGAACAAAATACGCGTATTTGTTGCCGGAGCATGTGGCAAAGTGGGCATGGAAACAGTCAGGACAATACGTCTGCAGAAGGATATGGAGCTTGTAGGGGTATCGGATATTCAGAATCAAGGGAAGGATATTGGATTAGTCCTTGGACAGCCACCATTTGACATACAGATTTCCGGACAGATGGAAATAGAAAAATTAAAAGAATTACATGTAGATATTCTCGTTGATTTTACGAATCCCCAATCGGTGTTTTCCAATGCCAAAACTGCAATTAAGGCGGGAGTTATTCCTGTTATTGGAGCGACTGGGCTGGACGACCATGAAATTAGCGAATTGGAAGATCTGTCCAAAGCGGCCGGCACCGGAGTTTTTATAGCACCGAATTTTGCGCTTGGCGCAATCCTGATGATGAAGTTTGCAAAAGAAACCGCAAAATACTTTCATCATGTCGATATTGTTGAATATCATCATGATCAGAAGCTGGATGCACCTTCCGGCACTGCTTTGAAAACCGCGGATATGATCTCTGAGATCCGGGAACCAATCATCCAGGGACATCCGAACGAATATGAGAAAATACCCGGTGCACGGGGCGGAGACCTGAATGGCATTCACATCCATTCCATCCGTTTACCGGGACTGATCGCCCATCAGGAAGTCATTTTCGGAGGGGCCGGACAGACGCTTACGATTCGTCACGACGCGTATACACGGGAAACCTACATGCCTGGGGTGATGCTGGCTATTCGCAAAGCATATAAGCTGACCGGACTTGTTGTTGGACTCGAGAATTTCCTAGATTAGGTTAAGCACCGCGTTTCTCGGCTGCTCATATACTGGATAGTAGTTAACTGGACACTATCCAGTAAGGAGGCATAAACATGAATGCGGTACTTGAAGGAGTTCGCCTGGCAGTAATCGGCGGGGATGATAGAGAAATATTTCTTGTCCCTGAGCTGCAAAAGTGTGGGGCGAAGATCATCGGGCTCGGTCTGGAAAAGTCTTCGCTTGGAGACAGCATTGAGCATGCCAAATCTTTTACCGAGATTATTGCTAAAGCAGATGCGCTTATCTTACCTATGTTTGGGACAGATGAGCGGGGCCTGATCAAAGCAAAGTATTCTAATTCTCCGATCATCTTAAATAATGAAGTTCTGGAATCGATTCCGCCTAGTGTTCCGCTGTTTATAGGCTGGGCCCGTCCTGCCCTAATCAGTGCAGCCGAAAAGATGAACATAGACCTCGTGGAAATAGCAAACCGTAATGAAATGGTCATTTTGAATTCGATACCTTCAGCCGAGGGGGCGGTTCAGATGGCAATGGAGGCCACCACGATCACCATTCACAGCAGTGAAAGCTTTGTTTTGGGTCTTGGACGCTGCGGCATGACACTGGTGAATCTACTGAAGGGAATGGGAGCAAGAGTTACGTGTGTTGCACGTAAGCCCTCAGACCAAGCCCGGGCTGTAGAGATGGGAGTACATTCAATCGGTTTTTCTGATCTTGAAAAGGAAATCAACAGGGCGGAAATTGTTTTCAATACCGTACCAGCCCTGATTCTTGGCAGAGATCTGCTGAACAAAATGTCCCGGGAAACCGTCATTATTGATATTGCCTCTATTCCGGGAGGTATTGACTTTGAATATGCCCAGATGCTTGGTATTAAGGCTCAGCTTGCCCCTGGCCTGCCAGGTATTGTTGCGCCAAAGACTGCCGGAAAAATGCTGGCGAAGCTTTATCCGCCTCTGATTCTTGAGCACCTTGCACCTGCTGCTGCAGTCCGGAGGGGGGTGCCCAAAAATGAGATTTGAAAAGCTGCACATCGGTTTCGCGCTGACCGGTTCCCATTGTACCCTTGGCCAGGTCATGGGGGTGATCAGACAGCTTGTCGAAGAAGGAGCAGATATAACGCCGATTGTTTCGGAGTCCGTTAATACAGTGGATACGAGATTCGGAGAAGCAGCGTACTGGAAAGCTAGACTTAAAGAGATTACAGGGAAAGACCCGATCAGAACTATTCCGGAAGCAGAACCGATCGGGCCGGGCAAGTTTTTTGATTGCATGGTTATTGCGCCTTGTACCGGAAATACACTTGCCAAACTCGCTAACGGAATCACCGATACACCCGTCTTAATGGCTACCAAAGCACATTTGCGCAACTTAGGACCCGTGGTAATTGCTATATCTACAAATGACGGGTTAGGGGTTAACGCTAAAAATATTGGAGCTTTACTCTTAGCCAAGAATATCTATCTGGTGCCTTTTGGTCAGGACAGCCCGCTCAAAAAAACCAATTCTCTCGTTGCCCAGATGAATAAAATACCGGACACGATATTGATGGCCTGCCAGGGAAAGCAAATCGAACCGCTCTTGGTAGAAATTACTTCTTCTGAGTAGCCAAAATATTTAGTATCCTATGAGAGAATAATGATTTATACTATATTAATACTTAGTTGTCGAAAGTGAATTGTCAGAATTATTGAATATTCATGTTTAGGAGGATCTCAATGCCAAATATTGCAATTGTCGGGGCAACGGGTGCCGTTGGTCAGGAATTTTTGAAAATTCTTGCAGAACGGAAGTTTCCGGTGGATGAGCTTCGCTTGCTTGCGACGAAAAGATCAAGCGGATCACGGATTTCCTGGCAGGGAAAAGAAATAGAAGTACAAGAAACAACGAATCAGAGCTTTCAAGGCATTGATATCGCCTTATTTGCGGGTGGTTCCGCCAGTACGGAGTATGTGCCGGCCGCAGTCAGGAGCGGAGCAGTCGTTATTGACAACAGCAGTGCTTTTCGGCTAAATCCGGATGTTCCTCTGGTTGTGCCTGAAGTCAACCCCGAAGATGTTAAATGGCATAAAGGGATTATTGCCAATCCGAACTGTTCCACGATTATCATGGTCGTGGCACTGAAACCACTCGAAACTCTTTCGCCAATCAAGCGCATTGTGGTATCGACGTATCAGGCAGTTTCAGGCGCGGGAAAAGAAGGGATTATTGAACTGGAGGAACAGGTGAAGTCGTGGAGCAACGGGGAAAAGATCACGGATATCGATACCTTCCCATATCAGATCGCCTTTAATCTGATACCCAGAATTGATGTATTCCAGGAGGGTGACTATACAAAGGAAGAATGGAAAATGGTCAAGGAAACCCAAAAAATCTTCCACAGGGATGATATGCGTATTACGGCTACCTGTGTCCGTGTTCCAGTCTTTCGTTCCCACTGTGAATCCATCAATATTGAGACTGAGAAAAAAATCACGATTGATCAGGTCAAGGCTGCGCTTGCCCAGGCTCCCGGCGTAATCTTAAAAGACGATTCGGCGAAAGATATTTATCCGATGCCGCTCGATAGCTCGAACAGGGATGAAGTTCTGGTCGGAAGAATCCGGGAAGATCAAACCATTGATCAGGGGATTAATCTCTGGATTGCGGGTGATCAGATTCGCAAAGGTGCAGCGACAAATGCGGTCCAGATTGCAGAATTGCTGTTATCATAGTAAGGAAAGCAAAATCAGAACAAGTTAAGAAAGTAGAGGAAGGAGAAATTATCTTGCGGATATTGGTTCAAAAATTTGGCGGAACTTCCCTGGCCAATCCGGAAAGAAGAGCGCAGGTCGCGGCTAAGGTTTCCGAGGCTATTAATCAAGGATATTCGCCTGTAGTTGTTGTTTCTGCAATCGGGCGTTCGGGAGATCCCTATGCGACTGATACGCTGATTAAGATGGTCTCAAACATTTATTCCGAAGTGCCCAAAAGAGAAATGGACTTGCTCTTAAGCTGTGGAGAAATCATTTCGGGCAGCATTATGGTTAGCACCCTGCAGGGCCTCGGGCTGGAAGCTATTCTTTTAACGGGTGGACAGGCCGGCATTATCACCAATAGCAGTTTTGGCGATGCAAGAATTGTCAAAATCGAACCGGAAAATATCCTGGAACAGCTGAAAGAAGGCAAAGTTGTTGTCGTTACGGGCTTCCAGGGTATGACCGAAGACGGACAAATTACAACCCTGGGCAGAGGCGGAAGCGATACGACGGCCTGTTCGATTGGTGTCGCACTAAATGCTGAAGCAATCGATATTTATACGGACGTCGAAGGTATTATGACTGCAGACCCCCGAATCGTCCAGGATGCCAAAATCCTTGACGTGATCACCTATAATGATATCTGCCATCTGGCGCATCAGGGAGCCAAAGTCATCCATCCGCGCGCCGTGGAAATCGCGATGCAGAAGAATATCCCACTGCGGGTAAAATGTACGTTTTCCGATGCTCCAGGAACGCTGGTCACCAATGTTCAGCCGGACCTCGCGGAGGGTTCGGACATGATCGGTGACAGGATCATTACCGGGATTGCACATACCCCGAATGTCACCCAGATCAAGATCCACATTCAAGAAGAAGAAAATAAACCCAAAGCGATCACCAAAATATTTAAGGGGATGGCTTTAGCGGATATTAGTGTCGATTTCATCAGCGTTCAGCCGGAAACTGTCCTGTATACCGTTCGTGATGAGCTGGCAAAAAAAGCCATCAATATTTTAAAGAATCTGGGTTTCAACCCTGAATCCGCACCAGGATGTGCTAAGATCGCGCTTGTTGGCGGGGGGATTGCCGATGTGCCCGGCGTCATGGCCAATATGGCAGAAGCACTTGCTGAGAGCGGCATTGAGATTCTTCAGTCCGCTGACTCCCATACTACGATCTGGGTGCTTGTCAGAAAGGAACATATGGTTCCGGCTGTTCAGTCTTTGCACAAAAAATTTGAGCTTGGCATTTGACAGCCTGGCAGTGCATAAAATAGTTTATGGAGGAAAGAGAAATGTTTGGCAGCGTTTTAACCGCTATGGTCACACCATTTAACGATAAGCTGGAGATTGATTATCCTGCAGCCGCAGTGTTGGCCAGATATTTGGCTGAAAACGGCACAGAAGGGATCGTCGTAGCCGGAACAACCGGTGAGAGCCCTAATCTGACCGGTGAAGAAAAGCTTAAGCTTTTTATGACAGTAAAAGAGGCGGTTGGGGATACGTGTAAAGTCATTGCAGGCGTGGGTACCTATTCGACCCGTGAAAGTATTGAACTTGCCGAGAAAGTCTCAAATCAGCTCGATGGCATTATGGCAGTAGTTCCGTATTACAGTAAACCTTCTCAGGAAGGTCTTTATGAGCATTTTAGAGCCATTGCAGCGGCTACAGACCGGCCTGTGATGCTTTATAACATACCAGGAAGGACAGTCATCAATCTTCTTCCTTCTACAGTCGCCAAACTAGCTGAAACCCCAAATATTGTCTGCATTAAAGAAGCAGCAGGATCGATGGATCAGGTCAGTGAACTGAAAAAGGAACTGCCTTCGACCTTTGCGATTTATTCGGGCGATGATTCACTGACCTTGCCGATGCTGTCTTTAGGTGGGAGAGGGATTGTAAGTGTCGCTTCGCATCTGATCGGTACCCAGATGCAAAAAATGGTTGCTGCGTTTAAGGCCGGCGATATGGAGAAAGCTTTAAAATGGCATCTACTACTGTTCCCGATTTTTAAAGGGATGTTCGTGGCAACAAATCCAGTGCCTGTGAAGTATCTGCTAAATGAAGCAGGCATCAAAGCCGGCGGCTATCGGTTGCCCATCGTTGGTCCGACTCAGACGGAACAGGCTTTCTTAAAAGAATTGCTTACGAATATCCGGAATCTGCCTGAAGAGGTCTAATCTCAGAAATTGCTTTCAGATAAAATCAAAAAAATAATAAATAATTTAAAACTTTGGCTATGCCGAAGTTTTAGTTTTATTCGCGAATGGGGAACAATAATGTTGGAAGCGGTTCACCCAGCTTGCATATCTGATATTCAAGTACTATAATAAATTCAATGGTGTTGTACGGCTAACCGAATAATGGAATCAAAGAAACCAAGAGGTATTTTTGCCTGTTTCTATTTTTGTTTGTGTTTTTTTGTTTTAGTCTTTTTTATCCTGCTCAGGTACTTCGGGGTATCTTATTGTATTCTCTAGGTTTACAAATTAATAGGATTACAATTGAAATTAATAAAGTGAAATATATATAAATTAATGGAGGTATTGCCTTTGCCAAAAGAACACAAACTGCAAATTATCCCTTTAGGCGGGTTGGGTGAGATCGGAAAAAACATGACGCTGGTAAAGTATGACAACCAGATGATCATGATTGACGCCGGTATGGCTTTTCCTGAAGATGACATGCCCGGAATTGATTTGGTCATCCCTGACTATTCCTATGTCATTGAAAACAAGGACATGTTGCTAGGGATTGTGGTGACCCATGGCCATGAAGATCATATCGGGACATTCCCGTATCTTCTAAAGGACATAGACGCGCCTGTATTTGCGCCAAAACTTACCTTGGGACTGATCCAGGCCAAATTAAAGGAGTGCAATGTCAACCGGTTTAAATCGACTGTCGTCAATCCTGGAGAGAGTATCAAGCTTGGCGTTTTTAAAATTGATTTTATCCGGGTCAACCACAGTATACCTGATTCTGTGAGTCTGGCCATCCATACACCCCTTGGTGTGATCGTTCATACCGGAGATTTTAAACTAGATCATACTCCCGTTACCTCAGAGATCCTGGATATCTATAAATTCTCCGAATTGGGTGAAAAAGGCGTACTCTGCCTAATGTCCGACAGCACGAATGTAGAAAGGCCTGGTTTCACGATGTCGGAGAGAGTGGTCGGTCAGATGTTTGACGATGTATTCCGCACCGCCAAGGAAAGGATCATTTTAGCCAGCTTTGCTTCGAATATCCATCGCGTGCAGCAGGTCATCACCGCTGCTTTCAAAACAAACAGGAAGGTTGCCATTGTCGGCAGGAGCATGCAGAATTACGCCTCAATCGCTGCTGAATATGGCTATCTGATCATTCCAGAAGGAACGCTGGTCGATGTAGAAGAGGTTCTTCAGCTGCCACCGAATCAGGCCTGTATTATTACAACAGGGAGCCAGGGAGAACCGATGTCGGCGCTTTCCCGTATGGCTTCTAGCGATCATAAGCAGGTCGAAATCCTGCCCGGTGATACCGTGATTATTTCCGCCAGTCCGATTCCCGGAAATGAGAAATCGGTTGCCCGGACCATCGATCAGTTGTTTAAACTTGGCGCTAATGTGATCCACGAACAAGCATCGGGCGTCCATGTTTCCGGTCATGGCAGTCAGGAAGAATTAAAGTTGATGCTGAATATGGTGAGACCGCAGTATTTTATCCCTGTACACGGTGAGTATCGCATGCTGATTAAGCATGGCCAGATTGCCGAACAACTTGGCATTCCGCACAAAAATATTTTTATTGCTGAAAATGGAAGTGTCATTGAGTTCACCAGAAATGGAGCAGGTATTGCCGGGAAAGTGCCATCCGGCAGAATTTTAGTGGATGGATTGGGCGTAGGGGACGTAGGCAATATTGTGCTGCGCGACCGCAAACAGCTGTCTCAGGACGGTATTTTAATTGTAGTTATTGCGCTGAGCCGCTCCACCAATGAAATCGTTGCCGGACCCGATATCGTGACCAGGGGATTTGTCTATGTCCGAGAATCCGAATCGATGCTGGATGAGGCCAAAGAGAAAATCAGACAGACCACTGAGCGCTGCCTCGAGAACGGTATCATTGAATGGGTCACACTCAAAAATCAGATTAAAGAAGTTCTAGGCAAGCATCTGTACGAAAAAACGAAAAGAAAACCGGTCATTCTGCCAATTATTCAAGAAGTGAAATAAGTTCAATAACTTCCAACATTTTTTTCCTAAACGGGTTGACAATGTTTTCGCATTTAGCTATACTATCAAATGTTCTCGCAATTTTGGCCCGTTGGTCAAGCGGCCTAAGACACCGCCCTTTCACGGCGGTAACACGGGTTCGAATCCCGTACGGGTCACCATTTCAAATCCGACGTTTGGGGTTTTCCCTGAACATCAGATAAGGGCGATTAGCTCAGCTGGGAGAGCGCCTGCCTTACAAGCAGGATGTCGGCAGTTCGATCCTGTCATCGCCCACCAAACTCGAAGTTCGAAGTTCGAGGCGCGAAGTTTGAAAAAGCATATATAAGATATTGCTTGAAGAGCGGAAGGTACGAACTGAACATCGGGAAACTTACTGCAGAGGAATACGAAGGTTCGAATATCGAACGTCGTGCCTCGAATATCGAATTGGCCCCGTAGCTTAGTGGTTTAAAGCGCCTGCCTGTCACGCAGGAGATCGTCGGTTCAAATCCGATCGGGGTCGCCATTATTCATCAGGTTCTGAATTCATCCTGAAACCGATGGGGTGTCGCCAAGCGGTAAGGCACCAGACTTTGACTCTGGCATACGTTGGTTCGAATCCAGCCACCCCAGCCAGACGGGTCATTAGCTCAGCTGGTAGAGCACCTGACTCTTAATCAGGGTGTCCAGGGTTCGAGCCCCTGATGGCCCACCACCATTTAACCATTTGAACGGTATCACTTCCGAGCCATTAGCTCAGTCGGTAGAGCACCTGACTTTTAATCAGGGTGTCCCGCGTTCGAGCCGCGGATGGCTCACCATCTATCATGCGGGTGTAACTCAGTGGTAGAGTGTCACCTTGCCAAGGTGAAAGTCGCGAGTTCGAATCTCGTCACCCGCTCCAAAAAAATATGCGCTCGTAGCTCAGCTGGATAGAGCGTCTGACTACGAATCAGAAGGCCGGGGGTTCGAATCCCTCCGAGCGCACCATCTTTCAAAGGCATTCGCCGTTATAGCTCAGTAGGTAGAGCGTATCCTTGGTAAGGATAAGGTCACCGGTTCAATCCCGGTTAACGGCTCCAGTTTTATGCGGGAGTGGCGGAATTGGCAGACGCGCACGTTTGAGGGGCGTGTGGTTAACACCGTGCGGGTTCAAGTCCCGCCTTCCGCACCAATCAGTAGTTTACGGAGAAGTACTCAAGTGGCTGAAGAGGACGGTTTGCTAAACCGTTAGAGTGGGTAACTGCTGCGAGGGTTCAAATCCCTCCTTCTCCGCCAGCATATTCCTCGATAGCTCAACGGTAGAGCAATCGGCTGTTAACCGATAGGTTGCTGGTTCGAATCCAGCTCGGGGAGCCATGGCAGGGTAGCCAAGTGGTCTAAGGCAAGCGGTTCATACCCGCTCATCCGAGGGTTCAAATCCCCCCCCTGCTACCAAACATGCGGGTGTAACTCAATGGTAGAGTGCCAGCCTTCCAAGCTGGTTACGTGGGTTCGATTCCCATCACCCGCTCCAAAGAAAATAGAATCCTGCGCACAGCGCAGGATTTTTTTATGGAGCATGCGACCTATGGAAGCATTTTCCCACCCCGGCGTGATAGCGAGCGAATTGGCAGAGGCCAATTAGTGAAGCGGAGCGATTCCCATCACCCGCGGAGTTGATGGACGAAGAAGTAAAATAGAACGTGCATAATAAACTAGGTGATGGGATTCAAGTTTTGAAGTAATATAATTAGTATTAGAAAGAAATAAAACTTGTCAAGATTTTGTCAATGACAATTTGAGAAAAATATTACAATTTATGCTATTTAGTAGTATAATTAAAATGTATTTTCATTTCTAAAAATGAAATATAAGATAAGCGAATAAATGTAAAAATTATGTAAAATTAATGTAAATTAAATGTAAAATATGCAGAGGGAGTGAAAATATGCCTCTATATTCGTATGTTGCTAAAGATTTTTCCGGCCAGAGATCGACAGGCGTTCTGGAAGCCGATAGTATTCAGAACTTTTACCGCCAGCTCAAAGAGCGACAGCTTTTTTGCATCGAAGTCAGTGAAAAGAAACAAAGCGCGCAAAAAGCGATTAGCAAGGATAAGCCGATCAAGCTAAAAGTCAAAGACCTTGTCGTGTTTTGCAACCAGTTTCATGCACTATTAACAGCCGGGGTAACAGTCATCAAAGCACTCGATGTAATCTATCAGCAAACGGAAAGCAAAAAGCTCAAAGCGGTTGTTCTCAGAGTTTATGAAGCAGTCCAAAAAGGTGATATGCTTTCCGAAGCTATGCGCAAGCAGGGGCAGGCATTTCCTGAAATCCTGATTAATATGATTGAGTCTGGAGAAGCCAGTGGAAAACTCGATCTCGTACTGGCTAAAATGACCGAGCATTTTGAAAAGGAACGAAAGCTTCGGACAAAAATGATTTCTTCTATGACATACCCGGCCATCTTAACCGGCGTAATGATCATTGTGGTTATTATATTGATGACTTTTGTGCTGCCGACGTTTACCGCCATGTTTGAATCGACCGGCACAACCCTGCCGCTGACAACCAGAATCCTTATGGGAATCAGTAACTTTATGAGGTCTTATTGGTACATTTTAATTATTGTGATTGCAGCGATCGTTTTTGCAACAAGACAATACATTAAGACCGATTCCGGAAGACTGAAATGGGATGGAATGAAACTGAAAATACCTGTTGTAAAGTCGACTTCTATCAAGATCATGTCCGCCAGGATGGCCCGTACCCTTTCCACGCTGTTAAGCAGCGGGATTCCTTTGCTGAACTGTATAGAAATCACCGCGAAAGTGCTTGGGAATAAAGTAGTCAGTGACGGTCTGTTAGCTGCCAAAGAGGATATGAGCAAAGGAGCGACGATCTCGCAGTCCATCCGCAAGATCGGGGTGTTTCCGCCGATGATTTATTCCATGATCAGCATCGGCGAGGAATCCGGCTCACTTGAGAGTATTTTGGAAAGAACGTCTGCCTATTATGACGAGGAAGCTGATGTGGCAATTCAGCGTATGCTGGCGCTGTTTGAACCGGCCTTGATCGTTGTGATGGCGGTCGTGATCGGCTTTATTGTTCTGTCGATTGTTTCGGCGATGTATGGCGCCTATCAGAATATTTAAGTGAATTTTACATTAGAGGGGGAATATACTTGACTGCTGCATATCTGTCCTTTGATCTTGGAACAAGAAATATTCACGCTGTTGTTGGCCAGGCGGAAGGAAATACTGTCAGAATACTGCGAAGTGCCAGCATCGCGCTTCCGAAAGGCGTGCTCTCCGACGGTTTGATTACGAATAAAGAAGTACTGACCTCAGCCATGCAGGAAGTGCTTGCTTCTCTGAATACTTCCACTAAAGATGCCCTGATCACGTTTAACTCTAACAGCGTGATTATTCGTGAATTTGAGGTTCCTTCAGGAAATGAGCAAGAACTCGAAGCAATGATTAAGAATGAAATTATTCAATTTTTTGGTATGACGGATACCGATCTGGTCGAATACCGCAAGATCGGTGAGACAGAGACCAGCGGAATGAAAAAAGTCAAGGTACGGGCAGCAGTCATGAATAAGGAAATAGCGCATGCGTATTACGACCTTCTTGATAGCCTTAAGCTGAAACCACTCGCCCTGGACATTCACGCGAATGTTATTTCTAAAATTTTCAACGAACAGACTGCGATTAACAACAATTTGTCGAACAACTATATCATTTTAGATATTGGGTATTCAGGTACAATGATCTATCTGATCTCTCAAGGCAGCTTGAATTTCTTCCGCTCTATCAGTTTCGGCGGAAGAGCGGTGGACCGCCTGCTTGCAGGCCTATTTGCTTTATCCGAAGAGAAGGCTGAAGAAAAGAAACTGGAGTTTCTTTCAGATAAACAAGAGCGCATTGCTGAAGCAAAGGCGGCTGAAAGTACACAAAATAGATCCCTTACCGTAAAAAAGAAAGGCCATACATTTGTGATTAAAAAGAAAGGTCTAACCGAAAATATGGAAGAACCTGTTTCTGATGCAGCTGAGAACACGGTTGAAGAGATTCGGCCCATAGAACAAGGAAAAGTTTTTACGAAAGAGGAAGCACTAGCCGCTGTGAAACCCCTTTACGGAGAATTGCTCGAAGAAATCCGAAAGGTCATGCAGTTTTTTGCGAACAGGAGCGGCTCCAAGGATTTGAGCCAAATCTACCTGATCGGTGGAGGAGCCAGTCTTACAGGAATACCAGAGTACCTGTCTCAGGGGCTCGGTTTGAAAGTTGACCGGCTTCAGATGATCAGTAACATTCAGTATATTGACCATGAACAGGCACCCGGAGACTATGTCAATGCCTCCGCTGCTCTGATCAGGCTTTGAGAGCAGGTGACTAAAATGAATGATTTTAACTTTTTTTCAACATTTGAAAAACAGAAACTGGCTCAGAAGAAAAAAATCAGAAGATCCTATGGAGCGATTCTCGGCGTAATTCTTGTTGTTGTACTGTTTTACGGCATTGTGGGAGCAAGAATGATCTATTGTTCTTACGCGATTAATAAAGGCGAGGCCTTTCTGAATGCTCCGGAAAACAAAGCAAAGCTGACAGACATTCAGGCCAAGAAAGCAGCTACCGAGAATTTAATCACCTATACGGCGCAAGTAAATCAAGCTAAACAAAAAATTACGCTGGCCACTAAAGTCAGCAGTGAATTCCTGAATACAATTCAAAAGACGATTCCGGCAGCAGTCAGCCTGAAATCTCTGGAAATCAAAGACTATCAAGTGATTTTGCAGGGCACTGTACCGGCGTCGGCAACAGTGGCCGAGTTGGCCCATAACCTGGAAGCAACAGAGCTTTTTTCCAGGGTGCAGGTACAGTTTATTCAAAGTGGTACAGAAACAGCCGCCTATGAATTTTCCGTTCTGTGCGAATTGAAGGAGGTGGCTGAATAATGAAGCTGCAGAAACCAAACTTGCAGGGGAAAAAGATTGGGAATTTATCACTCGATGCCAAAATCACCGAGCGGGATAAAAAGCTTCTGATGGTTCTCGGCGTTGCGATTATCATCGCAATCAGCTACTATGTCCTTTACCTTCCGATGAGTGCCAGCCTTGAAAGTTTAACAGCCGATAAAGAAGTCATGAAACAAAAAGTAGCCGCAGCCAAAAGCGACCTGGAAAATGAACAAAGCATCGTCAAGGCTTATGAAACGCAATTAGCAAACGGAATGGAGGCTTCTGAATCCTTCTTCCCTGGCGTCTACCCGTATAAGGAGCAGTACGTGCTGCTCGTGGAAAAAATCGTGAAGGGAAGCGGCGCGACGTTGACGAATCTTGAGTTTTCTGATCCCGAAGTTAGTGGGGTCGTGATGCCGGCGGACAACCGTTATCTGCTTCCGGCTTATTCCTTGCAGCAAGAAGCGGATACCATTAACCAGGCTTATAGTGACCAGCCGGCAAAAGAGATACCTTCTGCTACGGGTACTTCCCAGAGTACCGCCACCACCGGTGAAGAAAAGACTTTACCTGCCGATGCGGTGCTGCGGTTACCTACAACAATTGAGTTTACAGGAAGCTACGCCCAGTACCGGACAGTCGTCAGCAGCCTGGAAAAACTAAACAGGACGATTGCGTTGGAGGCTGTCGAGGCCAAGGAAGAGGAAACAGGACTGAAATTCACACTGACCGTATCTTTCTATGCGGTGGAAAAAGTCGATAACGGCGAGGATTCATTCAACGCTTGGACGATAAAAGGCAGTTACGGGAAGTCGGATCCTTTTAATTAAGGTTAAGAACGATTTCTTTCTTCCAATTCTATGGATACAAGGAGGGGAGTCTTGTGAAGAAAAAATCGGAGGGTTATGCATTAGTGCTTACCATGATTTTACTGGTTGTGCTGTCGCTGCTGGGGACCGCGATCCTGAGTATTGCTTATGGGGAGAGCAAGATGGTTGCGAACCAAGTTGAGAACAAACGAGCTTACTATGCCGCCCGTTCCGGAGCGGATGCGATGGCTTCCTATATTATTGATAACAGCAGCAATAGTAATATTGCGACAATCGTCAGTAATCTTATTACAAAGACCTCGTCCAATCCGGGAACAGGAACAGTCGGAAGCAATACTTTTGCGGTACAGGTCAGTAATATCAATAGCGGCCCATACAGCGGGGACCTGTTGATTGAATCACAAGGTACAGCCGATGCCGGGAATCTTCCGGTCACGGTCTATTTGACACTAAAACAGGCAGTTAAGATAGCTTTAGATATGGCTGTATTTGCGGATGATGGTATGTGTTTTGGTAAGAATATAACAGTAACCGGTGATGTGGGGACGAATAGCGACAGTATTACTTTTGGGAAAAATCCAATAAATGGAGATGTTATTCTGGGCCCGGATACTAGTGATGCTGAAATGACGATCGCGGATGCTATGTCTGGAAATCCACAAAAACTAACTTCAAAGATAATATTTCCTGATACTAAGGCTACCTTATTTCCAACAGAAAATAATGAAGTGTTTTTAGGAACAGAAAAAAAAGTAAAGGGTAAGACTGTAATAACACCGTATGTAGTTACATCGAACCCAAGTGACCAAAGTAACAAAGTACTTGCAACGGCTGTAACAAATTTATCTGACGCCATGGAATATATCGAATGGCCTGCGGACGGGGGGGGTGAATTACAATTACTAATAACAAGCCCTGATTTTACTTTGGGAAAAACAGTTAACGTACCTGATGGTAATACTTTATATTTGTATTATAACGGCACTAGTCAATTAGCTGAGTCTAGTGGTAATTTTTCGTATACGCATATTAGTATTTATGCACCAAATGCTGAATTCAATATTACTGGTGGCGGTAATGGCACTTTTTTAGGAAAAATGATAATAGGATCCTATGATGATACTTCAAACAGTCATGTAACATTAACAGATGATTCAGAGATAGACGAGAACAAGGTTGTTGGAATTGATACGTACCAACGCGATGTCTGGCTTAAATAAGGAATCATAAATGTTCGAAATAAGGTGCTATTAAGGAGGGATACCTGAATGCTTAGAAAAAAAGCAAAAGGGTTTACGCTGATTGAGATCATTGTCGCTCTGGGGATCATTGGCATCATTGGCGTATCCCTTCTGACAGTTTTTACAATGGGGATACAGGTCATTGCCCTGGCCAGAGACCGCAGCGACGCGGCATATACTGCCCAGTCCCAGGTGGAGGCTGACCTCAATACAGTGAATGCAGTGCCTTCCACGGTCACAATCACGATGCCTGATGCAACGACAATTTCGGCCAGCGGGACGGTGATGCCTGCCCAGAGTGCCACAGTGAACGGAAAAGAAGTCTCGATTGACTACTTCAAGCCCGGAAAATAACAGAATTTAGACTAGGAGGGGAGCCCATGAAATTCAGCATAAAAACACAAAAAAAGAGCAAGGGCTTTACCTTGCTTGAAGTGATGGCTGTCACTGCAATCATGGCTTTGGTCGTAGCGATCATTTACCCGATGATCACATTCGGAACAACCGCTCTCCACAAGGGACAAGTAAATGCCGATAAGCAATACCAGGTGCGCATGGCTGCCGATTTTATCAGCAAGCAGCTGCGCTATGCCAATTCATTTACCTTCCTGACGAGTACGCCTACTGCTGCCACCGGCAGAAACGATATTTACCTGGATGCTTCAGGTTTCTTCCACTACAATAACAATGGAACGAGTGCCACTGCGGCTGGAGTTGACAATACCCAAAAATTTAAAATCTCTTTTACGAACACCGGAAAATCAAATTCGATTATTTTTACGATTGGCGATAAAGATGATGTCAATTATGACGTCACCACCGAAGTCATTCTGCTGAATTATCATAAAAGCACGTTTCCGACCGCCTCAGGATCCTGTATCGGTTTCTCGTATTCCTTGCCGTCTTCTTTGTAGGGCAGCCTGCTTAGTTGATTTTAGTAAAGTAAATAGTCTGAATGATCATATCCTATGGAGAGTGTAGTATGGAAGAAACCGGACAAGTGAATCAAACGATCAATGAAGCAGCAGCCTACTACTATCAGCATAAAGATAAAGAATCAGCAGAAAAGGTGCTTGGAGCCGGCAAGGGATTGATCAAATATTTTGCAAGGCTCTACGGCGGAGGCTGCTGCGAGGACGATCTTTTTCAGGCTGGTAGTCTGGGTTTGCTGAAAGCTTTGCGTAATTTTGACCCCGATAGGGAGACTAGCTTTGTGACTTATGCTTCTCACTGTATCATGGGGGAGGTTCGTCATCTGGCGCGCAAAGAAGCATCTTTCTACCGCCCGGGCTGCGTTGTTGAGCTTCAGTCCAAGGTGGATCAGGAAGTCCTGAAATATATAAAAGAAAACGGCGATGTACCTGGTACCGAATACATCGCCGAAAAGCTGAAAATTAAGGAAGAAAGCGTCATAGAAGTCATGCGGGCGGGATTTGTAAGTTTTGATGACATCGACGCTTCTAGGATTCATAGTACAGCCTACGAGACCTTTCAACTCCCGATTGAGGATAAGCTTACGCTTTACCATGCGCTAAAAAAGCTTACAGATATCCAGCAGAAAGTAATTCAAATGATTTTTATTAAAGATATGACGCAGCAGCAGGTTGCTTCGCAGCTAGGAATCTCCCAGCGGCAGGTTAGTAGGGTGAAGGAGCGGAGTGTGGAGATATTGCGGGAGAATATAACTAAGGAATAGAAATTTGTATTCTTATTTCGAAGTATCTTGAGTTATCTTTAGATTGAGTTTTAATATTTAATAATGCTGAAAAAAACAGAAAGTAGAAAAGCATAGGTGAGAACCTTACCGGGTGAAGAGTCTGTTACAATGAGCTATCAGAGGTAATCGCATATGCTTATTTTATTTATATCGAATCTTAGACATTCCGCTTCTAGCATTACTGGAAATTACTTATCTCCCAAGATTTAGATTAGTAAATGATACTACTTTCGAAAAAGCGTTTGGCACTATGTTATCAACTTTAGCTTAACACAAAAAATGCTGGTAACAGTCTATGTGGACTATTACCAGCAGCAGAAACAAACTTAATTTTTTATAATCCGGACTTGATCTCAACCTTTACACCATAACCAGTTCGGCCAGCAGTAAAGGTATTGCCATTAGTTGTAGTAATAGTAAATGAGCCGGCGGTTTCACTAAATGCTGTACATAAAGAAGCAGAAGACATTGTCGCCATATTTTCTACATCAGTCTGTGTAAATGCACCAGCTGTTTTTCCTTTTTCAGCGGCTATGGAATCCATGGCTGTAGCAAACTGCTTAGCATCCACTAACGCCTGAGATGATTGTGCTTTCTTCTGGAATCCAGTAAATGTTGGAATCAACACAGCTGCCAGAATTCCCAGAATCGCAATAACCACAATCAGCTCAATCAGCGTGAAGCCTTTATTTTTCTTTTTCATTTGAAGACACATTTTCTTTAACATTTCTTTTTCCTCCATTTTTTAATTATCATAAACTTTTCGAGGTCGTCCTCAAGGTCTAGACGTTTGAATTATACCTGTGGATTTTCTTTTTAGACATCATTCTACATATTTTACAAAATACATACAATTAATTTACATTTATTTTACAATCAAAAAAATCTATTGTCCTGGCAGGATTTGGGCAATATAATTAACCATAGATATGGAAACTCTAGGGGGATACGAAAGATGATTACTTTGATGACGCAGACAGATATAATGGTCTTAAGCGGAACATTGCTGCTGGTGCTGTTCATAGCACTCATATTCTACATAAAATTTGATATCGTACGTCTTGGTGGATTGGCCAAAGGCCTTAAACAGATAAGTAATGCGGATAAGAAGCTGCCGTTTGATCAAAAGGGCAAAATGGACACGCTGCTGGATATGGCCTCTAAAACAGGAAACCCGGTTTTAGAAACGCTTTGGAGAGAATATCACCGGGAATATGCAGATCGGCTTAAAGGTGAGATCTGTCCGGACATATCGTATTACTTTAATGAAAACAATATGATCAATATCCCGTGCGGGCGGCAGATGATGGAGCGCGCAGGTTTGACTCTTTTTATTCTGGGTATTGCCGGGTCGCTGCTATATCCCTCCTTGTATTTTCTGGGTTTTGACGGGACGGTGACACCGGAAGGCATCATCAGGAGCCTTGGCATCCTGCTTTTGGAGCTGGCAGTGGTCTCCGTAATTGTCTTTCTGTTTAAAGTGGCAGATGCAGCCAGACTGGAGAGAACCAGGAAAGGGCTATGGGAATATCAATACAAGCTTTCCGGATGGCTGAATCCGATTTCCGAACCTACTGAAATCAGTCTCTTAGTCGAGAGCCAGCGTCAAAACACCCTGGCTTTCCAGGAGGCGGTGCAGCGGCTGGAAAACAGACTGGATACCTTTGAGACAGAGACAATGGCACCGATGCTTGGAGATAAGTTCAGGGAAGCCATCGAACAGAATATTACGCCGGTATTAAAGCAGACTTCAGGCGTGTTGAGCGATCTTTCGGATGCGCTGATCACCCGGCAGGAAAACGGGATGAAAGAACTGGCACAGACCTTTACTGAAAAAGTCACTGCGGTTACGGCCGACAGGCTGAATACGTTTGCGGAAAAGACAACGGAGATTACCGGGGTTCTGGAAACCGTTGTATCAGGTATGAGCAGGATCCAGGAAGCAACCGAACAAAACGCAAAATCCCAGGAAAAACTTTGTGTACAGTCTCTTGATGCATTGAATGAAGCCGGTAAAGTCCAGACACAGGTTTCAGAGGCATTGCGGGCCTCTCTGGACAGCGTCAGGGCGGCAGAAGCAGTTGCTGCTGAGATGAAGGCGTATGCAGTTCAAGGCATGGATAAAGCCGATGCCATGGCGCTGCAGTCGCTGCAGTTGCTCGAAGAGAATGTGGCGCAAGTGAAATCGGTCCAGAACGGGATTGCAGAGTTGACGGGTACACTGCAGGGGCATATGGATCAATCCATCACCAGGATTTCCGAAACACTGACCGGCGCAGTCGAAAAATACGCGGAAATTTTTGCAGAGATCGAGGCATCAAGAAAACTGCACGGTGAACAGACGGATCAAAGAATTGGGCAGATGGTGGAGGGCCTAGATTTACGTCTTTCGGATTTCAGCAGCCGGATATTGAACTCCAGTGCGCTGGCAATGGATAAACTGACCTCTTCCGTAACGGAGATCTCTGAATCCAGCAGTCTGCTGCTGGAGCAAATCAATGAGAAGGCTTCCCAGATGGTTGCGGAGATTACCGGCAAGCTGGATAATTCCAATATGCAGATTTCCGGATACCTGGCTCGGGCTGTTGCGGAATATGCGGAGGTCAGCAACAGAATGGAAGCGTCCCGAGAAAGATACAGCGAAGAACTGGATAACAGGCTCGGTCAATTAATCAAGGCAACGGATGAAAGGTTGGCGGGCTACACGGAGAATATCATGGGGTCCCATACGCTGACAGCTCAAAAATTGACGGCAGTCGCGGAGGGTTTCTCACTATCCAGCAGCAATTTATTGGAACAGATCAACGAACGCGCTTCCCGGCTGTTCAGTGATGTGGCAACCAAGCTGGAAAGTTCCAGTCTGCAAATCTCCGGAGATATTGTCAGGGCGGTTGAAGGATACACAGAAGTCAGCACCAAAATGGAAGAGTCCCGTGAAAAATATGGTTATGAACTGGATGAAAGGCTCAGTCGGCTGATGGCGACAACCGATGAACGTCTGTCGGATTACAGCAACAGAATCATGGCCTCCAACCTGCAGACAACGGAAAAACTAGCTGATATGGCTACGGAGGTATCGCTCGAAGGCAAAAATATGCTGGAAAAGGCAGGCCGTCAGGCTTCTGATCTTTATGGCGATTTGCTTAGCAGGATGGATAAATCTATTGATTCCATGGGCGAAAATCTGGCAGTAAGTATGCGGGCAGCCATGGGTGAAAGCATGGAAATTGTGGAGAAGCTGGCAGTCAGGACTGCAGAAATGAAAGATCTGTATGACGACTACTTCACCCGGATCGCGGAGCAGTCTTCAAAGACCCTGGATGAGCTCGATTTCAGCATTCAGAAGACAATGGCATCTTTCTCGTCAGAAACGGCCGAGATCATCAGCAAAATTACGAACAACTCTTCCGGAGCACTGGAATTCTTTGATAAAGGGATTAAGGAACTGGTTGAAAATATGGACGAGAATTCCCGCAGTATCGGTCTCTACGCCAAAGAAATTAATATTGACGTGGCCGATCTGTCTGCAAATCTCAGGCTGTCCGTAAAGGAATTTAATGAGCGGATTCAGGGCGGGATCAACGGAACCTTTGCAGATTTTGACAAGGGTCTCGGAGAAGTAACCCTGAGACTGGCCACCATCCTTGAAAGTATCAGAGATTCTGCAGAAGCGCTGCAGAGCGCCTTAAAAACAGGAACCAAGCAGTAAACAGGAGTATAGTATGCAGCGATTTACCCCGGAGCGATTAAACAGCACAATGGATATTCTGCGTGAGACCATTTTACTGCCTCGCGAGTTTGCGGAGCGGGTCAGCCGGAATCCGGAGCCTGGAACATTTAAAGACAATTTCAGCAGATTTCAGGGTTCTCTGGAGAGCTATGCTTTTTCCCTGGGTAAAAGGGACCTTGAGGATTGTCTTGTCGCTTTGATACAGGATGACAGGCCGGAAATGAAGTCCGTGATCCTTCAGATTCTTAAACTGCGGATGAGTCCAAGGCTGATTGGCTTGATCCGGGCGCTCACTCAGTATTTTTATGAGCTTCCGGAAATGAGAGAGGCAGCAAGGCTTGCAGAAGATTCCAGGGATTGCAGTGACGAGCTCCTGCATGAGTTGTTTGACCAGGAAAAGGATATTATTGAAGCTGCGGTGAATCTGATTCATCAAAATGAAGAAATGGTTTCTCCGATGATCACGAGATACAGGTTGATTACAGGGAGCCCTTTTTGCAAAGCGGTGATCCGCAGATTTTTTCAGGATGGAAATGAAAAAAGATTCCTCTTAAATGAGGATTATTTTTTAGAAATGATTGATGCTGATTCCGAACAGGATTTATTGCCTGTGGTCATTAATTATCTTGATCAGCCCTGGACGCAGGCTCCTTCCAGGTCCATCAATCGGAAACTGCTCCAGAAATTTGGCCTGCCTGAGGATGAGAAGTCCTGGATCTGGGCAGACATCGGTACTGATTTGATTGCGAAATACCGCCAATGGATTTTCCTGGACATGATGGAAGATTTCTTTGGCTCAGATAACCGGAAATATCTGATTTTCAGCAGGTATTATCAGGAGCTGAAACATATTGGTCTCTACCATGATGATCAGATCATGGTCCTTGATTTTGGACAATTCGGCATTTTAAATCTGAAAGAGATGGCCGAATATTCCTGGCTGATGGAAAAATCAACACTGGAAATGGAGCTGGAAACCCTGCAGAAAGGGGAAGAACTTCGCTTGATCCACAGGAAGACCGATATTGAGGCCAGAGATGTTATCATTGAAGAAAAAAGTTCAGATATTCTGGTTTTAAATCTTACTGGAGTTGGTAAGCTATATGTTGCGGAGCTGATGAGTGAACTGCTCCGCAGGGGCGAAGAGATCTGGCCGGTGAAATTCAAGCATGCGATATCCCGCTTTAAAGAAATGATCTACTAATTAAATCAAAGATTATTACTAAAATCAGAAGACACCATTGATAGAAGATTATCACTGTCAAATCAAAAAGAACGCCCTGTCCGAAGACATTTTTGATGCTCCGAATAGGGTGTTCTTATTCTTATATGATGTCTTATACGCAAAATATAACGTCATGTAGTCTATCCGCGGCCAAGCGAAGCACGATGCGAAGCGCGGCTTTTTGTGCATGGAGGGCACAATAGCCGAAGAGCGGTTAGGGCACATGACGTAAACCCTAGATTCGCAAATTAGAATACGGCTAATAGTTTAAAAAATATACGGCTGATCAAGATACTTCGAGAACAGTTCAGAATTCACGCATCTCGATTTTGCTTCCTCAAGCGTTACCATCTTCCGCTTAACCAGATTGGCCAGGGAATAATCCATTGGGGCCATACCGGCTTTGATGCCGGTCTGAATAACCGTGTCAATCTGGTGGGTCTTGCCTTCGCGAATCATATTCCGGACAGCGTCATTGACGATGAGAGCTTCCATCGCTGCAACACGTCCGGTACCATCCATAGTAGGCAGCAGCTGCTGGCAGATAATGCCCTGAAGAACAGACGCCAGCTGAACTTTAATTTGCTGCAGCTGATTCGGCGGAAAGACATCGATGATCCGGTCAATAGTAGTCGCTGCGGATGAAGTATGGAGCGTGGACAAGACCAGGTGGCCTGTTTCTGAAGCCATCAGGGCCGTGTTGATCGTCTCAAGGTCGCGCATTTCACCGACCAGGATAACATCGGGGTCTTCACGCAGTGCAGACCGTAAAGCATCTGCAAAGGTATGGGTATCGTCACCAATCTCACGCTGGTTTATCATACATTGATTATGGGCATGCAAATATTCGATCGGGTCTTCGATGGTAATGACGTGACTGTTGCGGTGCGTATTCATATGGCGCACCATGGCAGCAAGGGTAGTGGATTTACCGGAACCGGTCGGACCTGTGACCAGGATCAGACCTCTGGGTTTCATCGCGAGGTCTTTCAGAATATCGGGCAGTCCCAGCTCGTTAATGCTTGGGATATCCGGAACAATGACCCTGATCGCGGCTGCCAGGCTTTTTCGCTGGCTGTAGACGTTAACCCTGAAACGGCTTATACCAGGGATCGTATAGGAAAAGTCAACTTCTCCCTTTTGCTGCAAACGGTTTTTCACGGGTTCATCCATCAGTTCGTCGACAAGCTCTTTAGTGTCCAACGGAGACAAATACTTGGCATTTGCCATCGGAGTCAAGATACCATTGATTCTGAACATTGGGGGAAGACCGGTTGTGATGTGGAGGTCAGAAGCTTTCAGTTCCAATGACATTAAAAGTAAGTCCCTGATATTTAGATTCATACAAACACTCCTCAACATAGATAGATTTGATCGGTCTATTCAATACTATAGGTTACTTTTAATAATTCTTCCGTGGTGGTGGTTCCGTCCAGGACCAGACGGGTACAGGTATCACGCAGGGAAATATAGCCGAAACGGCCGGCAATATGTCTTATTTGATCAGGAGTTACTCCCCGATTAACCATCTCGCGGATATCCTTGTTGATCGGAATGATTTCATGGATGGCGGTTCGTCCGGAATAACCGGTGTAATTGCAGGCAGGACATCCGGTCCCCTTGTAAAGGGGCTGGGGTTCGCGCAGTTTGAGCAGCATCATTTCCGAATGTTCCGGCCGGTAAGAAGTTTTGCATTTTGGACAGATCTTACGGACAAGTCTCTGGGCCATCAGGCCGACAACAGCGGAAGAAACAAGATAAGATTCAATTCCCATATCGACAAGCCGGAGGATCGACGAAGCTGCGTCGTTGGTGTGGATAGTGCTTAAGACCAGGTGGCCGGTGATGGCTGAACGGATCGCAATCTGGGCTGTTTCCGAATCACGGATCTCCCCAATCATGATAATGTCGGGGTCCTGACGCAGAATCGACCGCAGTCCCGAGGCAAAAGTCAGGCCGGCTTTGGTATTGACTTGAACCTGATTGATCCCATCCATCCGGTATTCAACAGGGTCTTCTACGGTGATGATATTGACAGTTGGTTTATTCAATTCCCGCATGACTGCGTAAAGTGTCGTCGTTTTTCCGGAACCGGTGGGGCCGGAAACAAGGATGATCCCATTTGGACTTTTGATGATCCGGTTAAACAGCTCAAGATTTTCAGCAGTAAAGCCCAGCTCAGATTTGGTATATGTACTGTTTCTCATTCCAAGCACGCGGATAACAATCTTTTCTCCGTGGACAGTCGGAAGTATGGAAAGCCTGAGGTCGACGTTATTGCCGTCAATGCTGACTTCGATCCTGCCGTCCTGGGGCAGGCGCTTCTCAGCAATATCCATTTGCCCCATGATCTTAATTCTGGTGACAATGGCCTGGTGAGCCGCTTTCGATGTTTTCATGGCTTCCTGAAGTTCTCCGTCTATCCGGTAGCGGATCCGCATTTCATCATCAGACGGTTCAATATGAATGTCACTGGCATTGGTCTTGATGGCATGCTGAATCACGGAGTTAACCAGTCTTACGACCGGGGCATTCGTCACTTCATCGCCAAATTGATCGTCAATTCCCGAAAAATCAACAAGGTCATAGGTTTGTTTAAGTTCTTCAATTGCTTTTTCAGCACTTTCTTTACCGTAGTAGCGTTCAATGGCATTCAGGATATCGGACGTGGTAGCCATGGCTGGCTTGACATCAAGCCGGGTTGCTCGTTTGACATCATCAATGGCATAAAAATCCAGCGGATCGACCATGGCAACAATTAATACATTATTTTCCTTCTTGATCGGTATCAAGGAATGCTTTCTGACCATTCCTTCTGTAATCAGTCCTGTGGCAAGAGGATCAATCGGAGTTTCACCTAGATCATAGTATGGAATATGATATTGAAATTCCAGTACTCTGAGTAGCTGTTTCTCTGTAATGGATTTCATTTCAATCAGGATCTCGCCCAGCTTTTTAGAGGTTTTGGACTGCATCTCCAAAGCATCTTCGAGCTGCTTGGCAGTAATCACCTCTGATTCAACTAATAGCTGTCCCAGTTTCCGCATCGTTTCCGGCATATTTTTTCTCCAGTTGCAAAATTATTGTTTATATTTTGGCTATTCTCATTTATTGTATTATAGTGTAAATAAAAAAGAAAGAAAAATTACTAATATTTACAAATCCTGCGAATTTGGATACTCTTGAGGGAAGAAAGGTTAAAGGAGTGTTTGAGATGGAAACGTTTTTTATGGAACATATTTGGCTGGCCTATTTGGGGTTGTTTATCGTCGGGCTTGTTGCCGGGAGATTTTTGAAAGTATTAATTAGAAAAAACATGGAAGAAGAGCACAGAGATTTCCCATCTAAACCGGTCGTGGAAATCCTGAATACGCTGCTGTACTGCGCTGTATTCTGGAAATATGGTTTCTCTTTGGAAACATTGAGCTTTCTGATTCTTGGATCGGTCCTTTTACTCATTGCGTTCATTGATTTTAAGACCATGCTGATCCCGAACTGGAGCGTTCTCCTGATTCTGGTTCTGGGTATTTTGTTTGCTTTCTTCAATCAGGATGTCTCCTGGCTGCAGAGGCTGATTGGCTTCTTTGGAGCTGGATTGGGTTTGCTGCTGATCTATATATTCTCGAGAGGCGGCATAGGCGGTGGAGATATCAAGCTGATGGCCGCTGTCGGCTTTTACTTGGGCTGGAAGCTGACGCTGCTGGCGATGTTTGTCGGCTCCATGATTGGCGGTATCTGTGGGGTATTGATCCTTGCTACTGGCAAAGGAAATTTGAAGACGGCGATTCCTTATGGACCATTTTTGGTCTGCGGGATACTCTTTTGCATTCTTTTTGGTCAGGAATTAATTGCATGGTACTTTAATTTGTTTCTGATATAGAACTTGATAGCGGCATGTTGAATGATGGAAGAATATGTCGAATAAAGGTGAAATTTTATGATTGCCAAAAATACCAATTCCTTGCATAATAAGAAAGAGACAAAATTTACAAATAATTTACATATGTAAAATTTCTGTAAAGTGTGAAGTGATGAAGTACAGTGCTGATTTGGTTACTTGTGTATTGTATGGAGCGAGTAGTGAACCCTGCACACTGCATTGGATGCAGTGTGCTTTTTTATGCCTAAACACTTGAAAAAAATGTTAAGTGGATGTGAAAAAAGTGGTGAATGCAAAACACAAGGCGATCACAGCGTACAGATTAATATCTTGGCTTCTGACTTCTTTGATTTACATCATGGAAAGCCCGGAAAACATTTTTAAATACACCATTGCGGTTGTTGTTTCTTTACTCGTGATCACAGTCAGCCTCAATGATCTCTACTTGAAGAGTCATTCGAAAGCGTATACTCAGCGCGTCAATATTGCCGAAACACTGGTTATTGCCATTTTGCTGACGCTGACCGGTGGATTGGACAGTCCGTTCATATGGTATGCCATCAACCCTGTGTTAATTGCGGGTACATTTCTGGGAGCCGCGTATTGGGTATATCTCTGTTTTTACCTGATCGTCGGCAGCATCACCAGCCAGATGTTGTTTAATCCCGATCATTTGCGGCTCAATGAGCTTATCTTAGAAAAAATCTATGTAATCATGGTTTTCATCCTAATTACGATTGCCATACGCTTGTTGCTGGCTTTAGTCCAGCATCTTGACCGTCAGGCGGAGGCTTTAAAGAACCAAAAAGAACATATCATGTCGTTATACCGAATTGTCGAAGCTTATTCAGCAAGGGAAGACAATCGGAATGTCCTGGAAAATATGCTCAAGCTTGCCAATGAGATCATCGGGTCCCGTGCATCTTTCATCTTTCTTGTACCCTGTAAGGATGTGCCGGCAAGTATGGTTACGGCGAATATTTCCGAAGCGGAAAGAGAAATTCTGTATCAGTTTTTTCAAGCACAATCATGGGAAAATGACGGAGTAAACGTTGATGAAATACTGAGAAACCACATATTTTACGCGGTCAATGAGCTGATTCCGCTGCAATCTGCCTCCAGACTTTACGGAATATTAGGATTTTCCCTGGCAGCAAGCACAAAAGTGGAAATGGATAAGGAACTGGTTCAATTTTTGGCGGATATTATCACAATGATCCTGGAACGAAATCACTTCGAAGCCATGTCTTCACAACTGCTGATTCTCGAAGAACAAAATCGGATCGGCAATGAAATCCATGACAACGTATCCCAAATTCTTTTCAGCATTGTATATGGACTCCATGCGCTGGGCGGCAACTGGTCCAATTTGAGCCGGGATCAAATTGAACGAAAACTAAAAATACTCGAGCAGTCTGCCAAAAATGTCAGTACAGAACTGAGGGCTTCAATTTATGGGCTCAGTCCGCGCAAAAGGGGCGAAAAAGTATTTGAAACGAGCATCCGAAATTATCTGAGTGATTTCTCAACACTGAATGAAATCCATGTTCATGTTGATTTTCATGGTGAGGAAGAGCAAATTACATATCCGTTAAAGCATGCGATGTTTCGCATTATCCGCGAAGGTTGCGGGAATGCTGTGTGGCATGGACAATGTGACGAATTGAAGATGCAGGTAAAGATTGATCAGCATACGTGTGAACTGATGATTCAGGACAATGGAATTGGCTTCAATTACGAAGACGTACAGTGTGATAAAAACAATAAGGGCTTGGGACTTCATAATATGAAAGCCATCGCTCAAACCTATTGCGGTTCATTTGCTATTCAAAGTGAACCCGAGCACGGAACGACACTCCGGTTTGAATTTCCGATCTACCAAATTGCCAATTTCGTTACGGAACAGAAAGGAGGCGTGGCATGAAGATCGTGATTGTGGATGATCATCCCTTAGTTCGACAGGGATTGGAGGCCGTTCTCTCAACCGAAACGGACATGACCATTGTTGGAAAGGCATCAAATGCGGGAGAAGCCGTTGACCTAATTTGCTCTGCGTTTCCGGACATTGTCCTGGTGGATTTAATGCTTTCGGGTTCTTCGGGGTTGGATGTGATAAAAACCTGCAAAGAAAAGGTATCAACGTGTAAGTATATTGTGCTGACATCTTCAGTTAGCCAGGACGATTTTCAAACAGCAGATCAGATTGGCGCAGACGGTTATATTCTGAAGGAAGCTTTTCCGGAAGAACTGATATCGGCGATCCGCTTAATCTATCGCGGTAGGAAGTTCTATGATCCGCTGGTGATTGAATTTATGATGAAAAAAGAAACGAGTAACAGCATGCAGCAGCTGACCTCACGGGAACGCGACGTACTCATCACATTGAGTGAAGGACTTAGTAATAAAGAGATTGCGAAAAAGTTGGTCATCACTGAATTTACAGTAAAGAAGCATGTAAGCCAGATCCTGGCAAAACTAGAGCTGGCTGACAGGACCCAGGCAGCATTATACGCCAGGGATCATGGGCTCGGGAATAGCAGGTAAGAGAAAGGAGAAAGGAAGAATGCCAATGCAAGCAAAGAAAAAGAATCAATTGGGGAAAGGAATACTCTTTATTACGTGCATATTTACACTGGGTTTATCCGGCATAAGTTATGCCTATTGGACAAACGGACTGGGTGTGAGCGGGAATATCTCAACGGATGGATTGGATGTTGTGTTCAGTGATCAGGAAGCTGCAAATCTGGTGACAAACGAGAGCGGAAACGGGAACTTGCAGGTGACTTATGACCCGGAAAGAACGACGCTGTCCATTGAAGGAACGGTGGATCCGGGGTATCTCGGAAGCGTGGAATACACGATTGTCAATCAGGGTCAACTTCCGGTGAGATTCAGCCCTGATACGCCAAGTTCAGGCGGTATAGACAACACGTTATCTTTTGAAGGTGAACAGGTCACTGCGCTGGGTGACGGAAGATATTTGCTTAAACAGAACGGCACCGGGACAGGGAAGCTGGCCGTTGAGGTTGGCGAAGAGAATGTTCAATTCGAAATAAGAATTCCGTATGAACAATGGGTCAAAAATTAGATTATCAGGAGTGGAGGCCATAGAAAATGAAAGAAAAAGTAATTGTTGTAGCCATTTGTTTGTTGGCTGGATGTCTACTTACGTCCGGAGGCTATGGGTACTGGCAAAAGGATTTGGTTATCAAGGGGAATATCAGTGTCACGCAGTCGGAGGAAGATCCCGAAGATTTGGATGCAGTCAAACCATTAATGAGGGGTTCAGGAACAGATGATCCAGGGACAGATGATCCAGGGACGGATGATCCTGGGACAGATAATCCAGGGACGGAAGAACCCGGAAGCGAAGAGATTCTAACGGAAACAGGTAATTAGGGAAAAAATGCAATGAAATTACAGATAATTAAACAAACTCTGTTTAAGCGCCGACTAATTCTATTAGTAGGCCTCGTTTTTTTTATCTATCTTTCTGACAACGCGTTGGTGAAATCCGTCACAGGACAAAACCTCTATCAAAATGTGTTTCAACCTTTGATGTGGATCGGGGTTGGATCAATAATCTGGTGGTTTCCTGTGGTCCGGGCGGCAGGAAAGCTCCGATTGCGAAAATCTCTTTGTTTATGGGCGATCAACTTTGCCATCATCATGATCACCGTCCAAGTGCTGGCCGGATTTTTAGATGGATTCGGGAAAAGCCCCTATAGCCATTCATTTCCAGGGGTCCTCATTAATTTTTTCACGGTTTGCTCGACATTGGCCGGTCGCGAACTAACGAGACACGTATTGGTAAATAGCTGGACACGGAAGCAAATCTATAAGGTATTGGTTGCAGTCGCCTTGCTGATGACAGTGATCGTTTTTCCGATCTCTAAGTATACCGAACTGAAAAATATCCAGGAACTTGTTCAATTTGTGGCACAGTATTTTGCACCGCAGTTTACCAAAAATCTATTAGCAACATGCTTTGCTTTTTATGGTGGACCGCTTCCCGCGATCATTTTTATGGGAGTGCTTGACTTTTTCCATTGGTTTTCTCCGGTTCTGCCAAATTTGAAATGGATTACCGCTGCGCTCATCGGCATCCTAACCCCGGTATTCCTTTTTAGTGCGTTGGAGAGAATTTATCTGCAGGAGAACAGGATTCGAAAACACCGATTCAAGAGTGAGGAGGGCCTTCTTGGGTGGATGGTAACCACACTGATTTCTATCACCATTATCTGGTTTACAGTGGGGGTATTTCCGGTTTATCCGTCAGTGATCGCCACAGGCAGCATGATTCCGATGATTTATCCAGGGGATGTGATCCTAGTAGATAAGGCGGTGGACCGGATGAAAATGAGTGTTGGGACGGTAATTCAGTTTCAAAGAGACGACATCCTGATCTCACACCGGATCATTGGAGAAGTCGTTGAGAAAGATGGAACAAAACATTATTTGACCAAAGGAGATAACAATAACAGCGCGGATAGTCAATGGGTCAAACCGGAAGATATCAAGGGAGAAGTCGTTAAGGTCGTCCCTAAAATTGGCTGGCCAACCCTACTCCTCAAAAGCGATCAAGAGATTTGGTCGACGAATAAAGAAATATAGAAAAACTGTTCAAAAGGATTCTTCTATAGGTAAAAGAAGGCGGTATCGCGCAACTACGATTTCTCAGTAGTTTTGTAATACCGCCCTTATGGAAGGGTATGTTAAAGACTAATTTCCCAATTGGTGTTTTGATAACTAGTTCACTTGCGTGAAAGCAATCGCTAAATCAAATTTTGTCGTAGTATCTTCAAATTGGCTGCCCGTGATTGCCGAAGGCATAAGGACTTGGTAACCAGGATCCTGCGTTTCGTTAAAGATAAAGTTATGGGTCGTCAGCATGAGTTCCTCGCCAGGCTGGAGAACGATATTCTGCAATGCGGAAGTCAGGCCTGCAGCCAGATCGGAAACATTATTCGCATCGATTGCATCAATATCCTCATAGCGATAGCTCCAGAAACCAGCGTTCAATGTTCTGATGACCACAGCATCAAATTTATAATTTAAGGCATTAGCCAAATCGGCGTTCTCAGTAATGCTTCCAGTGACGGAAGTAACTTTGGCAGGAACGGTACCGCTATTTTTAACAACGAAACTCAGGTAGGCACCGGCTCCGGGGTAGAAATTTCCGACCGTGAAGCTTAGGTTTTGTTTATCTGTGGCGATCACTGAATCAACAGTGACCAAATCATTGGGAATATGGGCAATATAGCCGTCGTCCCAGTCGGACTCATCGGCATCCACAAACTGAACATCCAAATAGCCGGTGGATACGGTATTCGCGATCGTAATGGTCTGGGTCCAATACGCGTAGCCTGCTCCCATTAACATGACGGCTACTGCCAGGGCGGCAACTAAAAGCTTATGTTTTTTCATTTGATTTTTTCTCCTTTTGTTCATTCTTGTACCGATACGTTCTCAATGCGCGCTGTTGAAAACCTTTAATCGGGATTTTGATCTAAGTATACTGTCTTCGGAAACAATTTTAGCCACTCATTGGTATACTTGTTTTATCTATTTGGAGGTAGTATTTATGGTAATAAAGTATAGGACAACGTAGACGAAAGTACCATATTTCACAGTCTGCAGAGGAAATCTCCGGTCTTTGCAGAATATCGGGAAAAAAAGATGGATGGAGCGTGTTTAATGATAAAAAAAGAATTAAAGAAAAGACTACGTGTTGGCCTTATTTTGCTATTTGCGATATTGCTGATTGCAGATGTTTATATGCTGTACCGGAAAATTGCGTTACCGGAAGTACAAGTCGTAAAGACGACACTGTACGAATATATGAATAAAACGGATATTCACTATAAAGTGAGTCTGAAACCCAATAATCTATTTGCCCAAACGACGCAGGAAGAGGGGCAGGTGTACTTAACCAATTTGGTTGACACCATTACGGCGACATTTTCGTATGCGTTTTCAGGTAAAAGTCAGATCGACATCCAAGGTGATTATGAAATCATAGCTGTGCTGGAAGGATCCAGCATTCAAAATAATAAACGGGTTTCTATTTGGAAGAAACAGGTTGTCCTAGTGCCAAAAACGAGTTTTGAAAAAAAAGATACACAATTCAACCTAACAAAGGATGTCAATCTGAATTTGGAGCAGTATAGAGCATTTGCCAACGCCATCAAGGAGGAAGCAAAAGTAGATGCTGACGTTTCCTTAAGCGCCGCGATGAATGTGAATTTGGATAGTATGACGGAGTACGGGCGAATTCAGGATCAAGTTGCTTCATCGATGTCTTTGCCGCTGAAAACGAGCTACTTTGAAATCACAAATATGGGTATCGGTGATCAGCCGGGTGCCATCGAGAATGTCAAGCAAGTACCAGTCGATCAAAAGTTTTCCGTTATTGGGTTGGCCTTGCTGGGTTTCATTTTGTTAGCCGGGCTCGTTTGTTTGATCCTGCTTACAAAAGAGATACCAGAAGATCCTTACCTCAAAAAGTTGAAAATGATCATGAAGCAGTTTAGCAATCGAATGGTTGCATTAGATTCAGACATTATCGAAAGGGGAGACAAGTATCAGGTTCAATCGGTGGACGACCTGGTGAAACTCAGTGATGAACTCGGGAAGCCGATACTTTACAGGACATTTGCCGATTTGAAGAAGATCACAACATTCTATGTCTTTGATGAGAAATGCACCTATTATTTTGATCTAACATGAAACCCCAAAAACTAACATAATGGTGAATATACATTGGTACCAAAGGAGTATGTGCACGAAGAAAACACCTGTTATAATTCAATTAGCAGTGTAGAAACGGCATACAAATAAAATACTTTATTGAGGAAGATGTAAGTTGATCAAGAAGATGGGTATCCTGAACCGTGTAAAGTATCCCTTTATCCTGGTGATCATGACGGCAGTGATCCTCCTGGGTGGCACATCCTCATTTCAGGTAGCGTATGCAATTCAAACAGACAGCAATGAATACGGGATTGTCATAGAGCCTGAAGGCCAGCTTTTTCAAATTTCGGGAATGGCTCCCGGTTGTACCGATCATCAAACATTAACGGTCAACAACGAGGGGCAGAAGGCATTTACGTATAGAATGAAGGTTATTACGAACGATCAAGAGAATATCCTCTATCAGGCCCTGGTCTTTAAGGTAACCAAAGCAGACCAAACACTGTATGCCGGAAAACTTCAAGATCTGAATCTTGTATTAGGTTCTTTGATGCCCGGCGGCAGTGAGACGTTTGATTTATCTCTGGGGCTTCCCCCAGAAAGCGGAAATGAATACGAATCACAAGAGATCAGCTTCGATTTTCTGATCAGTGCTGAAGGATATAATGGCGGGAACAACGGTGGCGAGAATTACACGATTTATACTGAAGTGGAACCAGCTACGATAGAGGAAGAACCGGTAAATACGCCGACGGTCGAAACACAGAAACCTGATGCATTGGAAGTCCCGCAAGATACTGAGACCATGTTACCATTAACAGGAGTTGCAAGTGCTTTCCCTTACTATGCTGTCGGTTCAGTAGTGGTCGCTGCAGGAATCTTCTTAATAAAGAAAAAGAAAAGCTAAATACACATTTATATAAGTGAGAAAAAATAGCTGAGATTTCTCGGCTATTTTTTAACAAGATCAGGCTGGGGGAATTATGTGGAGAAAAGTATTCGCAGTCACTTTGATCTTATGTGGACTCAGTGTCATCATTTTTCCTATGGTTCGGGATGGCTATTTGAAATATCAGCAGAACAATATGATTAATCAATGGCGATCCAGTCTCATGCAGGTGAGCGATGGAGCACTTGGACAGACCGATTCTGATGATCAGGATAATACGATGCAACCAGATCTAACGGAGGATATGGAAGCACTGCTGATCATAGAGAAAATCGGTTTGCGAATTCCTGTTTTGACTGGCGTGACTGACCACAATTTAAAACAGGCAGCAGCAAGTATAATAGGAACTGGGAAACCTGGAGAAATAGGGAATTACTGTATTGCGGCACATCGCAGCAGAACGTATGGTATTCAGTTTAATCGTCTCGACGAGTTAATCAAGGGCGACGCGATTATAATTGAAACAAACAATCAATCCTATACCTATATTGTAACGGAAAGTATGATTGTCGAGCCCGACAAAGTCGAGGTGCTTCAAAACGACGGCCAGAAAAAACAAATTACACTGATCACTTGTGATTATCGTACAAAACCGTATCTGCGTTTTATTGTAAAAGGAGAATTGGGTGATTAATCTGAGATAAAACATCTCGAAATTTAAGCAATAAATTCTTTCTGAAATCGCAGTTTTTGATGTTGACAGTGTCGAAACAGCATGATATTATAATAAAGCGTCTCGGGGCGGGAACGCCTGAAAGAAGCGCAAAGGTCATTGAAAACTGAACAACAAGAATGAATTAAAAGCTAGACTCGTCAATGAATTTTTGGTAAACAAACGAGCTGAATCAAGCTCCGTAAATAGTTTTTATGGAGAGTTTGATCCTGGCTCAGGACGAACGCTGGCGGCGTGCCTAACACATGCAAGTCGAACGGAGATAGTTAATGAAGCTTGCGATTTAACTGTCTTAGTGGCGAACGGGTGAGTAACGCGTGGGTAACCTGCCCTTAAGACCGGGACAACAGCTGGAAACGGCTGCTAATACCGGATGTATTGTCTGAGAGGCATCTCTTGGAGAAGAAAGCTGGCCTCTGAAAATGCTAGCGCTTAGGG
>Ga0154089_118_pt1 | contig 65448 bp, 64 predicted proteins | sample DehspFTH1_FD_150125 | JGI IMG/M metagenome (GOLD analysis project Ga0154089, IMG submission 150125) | reverse complement strand
GCCATCGTAACCTAACAGAGCTGCGCCTGCTGCCCCAACCCCCATTCCGACTGAGGTTTTTAAGAAACCCCGTCTACTAAATTTTTTGGGAATAGCCTTTTCTTGTTCTGTGCTTTCAGTTTTTTCTTTACCCAAATCCATAGTACAACTCCTCCCTAAAATATTTTCTATTAATAAGTTATCATTTCTCAAAATAAATAGTAGAAGTCCATACTACAAATGTAGTCTAGGCTACATTTTTATTTATTTTGATAAAAGTATAATTAGTGTGTGATAATATTAATGCAGGAAAGGAAAGTACTATATAAATATTGGGGAGTTGATTTTTATGAAATACTCACCCGTTGAAGAATTCTCAAGAATTTATAAGCTTGATAATGTTTCTAAAACATTAATAGAAAATGGCAAGGAACTCTTCTTTAAGAAAAATTCAGTCATTGCGTCTCCCGGAGATGTCATGGAAGGATTTTATTTTGTCAAGGAAGGCAGAGTCATTGCTTCTGAATTTTCTCCCAAAGGAAATGAACGGATCATATGCATTCTGGAGAATAGCAGTATTTTTTTGGAATCTAATGTCCTTTTTAATGTTCCGGTCTTTTGTTACTTTAAAGCAAGTGTGGATACCACACTAATCTTTTTGCGAAAAGAAGATATTATGGATTTACTGGCTAAAGACTTAAATGTAACGCTTTTTCTCCTGCAATCCCTTACAAAGAAATTTTATTCCAATATGAATCATGTCGATGAATTGCTATATCATGATACGGAATGGGGAGTCTGCAACCTTTTTTTAACACTTGCCGAAAATTTTGGAGTTGAAGAAGACACAAAAATTAAGTTAAATATTAAAATCAGCCAACAGTTTATTAGCAATATCCTGGGCATCAATAGAATAACGGCCGTTAGGATTATCAAAAAATTGAAGGAAATAATGCTAATCGAACAGACCAACGGTTATTACTATATCAAAGATATCCAGAAGTTAAGAGACTATCAAACAAGTATCTATACGCAATTATAAATTTCTATTGGTTTAAGATTGCTTAAGGTAGGAGTTTTTCCTGATTATGCTGTTTAGCTGTTTTTCATTTTCGTAAAGGCCGCACTATTAAAAAGAACGCCTAAAAAAGACGTTCTTTTATTCAACAAACCCAATCAGGATACCGATGGAAATAATTTATTTGTCTACGATTTTTGCACCAAAGGGAACCAAAGCCAGCTGAGCAAACTTAAAATGCTGGAGCCCAAACGGAATGCCGACGATGGTGATGCAGAAAATAAGGCCGATAATTAAATGATGTACGGCCAGCTCCCATCCCAGGAAAATCAGCCAGAGAATATTCAAAAGTAATCCCCCAACCCCAAAGCCGCCAAGGATAACTTCTTTGCCGAATGGCCACAAAACGAGCAGGGATATTTTAAAACACTGAAGGCCAAAAGGAATGCCGACGATTGTGACACATAAAACCAAGCCTGCCACAAACCATAAAATTGCTCCGATAATGCCGCCGAATATCAACCAAATCAGATTGCCAATGAAGTTCATCCTTGTTTTCCTCCAATCCTCATTGAACGTATAAGCCTATAGTCCTCGTTCTGCTTATTTGATAACAAGTCCGAACAAGCTGGCCAGAGAAACAGCCTGCATCGCATTGACGACAGCTCCATTCACGTCGGCAAAGTTGACACCCAGCCCTTCAATATCACAGCTGGTGAAGTCGATCCCTTTCAGCTTGGTGAAATTGAATTGCGTCTGCCGGAGATTGGAATCCGGGAACTCGACTTTCGTAAATGCACAATTTTTGAAATCCGCGGCCTCCAACTGGCATTGCAGAAACGATACCTGTTTGCAATTCGCATAACTGAAAAAAGCATATTGGCCATTGCAATTTTCAAAGGTCACATCCCGCAGCGTGGCTTCACTCAAGTTAATCCCTATCAGCTTACAGTCAATAAACTCGACCCGATGCAGGATGGCTTCACTAAAGTCAGCATTGGATAAATCACAATTCTGGAACCGGACATTCATCAGGTCGGCACGCCGAAAGGCTGCTTCAGTAAACATGACTTTTTGGAAGACGACTTGTTTAAACGTGATCCGGTCCGCTTCAATATGATCGAGCGTGCAGTCGCTCACTTCCACGTAGGAAAACATTGCTTCATCCGTGATATTCTCTCTTGCTAACGTGGCAGGTTCCAGTTCGTTATCAAATATTGGGCGGGTCGCATAAAATTGATTATTCCGCATTGGTACTCGATACTACCGGGATCTGAACCCATCTGCCCTTCTTTTTATCCTCAGTATAAACAACATAGGTATCGCCAATGATATCGGTCAAGGCCTGTTTCCGGGGATGAAATGCGCAAATCAAATAACCCAAGTAGGTGCCAAGCAGCTGTGCCAGTGTTCTCCCGGCGACTTCCCGCATGGCGACTGCAGACCAGCTGAGAGGGCTGCCATCTTTGCTTACAACTTTAATTCCCAAGATCATTTTCCCGAGCGTTTGTCCGAAATACATCGTCAGCAAAACGAAATATATACTTCCCCAGATGCCGGGAAAGAGTGCATTGATCAGGACAAATGATTTAATGGTTGTCGTTTCAAGACCTGCCGGCCATATAACCCGGAAAAATATCTGACTGCTCATCGCAATGACTGCCAGATCAATGCTAAAGGCCCAGAATCTGGTCCAAAAACCAACGACTCTTAAATCTACAACATTGACACTTTCCACTGTCTGATCACTGCTGTTTGTAATATTATCGATATCCATGGATGAATCACGCTCCTTTAGCGATACAGGTACATCACGGTAGGTACCGCGCTGTCCTGCAAATCCTGTTTGATCCCCAAGAAATCAAGTTGGGGCGACACCATGGAAAAGAGCCGATTCAAATCAAACAGCGTTTCATTTTGATATTGGATAACGTTGGGATCACTTTCATTAATCATTTTTGCTGCTTCGGCAATGGCTCCATCCAAATCACCGATCTGATCGACGAGGCCCAGCGATTTGGCTTGCGTCGCTGTATAAACCCTTCCATCCGCGACTTTGATGACGGTTTGACGGTCCATTTTTCTTCCTTTAGCCACTGCATCAACAAAATAGCCATAATACTCATCAATGATTCCCTGCATGATCTGCTTTTCTTCCTCTGTCGCTTCACGCATCGGATTCATGATGTCTTTGTTTTTACCGCTTTTGAAGACAATTTCGTCAACACCCAATTTTTTTGCCAGCTCGCTGTAATTATACGTGCTCATAATGACGCCGATGGATCCGGTCAGCGTATCCCGAGTCGCCAAAATTTCATCCGCAGGCATCGAAATAAAGTAACCACCTGAGGCTGCCAATGTACCCATGGAAACAACCAAAGGTTTTGGGTATTTTTCTTTTAAGCTGATCAGTTTCTGATAAATCTCATCACTTTCATACACACCGCCGCCAGGCGAATCAACAGCCAGGACAACCGCCTGAACTTCAGCATTTGTAAAGGCATCTTCGATTTCCTGTAAAAATATCTGGTGATTATAGGTATCGGTGGATGACAATGAATCAGTCCCCGACTGAATGGTTCCGTTGACGTTGATCAGCGCAATCGTTTTACCGGTTCCTTCCTGATAAGTCCCGGTGGTGAATGAGGGTTCCGAAGGCAACAGGGATTTTTCCAATTTTCCCATGTTTGTTCCTCCGGAAATAACATCTGTCTGTACGTATACCACCAGCAAAACAACGATAACCGCGATAGAAATCCAGCGTTTTTTATTCATACTCTCCTCCTACTGTTTTTCAACATTGATCATAAATTAAGATTGGATATGATTGGATATGATTTTATATCTCTAGATGTTATTCTATGCAAAACCTTTCGTATTTAAAAACGGAACTATTTCCTTTTCTGTTAATATAAACTTTTAGAATAATTCGCTAAATTTCTGCACTTTCCTTCAAAATATCCATATTTTAGACGATAAACCTCCCGAGGTAATTGCTCGGGAGGTTTACGGATCTTCCTCTATCACGTTTTTGACAAGTAAATTCAGCTATCTCTACCCTTCCTATTCGATGGGCATGACAATTTCCGTAACATACTTATTGGGGTTCCCCCTGAAAATCATCCCGGGACCTTTATGATAAATCTCCCTGGAAGGCAGCTTGTACTTCAGGCTATGCTCGCTGGCATAATCCAGCACAGCTTTATAGGCGAAACTCAAATTTTCATAACTGCCAACATGCGTTGTGCAGATTGCTTTGATCTTCGGTAACTTTTTGCAGCGTATATTCGATCCGGCCACGGGTCCTTTGACCGGAACGCAAAGCTCGATATCCGCTTCTTCTTTGAAATCCTCATCGTAATAGCAGCAAAACGGTTCTCCGAAAGTCTTTCCTCTTGCTTCTTTATAAATAGTCCCAATGTACTTCCCGACGTCGCTGTACCTGCCTTTATAGCGGATCGCGGCGACTGTCATTTCCTCAAATTCTTTCATTTCAATGTTGTAGTTCATACTCCCTGCCTCCATTTCTTTGGGTTCAAGGTAGAGGTTCATCTTTTTAATCAGCGCTTTCTCTTTCCTAATCTGTTCCGCAAGCATATCTTGCTTTTCAGCTAAATAGTAGGACAGATCATCGGGACTTTCACAATGGGTAAGGATATCCTTAATTTCTGAAATAGAAAAGCTTAGATCACGCAATAAAACAATCAGCCTTGCCCGGCTAAAATCATGGTTGTCATAATAGCGATAGGAATTTTCCGCACGGTAAGACGGTTTCAAAATATCTTGGTCATCATAATACCGCAAGGCCTTAACTGTTATATTGGTGATCTTGGAGAACTCACTGATTTTATACACGACCTCACCTCCCTGCAAGCAGTATAAACCCTCCACTACGGGGGAAAGTCAAGAGAAATTAAGAAATTGCTGGTTCTTTCCAGCTATTACTCCTTTTTCTCTTTCTTTTTCTTTCGGGATAAGGACGCCCCACCGAAGCCGCTGATCACAGCAATATAGAAGCCAAAATCATACCACCAGCCTGTATTTACGGTCTCATAGATTCTGATATTGTCCTTAAATAACCCGACAATCAGTGAAATCGGCGCAATCCACCCATGCCAAACGCCCCATAAAAATCCTGCCGGTCTTTCAGATGTATACGTCCCATCTCCCGGTATACATCCTGTCAATGTGAAGGAAATTAAGATTGCCATAATCATGAAGATAATATATTTCTTTTTCATATATAGGCCTCCTTATTATTGTTTATTAATATTAGCTTATTTCCATTTTACATTTGTTGCCGCTTTTTTAAAAGGTAAATTTGACAGCCTGTTTGCAGCCAACTACAATTAATTTCAGACTTAATCCATTGAGAGATGATATCACACTAAACGATGGCAGGAGATAAATCATGGACTATTTAGGCAGAAATATACGGAAGCTCGGTTTTGGACTGATGAGGCTTCCGATGATCGAAAAAGAAATTGACATTGCGCAGACCAAAGAAATGGTTGATCTGTTCATGGCCAAGGGTTTCACATACTTTGATACGGCGTACGGCTACATCAACGGAAAGTCGGAAGCGGCTATAAAAACAGCCCTTGTTGACCGCTATCCCCGTGAGAGCTTTCAGCTTGCTACTAAGCTTCCGGCCTGGGCAGTCTCCACTGCCGCAGAGGCCAAAGAGATGCTCCATACTTCACTTAGGCGCACAGGAGCCGGATATTTTGATTACTATCTGATGCATAATGTGAGTGAAAGCCGCAAGAAAGTCTTTGACGACTTCGGTATTTGGGATTATCTGCTGGAGCTAAAAGAGAAGGGACTTGCCCGTCATATCGGTTTTTCCTACCATGACAAGGCTGATTTACTCGATCGCATCCTGACTGAACACCCGGAGACAGAATTTGTTCAACTCCAGATCAACTATGCCGATTGGGAGAACGAATCCGTCCAGTCGCGCCAATGTTATGAGGTGGCACTTAAGCATAACAAACCGATCATTATCATGGAGCCTGTCAAGGGCGGCGCACTGGCCAACCCGGCCGGCAGTGTCCGGAAAATATTTGAAGAAGCCGATCCTAAGGCCTCTTTGGCATCTTGGGCCATTCGCTTTGCCGCTTCTTTGGACAAGGTCATCACTGTCCTCAGCGGGATGTCTACCACCCAGCAGATGAAAGACAATCTTTCCTATATGGAGGATTTCCGGCCTTTAAGTCCCGAAGAAACGGCCGTGATCGTACGGGCACGGGAGGCTCTCCATGCGATTCCCTCTATCCCTTGTACCGCGTGTGCGTATTGTGTCAAAGGATGCCCGCAGCAAATTCACATACCGGTTTTTTTAGATGCCATGAACCGGAATATGATCTTTGGTGATTTACAAGGTGCGAAAAGGGCTTATCAAATTGCCTTGATGCTGGGCAGCACAAAGCCTTCCGCGTGTATTGCCTGCGGCAACTGTGAAGATGTCTGTCCTCAGCAGATCCATATTATTGATACGTTAAAGGATGCTGAAACTCTCTTGGAATAGGATTAATTCGTTTGCAGTTCAACCATCTTTGCTTGAATTGCATTCAACAAATCCTGCCAGGTCTTGTTATATTTTTTCAGGAACGGGATGGGGTCAATATGATCTGTTTCCCGATAGGCATAAGAGATATCCATATGGCTGAAGATATCCTTTTGAGGGTCCCAACCATACCGGATACAGGCATCTGCAACCAAAAGGACGGTCTGATCCCAGACTTTTTTAAACTGCTCGGGCTGATTTCCCTCCGGTTCACACATTTCTACGGAAAGGTACCTTTGGTTGGCTGTTTGGGCAGCATGCCAGGCCATTTCGTCTTCCGGAATCATTTGCACGGTTTCAGTCCAATCTGCAACATAATGGGTAGAGGAATAACGGTTAGGGTAATTAAAATATTGAACTATTTTCTGCGCGGTGGCCCCAGGGTCCGCTGTGGAATGAATCACAAATCCTTTGGGGGATAAAGGCGTAGCCGGCCGGTTGTAAGAGAGCAGCTGTATCCCCACTTTAAGATTCGGGAAACGGACCGGAAGCGTCCTTGACTCCGTGAGACTTCCTGAGCTTGGTCTGAGAATTCCTGAGCCATCTGCATCCGCAACCACCTTAAAAGTGTAGTTGCCAACGTCCTGAACGCTTTTGTCATTAAGCGTCAGGATTATTTTTTGACCGGTCGTAACGTTCAGCCCCGATATCTTGACCCTTTGTCCAGCATCGGAAATCTGTTCAGAGGTTAATGCATTCATGGTTCCGTTTATCGTGATTTTATCCTGTCCGGCTATCGCCAAGTACCTATCCGGAAGGAAGAACTCCACAGTTCCGTTGTTCATGTCCTCCCCAGGAAGATAGACCAGGTATATATTCTTGGTGGCTCCCGCGATTGTACTCGCCGGAGATACTGAAAGTTTGCCATCGTTGGTATTGGCTAAATTAATGATCCGCTGCAGGACCGAAGATTTAACCGCATTCTCTCCGCCAAGTCCCGTCACAACCGTCAAAGGTGTGATCTTCCCTTTGAGATATTTTTGCGTGACCTCCGGCAGGGTGTCACGGACGAGAATAAGCGGGGATGATGATTTCGCAGCCAGTACAGCACCAGTCAAAGCATCGGCAAACTCTGTCCCTTTGGGCCCCTCACCCACCGCAACAAACAAGCGGGCAAGGTCCAATTGGCCGGAAAAGTGCTCTAAAACCGCTGCATTGGTGGCATAACGGTCAGACCCGGCTAACCGGAAAGCTCCCGGCACTTGTTGGGCTACCCCGTCGCTGATTACGCCTGTACCTCCAACAATATAGGCTTGCTGAATGGTCTGTTTTTGCACATATTCCTTGACGCTTTGCGGCAGCTTGTCTTTACCGGCGAGTAGGATTGGTATTTCCGCTTGTGCTGCCACCACCGCAATGGAGAGTGCATCCGGATAATTCTTCCCTGTCGCCAGAATCATCTTGTTGCTGTTTAACGCTTCGGCAATTTTTACTGATGTTTCATAGCGGTCATTACCGGCGAGACGAACAATCTCGATCACCCCGGCTTCACGCAACGTTGTCTCAATCTCTCCTGAGATGCTCGAAGTCCCGCCTGTAATAAATACGCGTTTGACACCAAGCCGTTGAATCTCACTCCATGCATCAGCATTCAGGGATTCAGACTCCGTCAGCAGGATCGGAGCATGATACTTCGCCGCCAGTGGTCCCGCGCAGAGAGCGTCTGCAAAGTCATCGCCGCGGGCCAAGACAACATACTCGGACGATTCCCATCCTTTCTGGGAAATGGCTGCCGCTGTCGCATAACGGTCTGAACCATAGATTCGATCGATTTGAGTCGTATCTGCATTCGCTGCGCTTGTCATCCATCCGGTGAAAAAAAGAAAACAAAGCATAAGCGATCCACCGGATCGAAGGTACCGTAATAATTTTATGTACAATCTGCTTTCCTCTTTTGTTTTATTTCTTGCCAAATCACGATGTTTCCATAAGAGAATTGTACTATATTCATTCCTTTCACCACCAGTTGATATGTTTTCCTCTCATGTAAATAGATGTAAAACCTCCAAGCAAAAATTGTCTTTCCATTGAACCATATATTCTATCTCCGCTTTCTTCCGAGAAAGGAATCGGTCATTCTCAATTAGCATCCATCTTTTTTCATTTAGAAGTATGATTCCTTCTAAGCTGCTTAAAATAAAGACTGGAAAGGGCAAGTAAAAATAAAGGAGGGCTTATAATTAACAAAACAAAGTTAATTGCATTATCCCTAACCGTTGCTTTAATTTTTACTTTGTCATTGTCTTTCGTGGCAATTGCTGCTACGGAGCAGAATAGCCCGAACGTACAATCCCCGTCCTGCTATGACAAAATGATCGACAGAATATCGCAAGAAAAGGGAATTTCTAAGGCAGAAGCTAAAGTCCAACTGGAGGCAAAGCTCAAAGAAATCGCCCAGAAAAAAGGTATTACGGTCGAAGAACTGAAAAAGCGGATGGCGGAAGGTAAATGCTGCAAAGGCCACGGAAAAATGGATGAAGCGAAACTTAAGGAAATAGCTGAAAAAAAAGGCATAACGGTTGAAGAGCTCAAGCAAAGAATCAAAGAATATCACAGCATCAAGGAAAAAGCTCTTCAGTAGAGGATAGACACCCTGCTGCCAATTGATTATTCTTGCCCTTTCCTTCTCCATTCACCTCAATACTGATCGCTTGAGCACTTATTTTCTTTTTTGTCAAATGATTGACTGCCATCCTCTCCTGGCTTCATCATCCACCTTCGGCTGCGTTAGAAAGTTCATCCCGTCGAAAAAGAAATCAGCGAATTTGGCAAATCCACCTGTTTCCATTACGATATCGGCGTCCATAATGGATATAAAAATGGCCTGTTTTACAGGCCATTTTTGTCAATGATGATTTTACTAACCCTCTTCGCCATCGCCATGATTGTTAAAATCGGCGGATTTCCCAAAGACTCAGGGAACAGCGTTGCATCAGCGACATACAGATTTTCAGGCAGCTTGGGGCTGTGGAAGGTCGCGGCTTCGTTTGCGGTAAGCGGCAGCATGCCGCCGGGGTGTCCGGCATTGACCGTTCCCAGGAAAATATCGTCTTTTTTTATCCCATACCTGCGAAGGATCTCGGTGCAAAGCCGGACTTCCTCCCGCAATCTTTCCTGATCTATATCGCTCAGCGTTTTCCTGATGTTTTTGTGATCAACCGTTCCGGCGCTTGAATCCGCCAGCTTGATCATCAGAGATACAATATCCTGGGCGGGGTACCGCCAGCTAGGATGAAAGAAAAAGCTCAGATAATCAAAATAAGGGGACAAAATAGCATGCTCCCTCTGTACGGCAAAAGGCATCGAAAGCTCTTTGTTCTGAAGGCTGCCCTTTTGCCGGGCAGCCACGCAGAGAACCGGATCAACGAACAGCCTGCTTTCGCATTCGATCCCCGAATTCTGAAGAATGACGGGGGTTGAAAATCCGCCTGCCGCCAGGATCACAAGATCTGCCGGGTAAAATACGGAGTTGAAGCCTTTTTGGGCCTGAACCCCTTTTACGAGACCCTTTTCCGTGACAAGCCTTACTACCTGACAACCTGTAATGACCTCCGTACCCAAATCCTGTGCATCGTTCAGGAATTGACGGCTGTCCCATTTGACATGATACGGGCAGCCTAGGACACACCTCCCGCAGCCGGTACAGCGCTGATAATTGCCCAGCTTAGGCAAAGGCACAGGATTCAGGCCCATTTCCATGCATATTTCAAACAACCTTTTGGTGGAATTCTGCCATTTGGGCCGATGGTCATCGGTGACAGGAATCTCCCGGTAAAGCTCCTCAAATTCATCGTCCAGATCAATGCCAAGGTCCTTAAGCCCTTTGTCCATACGCAGCGCATTTCCTGCTGAAAGCGTGGTCGTCCCGCCTAAGCCCTTCCCGCTGACCATCACCATGCTGTCCGGGGTTTTCTTGACGCTCATCGACGGAAACAGCAGTTGTATTTCCCTCTCATCAAAGAACAGTCCGGTTTTTCTTAGCTTTTCCAGGACAGATAAATTAATAGAAAACGGCTTGAATTCCCGGCCTGCCTCCAGGACTGTCACCTGAAACTTCCCCTGCAGTTCCTTGGCCGCGGCAGCCCCTCCCGCACCGCTGCCGACGACGATTACCCTTTTCATGTTGAACCATCCTTACTTTTTTACCTGAAGTTCCCTTTGAAAATATCCTTGACAGCATTCATTGCCTTCCGTGATCCTGTGCTGGAAACACAGCCTGCCGCCGCCTGAAAGCCCTGCGGCCAGCCCTTCATCCAGCGCGGAAATCAGTTTGCAGACTTCCCCGGAATAATAACGGCTGAAATAGCACTGCTGGATCACGATTTCTCCCTGCCGGTCCCATTGAAAATCAATGCCGATCAACTGATAAATTACCTTCAATGCCGTAACAGCCTCTTCCCAGGTTCGGATATGCAGGGTTTCTCTCAAGTTCTGTCCGAACCGATCAGCATTTTGGTACAGCCGCTGTTTGACTTGTTCAACGGGGCGTCCACTCTGTAAATGATTTTCCGCTTGTTCCTTGGTAAATAAAGCGTATTGCTGGAGAAGCGCAACCGAAGAAAGCCCCTTTAGCTCCGGCGGCTCACTTTGGAAAGCATCCGCCGTCAAGCGGAACAATTCCTTCAGTTTTTTCCTCTTGATCCATTCAGGCAGGCAGCGTTGGATGATTTTCAGAAGCATCATTGACTCCCTGTTTTTCAGTCTTTGCCAAAAGTGCTAAGCATTGCCGCTAAGCCCGGTTTTCCTTATTTTCAGGTAAAAATACAGTGCCGCTAAACCGATCAACCCGTCAATAACGAAGTTGGCCAAAAAAATAAGGTAGGGCCGGTAAATGAAAAATAGAAACAGAGAAAGGATAGAAGATGCCAGTTTGGCATGGGCCAATAAAAACGGATAGATGTGCTGCGCCGGGTTTCGGTACATCAGGATTGCAAGCAAAGTAACAAGGTACATGTAAGCAGCCGCCAGTATCAGATAAAACCCGGCGCCTTGCAACGGAGTTTCAGACAATCCAAAATAAGCGGAAATATGGTTAAAGAATACCAGGGCCGCATTAGGAAAAAACAAAAAAATCAGGCCTACCACGGCAAATATTCCTGCTGCAAACAAGCTGAACCGTTTATACAAGCTCATAACCTATACCCCCATAACCCTATCGCCATTACTTCATTCCCGCCTCTTCCTCCGATGATTTCATCCCGATAACTTCATCCCTCTAGCTTCATTCCAATCATTTCATTCCCACGGCTACATTCCGATAGCCTTACCCCTTATTATAGAGCCGGAAAAATTCGGACAACGGACTGAACCGGACTTCCTTCATCATCTCCAGCGTATCTTCTTTGCTAAGGGGCGATTGCCCTTTAGCATATTTTTTCAGTAACGCATAGTTTTTGTTCATAAAGCAGCTGCTTTCCGACGGAAAATGCGCTTTCATCTCCGAAAAAACGGCTTGCGCCGATTTATCCCGGACATTGCCAAAGGTTATCGGCGTAAACACACACGGGCTTACCTCGCCAAAGGCATCGATATAGACCATTTTATGGCCTGCATTGCAGCCGAAATGCTCTCCCCCTTCAAAATGCCCAAGATAATTGACCGTGATTTTTCGCTCTTGATTGTATTTATCCTGCAAGTGCACAAGGCTTAAACGTTCTTCTTCGGTAAGGACTGCGGCCTCATGCCAAAAGGCCTCCACCGTGGGTTTGGTTTCACTCAGCCAGGCTTCATGGACACCAAGGCTGATCAGGAACGCTAAAAATTTCTCGACCTGATTTTTCTGAAGCATCTCCCTGGAGATGACCGTCGATACACCGACATGGACACCTGTGCTTTTAAATATTTCGATCGCCTGTAGCGCCGCCCGGAAAGCCCCATGGCATCCTCTGATCCGGTCATGTTCTTCCTCCTGCCAATGGTCCAGGCTGATTGAGACATAGCAAAGGCCCGCCCGCTTCAGCTCCGCCGCCAGCTCTTGGGTAATGCCCATGCCTGTGGTAAACAGCTTAATGGCGCAATCATCTCCGGCGCTTTGGACGATCTCCACGAGATCTTTGTTCAGAAGCGGTTCCCCGCCGGTAAAGCCCAACCAGAAAACACCCATTTTCTTTAGATCCTGAATGAGCTGCTTGATTTCTGCCGTATTGAGAAGTTCCCCGCTTCGGTTCTTATTGTAACAATAGGCACAATGTTGAGGACAAGCATCGGTCAGGCTGATTTGAGCATGGGAGGGCCCCTCCGTCCTTGCCAGAAGGTGCTCGTTGATAAAGCGGGTAAAGGCTTTGCTGTTTACCGGGGGCAAATGGGAATGAAGGACCAGCTGCCCGCCAACATTCAGCAAACGGAACTTCCCCATGTATTTCACCAGGAACCAATTGATTGAAGGTTTGACCCGGATGATTTGCTTGTTTGCCCATAGCGATCTGGCTAAGGCAATCTTATTCTTGAATTCGGACATGGCCGGCGCCCCTTACATTCCATATATTTCTACTTGATAGTTTATCATAATTATACTTACATCACCATGCCTTGACCTGCCTGTAATTTATAATGGCGATACGGTGACCAATGAGGAGATGGTAAATCCACGCCTTGATAGGTGTGAATTTTTTATTTATATGGGCCACAAATGGTGTAGCCTACCTTATATGTCCCTGCGGGCAAATGTCCGGACTCCCAGCAGCAGAATCAGAAGTACATATACGGCGCAGTAAACGAGCATCAGGGCGCTCGGCGAGCCACTGCCATAGAAGACGGAGGTGGGATCAAAAGGCGTTGCACTGCTGCCGGCAAGAAGTGTGTTCATATACCGGAACAGATTATCGGCGGGAAACAGCAAACTGGAGATGATTCCAATATTCACCAAGGCGGCATTATGAAGAATGCTTCCCAGTTGCTCAACAAAACCGCCGATAAAGCTCATGCCATAGAGGACGATGAGAATGATCCCGCTGTTGATGGTACTTACAATGGAGCTGAAGAACAACGCCGGTGCAATAATGATGAACGGAACACAAGCGAAAACCAAGCCGCCCTTGAGGATATTGATGGCAGAAAGATCCGCTTGCAGCGGGCCTCCAAACAGACAATTCACGAAAATGATGGAGAGAAAGAAAAACAGCGTATAAACCGTTAAAAGGATTCCGTACCCCAGGAACCTTCCAGCCAGAAAATCCAGACGCCGGATCGGCCTAGTCAGGACCGGATCGATTTGATGACTCTCAATATTGCCAGCAATACTGCCGACGGTTGCCAGAATCGTCAGCAGGCCAATAATAAAGTTGGCAAAATAGAGGCCCATGCTTAAGAGCTGCGAACCAACGATTTTAAATTGCATACTCATTGCCGCTTTCTGAGCAGGATCTATTTCGTTCAGTGATTGCAAGGATGACGCGGCGGCATAATGGGTCGCGATCCCGTACAGCAGTATATAGGCAAGCGTCATGATCAAGGCGATCGGGAAAATGCGTTTATAGAGGATTTCTTTGAAAGAGAGTTTAGCGATGGTCCACATCTTCCGGCTCCTTTCGGTTCATCCAATAGAGGAATATTTCTTCCAGGTGAGGTTCCAGCGGCGTAAGCTCGTAGACCCCTATCCCGTGATCACTCAGTGTCCTGACCAAAGACGGAAGTTCTTCGGCATTTTCAACTTCGATTTGCCATTCCGCTTTTAAGGCTGTGCCGGCTTCAGGTTCGAATTTTTGACACAGCTCAGCGTGAATAACATAAGGAAGGCCGCTTAGGACTTCCCGGCCAAGACCGGAAGCAATCAGCTTATAGCGGTTTTGGAAACGGCAAAGTTTGCGCCAGTCTCCCTGGGTGATCAGTTTGCCCTGGTCGATGATCGCGACCTGGTCACAGACCGTTTCGATTTCCTGCAGCAAATGGCTGTTTAAAAAGACTGTCCTGCCTTCCTGCTTCAATCGCGCCAGCAGGCTGCGGACCTCCATCCGGCCCAGCGGATCTAAAGCGGAAGTCGGTTCGTCCAGAAAGATTAATTCCGGGTCGCCCAACAAGGCGCAGGCCAAACCGATTCTTTGCTGCATGCCTTTGCTGTATTTGGCGATTTTTTCTTTTTCTCTGCCGTTGAGACCTACCTTTTCCAGTAAAGTCGTAAAGTGCTGCGGACGTAAAGAAGATTTAAGGCCGAGCAGATCGGCATGCGTATGTAAAAGCTGAAGTCCGGTTAACCAGTCCGGATAACGAAAAAGTTCCGGCAAATAGCCGATTCTCCGGCGTGCTTCAAGGTCGCCGAGCGGCTTTCCTAAAAGTTCGGCCTTGCCGCCTGTCGGCTTCAGTAACCCTAAAAGTGTGCGGACAAATGTGCTTTTGCCCGCTCCGTTGGGCCCGATAAATCCATATACCACGCCTTTGGGGACCTGGAGGGTAATATTTTGGCATCCCCCTTTGCCGTTGTATTGCTTGCTTAAAGCCTCGGTTTGGATTGCCAAATCCGTCATCAAAGGTCTCCTTTCCAAAACAATAAATAGCCGCAGCAGAGCAGCAAGACAGCAGGATATATCATCTGGGTTAGTCTGTGTGTCACAATACTGCTTTTCGGCAGATTGCGCCCTCCATGGCGCAAACAGCCGCGCTCCGCACTCCATGCTCCGCTTGCCGCAGTACTTGTGACCCACAGACTGATTTTAAGCTTTTAGCCGGTATGCATGTCGTGCTTTGCGCAGTTATTAAAATATGCCACATTCCGCTTGACGCTGGCTATCCATTACGAAAACTATTCTGGGGTAATGAGAAGCTTCTGTGGCACACAGACCCAGCTATGAAGGTTTAAATGTCTTCGTTATTTAGAGAACGGTTGCTCGTTCGCCTGCTAAGGTAAGATGAGCGTAGGAAATTAGAAATTTTCAGCAAGTTTCAGTAAATTCGCTTTCATGGAGTTCCCATCTGCTCCCGCGGTGAGGTTTACCCGCAAAGAATGAAGCTGACCGGCGTTCTCCCAAAGGAGAAGGGCAGAATGGTCTTTCGCCAGGATAAAGACGCCGTCCCCGCCTTTCACCGTAACCTTCTCGGTGCGGTCAATTTCCGTAGTCCCCTGAATCGCCGGAACAGGAAGGGTATTCTGCCAGTCGTCGATACCGGCAAGCTGGCTGCGGATATTTTCCGGGATAAACGGAAGCTGAAGCAAGGTTGTTCTGAGCTTATCAATGTCGGTCATCGATGGCGCCTGAATTTCGGGGGAGTTCATGACTGTGTAAGCGAAGCCGGCAAAAGGCTGGGCTGAGCTTCCCTGATAATTGATATCGGTAAAGCCGGGCCACATGACACTGAATGTCTTGCCGTTGAGGCTGTCGTCAAAGATGGCCTCGGAACCTAAATTTTTCATGGCGGCATTAATGGTGTCCGTATTCAGCGTCATATCCACTTTAGCTGCCGATTGCACACAGACGTTGCTTACGGTGTAACCTTCAGGCGAGGCGGGAAGGTTGACGCCGCCTGCTTTTGCTTCGGCGGCGGAAGCATAGACTGTCTGGTTGAAACCGCCTTCGACGATCGCTATTTTGCCGATATCGTCGATATCAATCGGGGTGTTTTTACCTGATTCAAAAAAGTTTTGGATTTGTTGAATGTCCTGAGGTGTAATGGTTACCATTTGAATCTTATCCGCTCGGAATAAAGCCAATAGCTCTCCGGCGTATGTCCGTACCTGAGGGACCATTAGAAAAGCAACCAACAAAACGGCTGCAACGAGACCTGTCGTCAGTTTACGGTATTTTTTCATGAGAGTTTTCCAACTCCTTTCAAAATATGCGGGTGAACCGGTTGTTAAGGAAGGGGCCAGCGGTGAGGAAGGGTGGATTGGTAAGCGTGTGGACTCCGACTCCGGCGTATCCGCTGAGGACTTGTCAGCGCTGACTGCGCGGCTGAATCTTGCCCAGGCTGATTCAGGATTGGCTTGTTCAGGAGAAGATACGCATGCATCGGGAAAAAAAGCCTGGTTGAAGACTTGATCAGACCATTTTTCAAGGCTGTCCAATTCTGCGAGCTGATCACGGCAGGAAGGGCATTGTTCAAGATGGATCATCAAAGCTTTGCGCGCTTCTTTATTTAGTTCTCCGTCCAGATACGCTTGCAGATCGTTTTCGAACGAACAGGTCATGCCTTTTCCCTCCCTTTCTGATAAAGATTTTTAAATTGCTTTCTTGCTCGGGCCAGCAACGTGCCGACGGAAGCGGGGTTAAGTTCTAAGGCTTCAGCGATTTCCCGATAGCTGTAATCCTGGTACTTCAGCAGAAGGAGCAGCCGGTCCCGTTCTTCAAGGCCTGACAGCGCCTCGAAAACGGAACGTTTGGTTTCTTCCCGGATCAACAAATCTTCGATCAAGTTTCCTTCATTCGCCTTCAGCGTCGGAACATTCATCTGGTAATCCAAGGCTTCCCGGGCAGCTCTTCTATTTTCTCCCCGGAAATAATTGCAAGCGGCATGAAAACCGCATTTTGTGAGCCAGGCATCCAGATGATGGATTTGGGTCCAATCCAAATGGTATAAACGGAGAAATACTTCCTGAGCTAGATCTTCGGCTATGGTGATGTTTCCGGTGAACCCGGAGATTTGGCGGACAACCTTCGGGTAGTGCGTCCTGAAGATCGTTTGAAAATCAGGATCGGGCGGTTCCTTGATCAAGGTTGTCCCCTCCATTTCCATCTATCCCCCCTTTGCGGTTTCATTCTCTAGAAACCGCCACCGGGAGTTTTGTGACAAAAGATTCCTCTTTTTTCTTTTGGCATATCAGCTTATTCAGCTCTTATAAATTGTATCTTATATTCTTCAAATATTCTATGGAGAAAAAACCTGGCTGCCCACACCAGGTTTCTTCTTTTATATTAAGAGGAGCTTTATGGCACTATACATCATATGGCCTGTCTCGCTTATTGGTTCAAAATTTTTTGGGAATTACTTTCATTTTGTGTTAGAATATAGTCCTTACGGTTTGTCCGATCAAGCAGACCGACCTTAAGGATATTTTAAATGGTAAGGTATCAGATATGATTTTCTTTGGACATTTGGGATTGACAGGGTTAGCTGCCAAAGCAACCGAAAAATCCTTAGGAAACATTCAAATTGATTACAGAATTGTCTTCGTCGGGTCCATTTTGCCCGATTTGATTGATAAACCGATCGGCCGCTTTTTGTTTGCAGAAACCTTTCATACCGGCAGGGTATTTGCGCACACCGTATTGTTTATGTTTCTCTTATTGGGGATCGGATACTACCGTTGGCAGCGGTACCGAAAGAATGGCTGGCTGGTGCTGGCCGGAAGCTGTCTTTGCCATGACATCTTTGACGCCATGTGGGTGATTCCTCAGACATTTTATTGGCCGCTTCATGGCCTGAAATTTTATGCGTCAACCGAAGCGTCATGGCTTCAAGCAGATTGGACCAAGCTAATGACCGATCCGGCATCTTATGTACCGGAGATTGCAGGGCTATCAATCATCCTGTATTTTATCAGAAAACTGATTTTGCACCATAGGGTTAAGGTCTTCCTTAAAAACGGGGCACTATAAGCATCTTCAACCTACGACATTAAAAACAAAACACTATAACAAAAGCAAAAAAAACATTAACATCCGGGAGCCAAGGCTTCTAAAGCTTCCTCGAGACTGTTCTTGAAGAACACTAGGTTTCCTTTGTTGCATTCATACATAAAGCCGCGCAGCACCTTGCTCTTGTAAATACTGAAATCACCTACAATGGCGAGCCGTACATGGTAGTTCGAAAATTTTTGCAGAACTTCACCTGCAAAGCCCGTTTTAAGATCAAAGAAGCCTTCCCCAAGGCTCTCCTTCCAAACCACCATCGCGCCGCTGCTGCCCTGATACTGAGCGGATGCCATGAGATCGAGGATCTCCTGTACGTTGCTAATCCGCTCCGTTATATCAATGATGGCCACTTGCTGGTCGTTCTTCGTAACGATTTCCAAAATTTTATTCCTCCTCGATTGGCCGATATAAATTTTACATTCCCTACAACATAATGCGCACATTATGATCGGACTCCCAGAACTGAACGTGAAAACGAATATCCTCAATTATATGGAAAATTATGTTGCCATTAATTAGTTAAGCAAGTTTTACTTAGACGTCTATCTTATTTTAAGGCTCCACCGATTGGAAATCCATAACTTTATCAACAACGTCTTCAATTACGGGCGTATTATTTGAATCGGCAATGTCGACGGGCGTAAATTATTACGAAATAGATTCTGCCCTTTGGAACATACTAATTGGAACATACGAATTTAAGACAAAAAGGGGTGAGACTATGGTCCCGGATAAAATCTTCTATGAACCGGCAGTCCTTGATTATAAACTGGGGAAAAAATTAAAGGATCAATTTGCACAAATCCCCTGGATTCCGATAGAAAACCACAATAACATTGAGTCATTGCGGCAAAATGAAAACCGTGAATTCGCCAGGATGAAGCGGCATCTTATCATCGGCGTCCGAAAATCGTTAACCTATACCCCTAATCACAAAGTCTCCGATTACCTGGTTCCGTATACGTCCTCCGGCTGCAGCGCCATGTGTCTTTACTGCTATCTGGTCTGCAATTACAACAAATGTTCCTATCTCCGGCTCTTCGTCAACCGGGAGCAAATGATGGAGAAGCTGCTCAAAACGGCACGGAATTCGGATAAAGACCTTTTCTTCGAAATCGGCAGCAACAGTGATCTGGTGTTGGAAAATACCATCACCGGCAACCTGGAATGGACGATCGAGCGCTTCAGTCTGAGCGAAAAAAGCTTTTTGACCTTTCCAACCAAATTTGATCATATTGGCCCTTTGCTCCCCTTAAATCATCGGGGCCGTATCCTGATACGCATGAGTATGAACCCCCAGGAGATCATCCAAAAAGTCGAGTTCGGAACCTCCTCATTGCAAACACGGATCGCAGCGCTTAACCAGATGGGTGACGCCGGATACAAAGTGGGGATACTGATTGCCCCCGTCGTCCTTGTGGACAACTGGAAGGCGCTCTATGGTCAGCTGATCGATGAATTGGCTGACAAGCTCTCCGAGAATACCAAAAAGCACTTGTTTATTGAAATCATTTTTATGACCTACAGTTATGTGCATCACGCCATCAACACCGAGGCCTTTCCGAATGCGCTGGAATTATACGATAAATCCCTGATGACCGGGCGCGGCAGAGGAAAATACTGTTACCGTCCTGAAGTGCGGGGGGAAGCAGAGCAATTCTTAACAGAACAGCTTGCGCAAAAACTTAAAGATGTTCCGATCCTGTATGTGGTCTAATCGCAACAAGCTGGATGAGGGGGAATTACAGATCCGGTTTAATCATCATGTTTGATTTTTTCTTTATTGCAATAATCCCTGTTCAATCGCCAATTCTATGACCGCATCGAGGTAAGCATCTAAGACGGCCGCAAAATCCGTATTGGTGATCTCCGCTGTCACGGTTGCCGTATCACCGTTTATGGTTGAAGATACAATGTTATAATCGAGTTTTGCGAAGAAAGAGGCAATGATTCCGATTATCGCCACTCTGGACTCCATACATCAACCCCCTCATATTAAAAAAATGCGCCTGGAAAGGCGCATTTAATCAATCCCCATCAGGGCTTCTTTTTGATCTCCTCTTCCACTTCTTGGGTGCCTTCCAGGCAGTATCTTTCTTCATCAGGCACCAGCTCTTTCAGCAATCTCAGAAATTCCCCGGCATGTACACATTCTTCATTCACGATATCCTTCAACACTTCGATGGCCAGTTGATGATCTATTGATTCCGCAAGCTGCATATAAAGCTGGATCGCTTCAAACTTACCACTTACCTCGTCCAACATGGCCTGCGATTTCTGCTTTGCTTCTTTGTTTGATGACCCAGGCCTCGTCATGGGCTTGTTTAAACAAAGCAACGCATGGCGGGTCAAGATTAATTTCAATGCCTTCTTTGGCTAAATCTTTTATTCTCATTGCTAATTTGATGATTTCCATGTGGATGTCATTGGTCCGGTCTGAATCCAGGATCTTTTTGGCATCTTCTTCAGATAAGAGGTTGAATTTTTCCTTTGACGCCCCACATTTCGGACAAAAATCGGGGGCCGCGCTTCCCTCATGAACGTAACCACAAACAGAACATTTCCATAACATTGTTATTTCCTCCTATTTTTTATTTTTTGTTTTATCTTCTTTATGTTTCCTGAACTGTTTTAATCGGTTCGGCCGCCGCATGTATCCCTGCAATATGACCGAAAGTCATTGCGGGGCCGATGGTGCTTCCCGCCCCCCAATAGGCATTGGCTGTCGGCGAAGCAATGCAGTTTCCCGCGCCATAAAGACCCGGGATTGGATTCCCACGAACATCCAGGACTTGGGCACGACGGTCAATGACGGGTCCGCCATTGGTATCCAGTGTCCCCGCTCCAAGGATAACCGCATAGTACGGCCCACGATCACTTAGCGGATACATACAATAATTCCGGCTTCCTTCCGGAGGCCAAGGGACATCGGGAACCGTCGGCGGAAATGTTGTCCATTCCCTGTCATACGTGTAATCTCCCCGATGAAAATCCTCATCTCTGCCGCTTTTGGCAAATTCGTAAAAACGGGTCACCGTATTTTTTAAGTTTTCCAGAAAATCAGGGGCCAGCCCAAAGCCTCCGGTATGTTCGGCTAATACCGACAACCGCTGAGATAATGATCGCGTGAGCTCCTCCAGCGTAGCCCCTGAAATGATATAGGAGGGAAGCGCATTGCTTTGAAGCGGGTACGGCGGAAATCCCTGCCATAATTCAGCCGTCCTCTGGTCATAAATCATAAACACCAGCATGTTTGTCCATTCCGCACGCTGAGGGTCCCAAACGAAGTGGGTCATGGCTCGATCCGTATAATTTCTTTTTTCATCCATGATGCGTTTACCATAACGGTTGACTTCAATGACACTGTCACCGGGAATATAAAATACGTTATTCGAACCTCCAGGATAGGCAAGGGCATTTTCCAGTATACTTTCTGCTCGGAAAGCACCGGCCATATTACCGATCTTTGCGCCGATTTCCACTGACATCGTAATGAAGTCGCCGGTATTCGTCGGTGCGGAACAGCCCCCAAAGTGAGGCCCCCGCTGGAAATGAAGCATTAATTCCGGGTTGTGGGAATAACCTCCGCTGCCAAAAATAGCTGCCTTGCGCGCTCTAAACCTGATGATTTCTTTTCCTCCCCTGACGACTTCCAGCCCAACTACTTCTTTCCGATCGTTCTGCAGGATATGGATAACCTGATGATCCATCATGATCTTTATCCCATTTGCTTTCGCCCAATCCTCCAGTTGTCTGATCAGTTCAAAGCCGTAACTCTGCATCCCTTGGGGATTTTTTGCGTACAAAACGCGTCCCCGGACTCCTTTGTTTTCCGGAAGATGATCCATATAATCCACCTGGGGTTTCCCTGTCCAGTTGATTTCCTGAATGCTGCTCAGGGCACCGCATTCAGCTAGAAACTCCACTGTCTCCGACGCTCTGTCGTACATTGCTTCGATCAGTTCATACGCGTTCTGCGGGATCCCCAACCTGAAATCCTTTGGGTTGTACAGATGGGGATAGGAATATCGTGCCATATAGCGAAGTGCATCCTCTTTTTTATCTTCAATCCCCCGTTCACGTTGAAACCGATTGTTTGGTGTCCAATAACCGCCCCCCGATCGAATGGTCGTTCCACCGATTGAAGACGCTTTTTCCAGCATGATAACACTGGCTCCCTGCTTTCTTGCAGTGATTGCTGCCGAAAATGCAGCCGCACCGCTTCCCACGATAAGAATATCTGCTTCATCATCAAAGGTAGACGATCTTGTGGACGGAGGGCTATTCAAGCCATGAGCATCTTGACCAGGATCAGCAAGTAATTGGAATTTCTCCTTTGACGCACCGCACATGGGACATTTTTCTGGTGGTTCAGCCCCCTCATGGACGTATCCACAGACAGTACAAATCCATTTTTTCATAGTTTCAATCCTTCTTTCTCTTATGTACTGTTGAATGGAAAAGGTTTTTGTTGTTATTGTAACTGGTCGAGATCATATTTATATGCAGTTACTTTTTGAACATAAGCATCATTTTCATAAGAGCCGCTGTCATTGAGGAGAATTTTGCTGCTTTCAATTCCTCTTTGTCTAGATAGTATGATGAGATCAAACACCATCTCATCAGGATATCCTTGCCCGGTCCAATAGTTACGATCATCAATCAGCTCTTGAATTGCGCTATTAATGTCCTGAGGTTGCGCATCATTAATTCCATCTACTTGGAAAATCGCTAAAACTAACTCATACGATAAATTGTTTTTCTCACACAGTTCCCAAATATCACGCTGCATTTTTTCCGGAATAGGTATCTTATAAATTGGCACTTTATCATCTGCAGAAAAAACTTCAGCTGACGTATGAACAGGGCCAGGGCAAATCAAGATTAGGATAAGAATTAAGATGATGAGAACTTGTTCTTGAATCCATTTTCTTAAACGAAACATGATTTTCACCCCTATCTATTAATCCAACTGTGATTACCCTGCCGATTTCTACATCTTTACTTTTTAGTTGACGATAATCTTCCCCTTCATGTATGGGTGATAGGTACAGATATAATCAAATGTTCCTGCATCACTGAAAGTTTGTTGATACGATTGGGCCTCCTTCAAGCGTCCGCTGTCGAAAGACTTACCTGTAGCCGTATGATCCATTGCATCCTTATTAATCCAAGTAATGGTTTCACCCTTTTGTATGGTTATCTCGGCTGGTTGGAATTGATTATTCTCAATAAGTACCGAATTCTTTTCAGGCGCTTGGGCAGACGGCTGCCCGCTCTTAGCAGGACTGCACCCTGTAAGGATTATGGTCAGTATCACCAACAGGATGCTGATAAACGGAAGTATCTTTTTCACAAACAAACCCTCCATTTTCATAAATTTTTAAAATCTAAATATTCCCCAATAGAGCCCTATTGCCATAGAACCATGGATCATTGCTACCAGAAGAATGACGTATCCCATGATCCGGTGCCATCGAAAAGGAATAGGGACGATTCTTCTCGCAACAAGAATCTGAAAAACGATCAGTAAGAATAATAGCAAACCCAGCCAGAGATGGAGCGGTTTTCCCATGATTATCGGTATCATCATGCTTTTACACTTCCAGCCTTGCTATCTTCATACTTTCGGCTATTGCTGATGGCTAGTTCATCATTACCTTCCAAGCGCTGCATGTTATCTTTACCATATAATCCTTTTATGATCGCTCTAATGATCCTTACTTCCTTTTCATTGTTGAATGAATAAAGTATTTGCATATTTTCGCCCTCATTTCTCAACTTACTTTTATTGGTATTAAGAATGATAACAAAAAAAAATGTCATTATTATGACATTTTTCTTGCATTTAACATTTATTCTTTGCACATGGTTTTCATAGAAAATCATGGTTTTCATAGAAAATCCTTGGGCACAGTTGTCTGCATCTTCTTTGATTCGTGCCAGGTGATGAACTTCTCAAGTTTGCCCTGAAGAGTCCCGAAATTAATGGGCTTAGAAATATAGTCATCACATCCTGCGCGGAAAAACTCCCGGATATCTTCCCGGAAAGTCGTGGCCGTTTGCATAATGACGTGAATGCCTTTCAGCGCCGGATCCTCTCGGATCAATTTAAGTATCGTCATCCCATCCATCACGGGCATCTGAGAATCTAACAGCACGACATGAAAACTTTCTTCATGTAACAACTTAAGTGCAGCCTCTCCGTTTTCGGCTTCCTGATAATTGAGATTCATCCGGTTAAGGAAATAAGCAATCAGTTTCCGGTTTTCCACGTTATCGTCTACCACCAGGATCCGTAATTTTCCTAAGGCCTGCTTCTGTTTTTCTATATGGAGCTGTTTCATATCAAAATACGCTTTCGGAATCAATCCCAATAATTCCTTCACCTCGGAGAACCTCTTTCTGACCTTCTCCATATCGGGTGGATTTTTTCTTAGTTCCGCCTCTATTTCAGCGGATTTCAGATAGACCTCCGACATTTGCAGTGTCCCAGCGCTTCCTTTTAGGGAATGCGTCAGAGACTGAGCTTTTTCGATCACCTGCTCAACAAGGGCATTCTCCAGGTCCTCTATTCTTATCACGATACGATTCAGGCACTCTAGCAGCATCTCAGGAGTTCCCATCTCCTCTTCTGCTTTGCTAAGCCATCTTTCCACCATGGCTGTACCGAAGGCCTCCCTGCCTTGCATGACTTGACGGATAAACGAATAGAAGTCGTCTTCTTGATCGGGCTTCCCGTATTTCAAGGCATTGGCGTCCGCCTGGAAACTGATTCGATCCGACCTGCATTTCTTCAGGCGGATGACTGGGACGAATGTTGTCCGAAAATCCTGTTTCAAATCATCAGCCAACAGCTTCATTGTGTTGCTTCCGGTATTTTCATACAGTAAGACAATGTCAGCTCTACCGATCATCATGCTGTCTTTTGTTTTCGAATCGAAAGGAAGTACTTTTATTGCGACCTCATCGCAGGAACCTCGTTTCACGATGTTTTGAACAACTTCCATATCGATCGGTTTGCTGCTGTCCACAATCAGGAATATAACCCGCTCAGTGCTATTCGGTTCAGTTCCCGCTAAGACCGGTTCGATATAATCCTGTAATTCTATTTCCCCGGCTTCAGCCGGCAGGGATACGATAAATTCGGAACCCGTACCGGTGCTTTCATACCGAATGCTCCCCCCCATCACGTCCAGCAGGTTTTGTGTGATGGACAGTCCCAAGCCGGTTCCCCCATATTTTCTTGCATAAGAAGTATCGGCCTGCTCAAAAGCGGAGAAGATTACGATTTGTTTATCCTCTGGAATTCCGATGCCGGTATCTTTAACGATGATTTCCAGCTGCCCATTCTCGTAGGTAACCCGGATACTCACGCCGCCAAACTCGGTAAATTTGAATGCGTTCCCTGTCAAATTGACCAAAACTTGCATGATCCGGTGTTCATCACCTACGATGATTTCAGGAACAGAAGAATCAATATACACCTCCCAGGATAGGCGACGCTCCTGCGATTGAATCATAAACATTTTTTTCAGGTTTTCCAGCAGTTTGCGTATGGAAAACCTTTTTTGTTCTATTTGGATCATACCGGCTTCGATCTTAGAGAACTCGAGAATATTATTGATCAGGTTCAGAAGATGGCTGCCGGCATTTTTGATGATTTCAAGTTTTTCCCGTTTCTCAGAGGCCTTCTCCTCCTCATACAGGATATTTGTAAACCCGATGATTGAATTGAGCGGTGTGCGGATTTCATGGGACATATTTGCTAAGAAACGGCTCTTCATGTTGTTGGCTGCTTCAGCCGCATTTTTGGCGTCTTTAAGCTTGATTTCATTAATGGTCAGTTCACGGAAGATTGAATTATAGGGGTCTTCAATCCCGGTCTTTACGATGGCACGGTACATGAGGTAGAAGGAGATGATTTTAAAGTAATGTCCGACCATATTCAGGATGCCAAAGTTATCACTATAGAGAGTAAAAGACAGTTCCTGAAAGATCGTGAAGACCATCGCAGCTATCAACAATTTATAAGTCTTCTCATCGAAATTTTTTCTGTTCTTCCAAAGCAACAAAATACCGGTTATTAAAATAGAACAGACGATGTATTCGCTGATGATCTTAAATTCTGTTTGTCCTTGGTTGGCAATAAAACAGACCGGGAAGATTTTCCACACAAAGATAGATGCCAAAAGGACCGCTGTTATAAGGAAATAGATGATGATGATTCCCCGGGTCCCGACCCTGTGTATCATTTGGTTAACCCTTTCAGGCCAAGCGAATGCGACCAGCAAGGTCAGGCTTTCCATATATCGCGCCGCAATCCATAACTGATTGGCATAGAAGTCGTAATCCTTAAAAATAGACATCCCCTGATACGAAAGCGTATGCAAAAGATCGATCATGGCAACGAAAAGGTAGCCGATGCTAATAAACACCAGCACTTTGTTTTCCATAAATTTTTTGGAATTCCACATGATCAGAAAAAGGGTCCCGGCGATGGCAATGCTGAATAATTCTACTAAAGAATGAAACAGTAAGTAATTGAACTTTCTGATAAAAAACAGTCCAACGACGATCATCATCGCGCCAATCATATAATTCAGCGGATTTTCTTTCGCATTTTCCATAAAACACTTCCTCGGCGAAGGGTTCGGTTCCGCTATATTTTGGGACGGTACTCCGAACAATAATTTAATTATAATGTCCTTTATTAGATGATGATAGATAATAATCCTTCTTTCTCCGATAAATGTTCTTTTATGGATGATTTATACTTTCTGATATACTAACAAAAAAAAATGTCATTATTATGACATTTCTATTTTATTTAGGATCTATGTCTACCATATCTAATTAAAAAAAATTAAAAGAGCTAATTCTTTATAGGGGCTTCACTCCCAGTTTGTATCCGACTCCGTGTACCGTTTTGATGTAATAGGGATTGGCAGCATCCGGTTCAATCTTTTCCCGCAGACGTTTTACCAGTGATGCAACGACTGAATCACTTCCAAAATAGTCAGTTTCCCAAATTTGGTTTAGGATCAGATCTTTCGTAAAGACCTGATCAGGACGGTTGGCAAGTAACCAGAGAAGCGCATATTCCTTGGGGGTCAGATCAACCTCTTGGCTTCTTACCATGGTTGTGCGGCTGGTATTATTAATCGTCAGGCCAGGCAGTTCCACGATATCTCGAATGTTTTCCAATCGCCCATGTTCTTTAACCCGGCGCAATACCGCTTTAATACGTAAGATAAGCTCCGTACTGTCAAACGGCTTGGTGATATAGTCATCACATCCTAAAATAAGTCCGGAAATCTTATCTGCGTGATCTTCCTTGGCTGTTAAAATGATAATCGGCAGATTACTTTCTTTCCGTATTTTACGGATAACTTCAAATCCATCCATCCCGGGCATCATGATATCGAGCAACAGCAGATCCGGTTTGTAATTCCGATACTCCGTGCTGACTTCCGTACCGTCCCCGACAACCTTTACATCATATCCTTCGCGGCTTAATAAGATATGCAAGAATTGCCGGATACTGGTGTCATCTTCTGCAATCAGAATTTTTGTTTTCAAGATGACGACCTCCTTCTCACTCCATAGCTTTGTCCGCCTGGATTTTTGCTTCATTCACAATCTCATTGAATACTTTCAGCAGTGATTTTGTCGATGACTTTATGATCATCAAATAGTCCCGTTGTTCATCCGTGACTTCCGTCATCAGTGTCAAATCGGTCATACTCATGATTCTTGTCATATACGTGCGGATTTCATGACTCTTATCCAGGACCATCACAAGAAACACACTCCCCAAAGCATTTTATCCCGCTAAGACATATCCCAACATATTCCACGTTTTTTCGTTATTTCCTGCTCAAATGGCAGTACCCCCAGCGAAAAAATCATAAAGGCCAGAACGTCTGAAGACGTCTGACCTTTATGATTTGTTTGCCCTGCATGGCCGATTGATTACAGTTACAGTATCATTTATTTAACTATCCATGATTGAGCTATACATGTTTGAACAGCTTGTGGTTAACGCTATTTGGTAATAAGCGCATACCTTTTCTGACCCTTAAAAATCCATCGATTCCGATAAGCTCCGCATATTTTGAGAATTTCAACATCGCTAAGTTTGTCCAGATATAACCAAAGTTGTTAAACGATCCACTGGCCATGAATTGCGTATTCATAAACATGGCAATGAAGGCGAACCAGAAAATTCTAAATCCAAGAATCATGGAGATACCTATCGTAATCTCAAATATAACGACGAGCGTATCCGTTACTCCTGGCATACCTAAGAAGAAAGTGTTGGCAATCCATGCGAACGCTTTGTTAATATAAAGCGGATCAAACCTTGTAACTTCAGGTCCGGCAATATTTGCAACAAGCTTCGTGATCAGCCCCGCTGAATGGATGTTTCCATCAGAAAGCCATGTTAACTTGTGAAGCCCGGAGGTAAGCCAGCCAAACCCATAGATAAGTCTAGCGATGGTAAAAACAATGACGAGAAAGGCTGCTTTCCCATTTTTCATTTCGGCTGTTACTGAATCAATATAACTTTTCATTGCTGTAGACATTCTTTCCATCTCCTTCTTTCTTTGTATCAACGCTATGATAGCAAAAAAAAATATCATTTTTATGACATTTTTCTTTTATTTAGACGTTATTCTTTTTACTTGTGATCATGTTTTGCCCATCTCTCGACCATTTCATAAAATGCACTTGTTTCGACAGGCTTCGTTAAATAATCATCCATTCCTGCGTTAATACAGGTCTCCCTGACGCCTTTTAACGCATCAGCCGTCATAGCGATAATCGGTGTGCGCGCGCCTCGCTGACGCTCTAATCGTCTGATTGCTTCCGTTGTTTGGTAACCATCTAATCCCGGCATCTGACAATCCATCACGATGACATCAAATTCCTGTTTTTGATAAGCATCGAGGGCAGCATACCCGTCCTCTGCCAAAACAACTTTCCAGCCCTTGCGCAAGGAAAATTTTCCAATCACGATCCGGATGATCTCATCGTCCTCCACAATGAGAAGCGTTAACGGCTTTTCTTCGACCTTAATTTCGGAATCACGGATTTCATTTTTTACGTCATCTTCTTCCACCGCCAAGTCCAGTACCTCCAAGTCCAGTACCTCCATTTCCGTCTGTCCCCCTTTTGCGGTTTCTGGGAGTCATTGTCATATATAGACCTAATGGCAACAAAATCATAAATGAGATGAATAAAAGCCACGCTTTCTTTAGAACAGAGGCTACGATCCCTACAATCAATTGTCTAATAATTCCATATACCATATTTAAGTTAAAATACATAGTTATGTATAAAATTTTGTTAATATGATGCCACTGTGGATTCGTTATTCTCTTTTGCAGATTTCCTCCGATCAGATAGATCGGATTTTCAGCGTCCGCAGGTACGCCTTTGCTTCGTCGCTGATCCGGTAGCTCTCGATCGCTTTCTGGATAGCTTTGTTGTGCGTCCACTTCTCCAAACGCTGTTGCTGGATATACGGCAAGGCCGCTTCGGACTGCTTGGCCAAGGCCGTGGCAAAATACCAGGCAATCATCATGTTAACATAGTATTCGTCCGACCGGATACCCGCAACAAGCTCCAGCGTCTCCGGCCGGAAATCGTCATCAAGATAGAAGCTCATCAGCATGCCGATCCCGAAGCGCACCGTATAGGTCCGGTCGGATACCAGCCAGACTTTGATTTTTGCGTAGAGCTCGGGCAGATGCTTTTTCAATATCTTCGGTGAAATCAGGTCGCAGGTTGCCCAGTTGTCTATGTACGGCAGAAACGCGTCAATGGCGCGGGTGGTGTCCTCATAATCCCTGATCGTTTCAATCAGGAAACCGTGCAGGTTATTTTCTTCATAATACGCGTGCGGCAGGATTTGGAGGAACTCCGCAGCCTCCGGCGTTTTGGCAAGCTCCCGGGCGAGCTTCCGCAGAGCCGGCGTGCGAACACCGATCACAGTTTCCGGGTTCACCGTCGGCATGAGTTTGCATGCAAATTCTTTGTATTTCAGATCCTGCAGTTCAAACAGCCGGCGCCGGATCTCTTCTTCTGTACCGCTCATATCGTTTTACCCTGCTTTCTTCATTACCCTCTTATTTTTAATATATCATATTATCTGGTCCAAATTAAACGGTTGTCTTTTACTAAGTGTAAGCTTGCAAAAGATACTGCAATTTTTTTGTCACGCTTGTCAGGCTTATCCCATATGATGCCAATAAAATACAGGAAAGAGCGGTATCAATATGCGTGATTTGCTGACAGAACGTACCCCGCCTGTGATAGCGGCTGAAATCAATACGATTAAACAACAAACCAATAAAATTCTGCTGACCAGCGCCGTCGAAGTAGGAAAACGTCTGAAGGAAGCCAAAGCGCTGCTGCCGCATGGAGAGTGGGGCAAATGGCTGGAGGAATCGGTAAGTTATTCTCAAAGATCGGCCAATTATATGATTCAACTCTTTGAAGAATACGGGCCTAAACTGCTTGCTTCCAAAGACATGGACGTCAGCTCAAATTCGCAATCGATTGCGAATTTGACCTACACCCAGGCCCTCATCCTTCTTGGGCTCCCGGTAGAGGAACGGGATGAGTTTATCGCTGAGAATGATGCAGGCAGCATGAGCAGCCGGCAGCTGCAACAGGCCGTATCTGTGAGAAACCGGGAGCTTGCCGGGAAAGAAGACGAAGACCTGCTGAAAGTCTGTGCTGAGCAAAAAGATAAAATCTCCAAATTATCCGATGAGCGTGATCAGGCGAAAAAAGAAGCCACAGATAACCTGCAAGCCGTCTGGGCCGAGCAGGGAAATGTATTGAAGCTGCAGCGGAAGCTTGACGTCCTGGAAAATGAAAATGATGCGGCCAAGCGCATCGCCGAGATAGAATACGAAAGCAGGCTCTTAAAACTCAACCTCTCCATGACCCAGGCGGACGCCCGCTTCGAGCTGATAGCCAAAGGATTCGAGGAACTCTTTATCGCCATCAAAGAAATGGCCGCAGCGGACCCGGATGCTTGCAAATTATATATCACTCATGCCAATCAGTTGATGTCTAAAGCGATGAACAAGTTAAAGCGCATCGAGAAAACGACCATGGCAGCTCCGAAAGCCCCGGAAAATCCTGAATAAATTAATCTCTTTTCCTGAACCCCCGGAGAACAATGGGCATATACTAAAAAGGACATGCTCTTCGGACAAGCAGAAAACCAGGAAAAGAGGTAAGCTAAGCTATGACTTTAGTGGTAAACACGTTGGACTCCGTAATGGCGACCCGCTATCAGACAGGAACTACCGCCGGCGGCGCACCTGTTCTCCGGCAAAAAAGCCTGACCGGCGTTAAAGCAACGGCAACTGATCAGGACGTATACGATGTGGCTGTCGCTTTATCAAGCCTGGTGGATTATCCATTGACAGATATCCGCCGCCTAAAAATTTTTGAGCTGACCGATGAATAACCGGCCGGAGAAAATAATTCCAGGGTGGTGACAGAGCATGGCAATAACGAACCAGAAAGTTTTAAGAATGGCATTCACGACCGTAGGTGGTAAGGTGTTTACCATTACCCTTTCCCAACCAAAGGCAGGACTTACGCTTGCCCAAGTCGGGACGGTCATGGACCTCATCATGGCCAAAAATATTTTTACCACTCCCAGTGGGGATCTGGCAAGCAAGAGAGATATTAAAGTGGTAGATACTACCACGGACGATCTCTTCGATCCCCCCCAAGAATAAAATACTCCGGATAAGCTGTCCGGAGAGCATGGCTGGTTTCAAGGCATCATTTTGAGGGATTGGCGGCCGCAAGGCCGCCCTCGTACAACGAGCTTTACGTAAATTACTACCGTAATCAATTTGGCACTACACGCATTTAGGATCGCCGTTTTGAACAATTAAATAACATACTTAACGGGAAATATGATTAAAACAATGTATAAAAAATGAATATACTATGATATACTATACTAAAAGAGGAACCATGCTCAAACATGATTCCTCGCAACAGTCGCTATTAGAGCGATTGGCATAAAGATTACGGAATAGAAATAAACCGCTAATCCTTGGACAGGGGCGGTTTATTTCCTTTTATGGAAAGAAAGTAATAGGACAACTAATGTCCCAAATGAGATCATCAGCGTTAAAGCCTGATATACTTCCATAGCATCACCTCCCTTCGGAGGAAATGCCAACCGCCCTGTAAGCCGTTCTGTTGTAATACCTATTATACCATAAAATTACAATATTTCAGGTATAACATTGAAATTATTACCAAATAATTACAAAATCGATAATATCCATAAATGTTTTGAAATAACTAAATCATTCAACCGATAACCTTCTGTAATTCAACCAGTTGAATGATTTTTTGCTGATCATATATACTTACCTTGCATTCCATCTTGTACTTCCTGTATTTCCTGTAATTATATATCACCCATGCCAATCAGTTGATGTCTAAAGCGATGAACAAGCTAAAGCGCATCGAGAAAACGACCATGGCAGCTCCAAAAGTTCCGAAAGCTCCGGAAAATCATGAAAAAAATTAATCTCTTTCCTGAACCCTGGAAAACAATGGGCATATACTAAAAAGGACATGTTCTTCGGACAAGCAGGAAACTAGGAAAAGAGGTAAGCTTATGACTTTAGTGGTAAACACGTTGGACTCCGTGCTGGCAACCCGTTATCAGACAGGGACTACCGTCGGCGGCGGCCCGGTTCTCAAGCAAAAAAGCCTGACCGGCGTTAAAGCAACGGCAGCTGATCAGGACGTATACGATGTGGCTGTCGCTTTATCAAGCCTGGTGGATTATCCATTGGCAGATATCCGCCGCCTGAATATTTTCGAGCTGGCCGATGAATAAACTGGCCAAATAATTCCAGGGTGGTGACAGAGCATGGCAATAACGAGCCAGAAAGTTTTAAGAATGGTATTTACGACCGTAGGTGGTAAGGCGTTTACCATTACCCTTCCCCAGCCAAAGGCAGGCCTTACGCTTGCCCAAGTCGGGACGGTCATGGACCTCATCATGGCAAAAAACATTTTTGCCACTTCCAGTGGGGATCTGACAAGCAAGAGAGATATTAAAGTGGTAGATACTACCACGGACGATCTCTACGATCCCCCCCAAGAATAAAATACTCCGGATAAGCTGTCCGGAGAGCATGGCTGGTTTCAAGGCATCATTTCGAGGGATTGGCGGCCGCAAGGCCGCCCTCGTACAACGAGCTTTACGTAATCGCCTTAATCACTCTTAGTTCGGCAATAAAACTTTACAAAATAACCCCGATGCAGAAACTGCAATCTGGATTCTTTGGCAATATAATCAGGCAGATTTGTTTGACCGGTCGCGATATATCGGAAATTTAGGTCTCACTGGCATCATGCAAGAGGCACGCGAGTTTCTTATTTTATCTCCATATCCCTACCCTTATGTTCCTTCTCAATTTGTTGAATGCTCTTCCCCGGTGTTGGCAAATCCTCCGGCATGGTTCCTCCCAATTCTTTAATCGTTTGCCTTACCTTTTGTCCTACTTGAAAATGAGTCTGATTGGCTTTATCTTTTCCTTTAACATTCTCTCTTCTCAATTTTTCATCTGTTTGAGTAGCTCGGAATAGATTTGCCGCTAATTCGGTGCTTCCCATATGGTCGAGTATTTTTTGGCTTTTCTTTAAGCCTTTGCGTTCATGGATTTCTTTCACCCCAAAGCCACCATACAATCCTTGGTACCCTTTATTTTGAAAAACCGCATAATCCTTTGCTTCAACAACGCCGGCCTCTTTTGCCGCCTCAGCTAAAGACTTATTATGAACTATCATCTCGTTGCGGATTGCTAAACGCTTCTGTTCTTCATTCAACTGATCATAGTTCTCAATCAATTCTTGTTGACGTGTCTTTACGGCAAAATAAGTTTGTCCAATTGCAATTACTTTTTTTCGAGAGTCTCCATTTTGAACAATTAAATAACATGCATAACGGGAAAGCATTATATCTTCTATCTCTCGTTCAGCACCTGAACCGATATCAACCATTTTGCGGATCTCCGCAAAATGGTCTGCAGCAAGATAGCCGCTATTTTGGCAAGCGATCTTTGCACGCTCTATTACATCGGTAAAACTCCTCCATTGTTGATATTCCAATACAACCTTTAACTCTCTGGCATACCAAAACTCAATACCCTCTGTAGTCAAATGTTTGATGGCCTCAAAAGTTTTTTCAGAATATTTTTCAATCTCAGTCATATGAGCTTTCCTCCTTTGAGACAATTACCATCGAACATACGTTCTAATGGTATTTTATACCACATTATTCAGCATGGCAAGAGAAATATTTTCGTTTTAGGGCTTTCTATGTACATTTGTTCTGTCTGCTGCTGAATCTCCTGCAGCTGTTCAATGATAACAGTAACTTTATTGAACAGCTCCGTATACATCCTCTTGTAATCCGCCAATTTGTATCACCTTAATAATCTAATATTTTTCAACAAATACTATTTTATGCGAAAACCGCATACAAATCAATATGCGCTTATTGCATAAATTACAATAGCATTAAGGTGATTAACATGTACCAACGACTAAGAGACCTAAGAGAAGATCGCGACCTCAATCAGCAAGCACTTGCTGATTTGCTTAATGTCAGCCAGACCACCTATTCGCGGTATGAAAGCGGGACTTTGGATATTCCAAGTGTTTCGCTGATTAAGCTTGCAGAATTTTATGAAACGAGTGTTGATTATCTGCTCGGGCTTACCGATAAAAGGAAGCCTTATCATTGACGATACTATGCAAAAATCCCCTGTTATCGCGTTGACGTATCGCGTTGATTATTTTTACCAAGTGTAATTAATGTATAATAAGAGAACCGTATATGATATACTATATTAAAAGAGGAACCATGCAGCGAACATGATTCCTCACAACAGCCGCTTAAAGAGCGGTCGGCATAAGAATGAGCGAAATAAACCGCTAATCCTTGCTCAGGGGCGGTTTATTTCTTTTTAGGGAACGAAAGTAATAAGACAATGCCGATATACTATCGATATAACCGTTTTGTACAATGATGATCTAATATAGTCTCATGGATTAAACTCTTTCCTGATATCAGTAAACACATCTTTCGCCAAACGTCCTTTGCCAGTTAAGTAATCTGCATAGCCTTTCTCCAACTCTTCATGAAATTCTGCTTCGGTTATATTATCCACTGATATATGCTCTGCAGTAATCATATCATCTTCCTGCACTAACCGAATAATTTTCGATTCGGAGCTTTCTATGTACATTTGTTCTGTTTGCTGCTGAATCTCCTGTAGCTGCGCAATGATAACAGTTACTTTATTGAAAAGTTCCGTATACATCTTTTTGTAGTCCGCCAATTTATATCACCTTAATCAAATTTTTCACAGCGCTGTGCCTTGATGGCGAATTATTCTTTTAAAGATACCACTTGGTATCTATTTTACTTTTTCTTCCTGCTAAAATCAATAAAAAAATAGATACTATATAGTATCACAGCAGGAGGGTTGCGTAGTGCAAAAATTATTACAAGATGTTAATATTGGCATTAATATTCAGCGCTTAAGAAAAAGCCGAAATTATTCCCAAGCTGATATGGTAACCAAACTGCAATTATTAGGCCGTTCCATGTCAAGAGCCAATTATGCCCATATCGAGCAAGGTGTCAGGAATATCTATGTCAGCGACCTGATTTTATTTAAGGAAATTCTTGATGTTGATTTTGAGGATTTTTTTGAGGGAGCATCACAATTTTTGAAAGTCAGACATACATAAACGATTGTGGAGCAAATCGAATCCCAAAATCCGATAGCTGTAAAGGTTCTTTATACTTTTTAACCTTTCCCAGCCTGTATGCAATGGCTTTCTCTCTATTCTCAAAGTACGCATCAAAAAACATCTTTGAAATGCCAGATGACTGGGCAGTTATCCCCCATACCCTATCCGGTACGTCCTCTATAACATCAAGTATTTCTACTTCACCAACTACGAGCTTAACCGGTGAAGTAGAATAGATGACAATCTTATCCACGTCAGATTTACACTTAACTTTTCGATATTCGTATCGTTTGCTGCCATTTAAGATATTTTCCACATGCTCCGGGTTAATGGATAATAAAATTTTACCCGAGAAGTTGTCTTTCATTTTGCTCAATTCCACGAATAACCGTTGGTTTTAAGTTGTTGAATCGCCTTTGCAATCTGATCGGCAGAAAACTTTTGTCCTTTGATCACTGTTACGCCATCAATAATCGCTTCGTCCTGACAGCTTGATCCTTGCCGGCAAAGCTCACCGGCTACATAATCCGTTGTCGTAAGCAATTCCAACTCATGAGCTGTCATATTTGCGTATGTTTTAAGAACAGTATCGATTATTTTACTTTCTTGAGTCGTAATGATATTCTTCTCTGTTTCCAACAGCTCTGTCGGGACAATTTTATGGGTCTGACCCTCGTATTTAATTTCAATTACGCCTTGCATTTCCAGACTATGGATCGCGTCATCCAAATCGGAACTATAAGGTCCATAGTAATGAATCGAATAGTTGAATCCTAAATTCAAGCCTTTTCTTTCCATAAGGTAAATCAATTTTTGTAAAGCTTTCTTACCGGGATACTGATAGTCTGATATTTTCTGAATCACAAACGGTAATTGATCTTGACTGGTCATCATTTTTCCCTCCTTGAAACCCACGAATATTTTAGATAGGATCATTCATATCTTTCATTCGTTTTTTAACAAAAGCTCCAGCCGGAACAGCAATTTCTTCTCGGGCTAGATTCTAAATATATTGATGGGCTCCGTAATTTTCTTAATAATACCCGATTCCTGATTAATTGTACTCGGGTCTTCAGCGTGGTCGAGTATGATCGGAATTGACTTTTCATTGTCTATTTCGTATTTTAACGGAATTTTATGCGTTAACTTTTCTGCTGTATCGTAAATAAAGTACTCTTCACCATATTTTTCCTGTAGTTCTATTTTTAGCAGTTTTAGCGTTTTTAACTCATCATATCCACAATGGGTTGAAGATTCATAAACCTTCTTGAGTACCCGGCGGTTAACAAGCCGGTTAGCTGCTTCATTCTCATCAACATCGCGCCGTAACATTTCCCAGACCCTTCCGTCATCCCACTTCAGATAATCGTTAACATCTTCCGGATATTTTCCCTCAGGGAGCTTTTCTTTCAAGTACTCAACCAACATCCGGTCAAGTATTCTTCGGGTCTTATGAAAGTATACCTGGATGAACATAAAATATCTAGCCAAAACAAATTCTTCAAAAGCATGCAAACCATCTTTTTCAATCGCTAAGAACGTGTTGTTTTCTTTCTGATAAGCTGTCAAACAAGAAATCAACCTGTCAATGTCATATTTGCCGTAACTTACCCCGCAATATAAAGAATCTCGCAGCAAATAATCCATTTTGTCACAGTCTAGCTCACTGTCCATAAACTTCTTCAGGAAAATAAAATCCGGATTGGTAATATTCTTTCCGTGATAAATGGAGCAAATCAAATCAGGCGTAATGTTATATTCCGAGCCGTATTTTTTTACATAATTCGCCCCAATTTCATGAATATAATCGGCTATTTCTGTATTTGTTATTATTTTATCTGTAAAATCTTCGTGTTCCAAGCCTTCTGGGAAAACTAACTCAGAGCCATGAGAAAACGGGGCATGTCCTAAATCATGGGTCAGGGCAATGAGTCTCAAGATTTGTTCGTACCAATCGATTTGTTCAGGGGAAAACAACTGATCGTTATTGGCGACAACAGATCGAAAAGCCCTTGAAACCAAATGCATAACCCCAATCGAATGACCAAAACGGGTATGCTCTGCCCCATGATAGACTAAACAAGTAAGGGCTAATTGTTTAATGCCTCTTAAGCGCTGAAATGGTTGAGAATCAATGATTTTTCTTTCCCAAGGTCTAACTTCTATGAACCCATGAACCGGATCTCGAAAACGGGAATTACTTCTCAGAATTGTTCACCTCCCCATCTATCTTTATTATATCGAACGTACGTTCTAAAGTAAACATTTTTTTCCAGTTTACAATAAACCGTAACTTTGCTGTTTTTGGCAGATAGCTTTTCTCAGCCATTGCTTCAATTTGTTTACAAAGGTCATACGCTGGCGTCCTTCAAAAAAGTCCAGCCATACATCCTTATAGGACAATTGCATGCTAATCTTTTAACTGAAAGTGTTGCATTTATAGCCTCAACATCGATAAGGGCCTTCTCTTCGAGTGCCGAATCGCGGCGCAACCTGTCAGCTTCTTGGGCGACGACTTCTTTAATGGTTGTATCACTTCCGGCAATGTTTGTCATCGTATTGAAAGTGCGGTGACCTCAGCGATAACTTTCTTAACTGCTTGACTATCTGGACGTTCCATTTTCTGTGACATATCAAAGTTCTCCGTATTTTGATTTAAAGACCCCGTAGAAAGGGACTAGCAATAATTTAACAACATCACCTATTTTCTGGAGACTCCCTACTCCATTAAAGTGCAAAAAGCTTCGCAAGCCAAGTCCATTAATAATCATTTAAAACGTCACGTATATCAAGCGGATAGTGAGTATCTTTCAAAAGACTAATTAATAATTTGTGATAAGTTGAAAATTCCTTCTCAATAATGCTCGCTATTTGTCTAGAAAGTTTCCTTTGACTTGCCAAGGAACCCATAATATCCACAAGTATGGTTTGAGCAAAAGGATTCTTCTTTTCTAAAGCAATTATTAATATCTGATTTAAAGAGTACGTCTTTAGGACTAAATTTTGCGCCTCTTTATAAATTTTACTCATTCGTAAAGAAACGTGATTCCACTCCTCTTCATTACAATTTATAGCTTTAGAAATATTCTCTTTTGCTATATACATAAAAGGAATCATTACAGTTTCGTTTTTTACACATTCCATTAAAACATCAGTCGGAATAGATATGAAAGGTCTTATAAATTTTTCAAAAACTTGGTCTGGTTTTTCACTAGAAACAGTAGGCAGACAGTTTAAAACATAATTTACATCAACAAGAAGATCTTTGAATTCATAAGTTAGTAAACTAATAAATAAATTACAATTTTGAGCGGGATTATTAATTGTCCGATTAATATCAACCATCAATTCTTGGACGTTCTGATAACGTTTAGAACGATCCTCCTCCATTGCTTTCCCAACAATAGGCTGGTATTTGATAAATGATGTGAACCTTTGGTCTGGTGATTTTCCACTAAAAATATAATAAAGTAACGCACCCAGCGAATAAATATCCGACAAAAAATCAGCATTTTTCAGACTCTTCTTTTGCTCTGGCGCAGTAAATGCGTCTCTTCCATATGACATATTAGAATGTCTTGTGATTGAAGAGAGCGATTGGTGGTCTTTAGCCAATCCAAAATCAGCAACCTTTGCCACTTTCGTCCCGTCATATTGGGGGTATAATAAAATATTATTTGGCGCTAAATCCCGATGGCTGATTTGATATCGATGTAGATGAGCCACACCGTTTAATATATCTTTAAATATACTGAATTTTGTTTCTTCTGATAAGGTTGGATTTAACTCTAACCAATTCTCTAAGGAAGTTTCCGCCAATGGCATTGTAAAAAAAACACGATCACGCTCAAGCTGTATCTTGTCAATTTCTATTATATTATGGTGAGATATCTTTTCTCGTAAAAGTCTGACCTCTCTCTTGAATCGTTGTAAGTAAGCCTCCCCTTCTTTTCCGTACCATTGTAGAAAAATCGTTTTTTCAAAAAGGATTTTACAAGCCATATCCCTTTTAGTAATCGGGTCAAAAACCCTGTATACTTCTGCAAAAGCACCTGAGCCAATCTTTGTTAAGGGAATTAACTGATAGTTGTAATCCTCACCATTCTTACTTTCTGAAACCCACAAACGATGTGCTAATTTATTCGAATCCGAACAGAATAAAACACCATACTCCTGTAAAATGTCTTTGATCTGTTCCTCATCCGGTTTTGGAATGATGTCTGATCCTTTATCCAAATGATTTAGCACTTGTAATGCGAATTGCATCATTTTGCCGCCATTCGACTTTGGAGCCAAAGTATGAAAGTCACCTGTCAGTTCATAGGCAAGTATAGGCAAAAAGATATTACTATTTAAAGGCAACCGGTCAAATAGCTTATTCATAAGTATAAGCAATTGTCTAAGTAAATCAGAGTTCTTCTTGAACATAAGATGGATAAATGGTGCATTTTTATAGTTTGTTATGAATGAAACAAATCTATAAAAGGAACTGCCTGGATTAGATTCTTTTAAAAAATATTGAAAGAACCTTTCCTTCTTCTTATCAAAAGTGTATTTATCTTCGTTTTTAGACGTTAAATAGCCCCCAAAATACATTCGTAATAGATCATTAATATCGTGACCTGCAAATGAATCTTTATATTTTGATTTCATAACAGATCTTTCAAATTTTGCTGCGGTAATGATGATTGCTTCATTACTCTTATATATTTCACCGAAAAAGCCTTCTAACGTTTGCCGTTCATATGACGATAGACTGGTAATTATTACTTTTGTACCCTTACCAATTCTCCCGTAACTTCGGTATTTCTCCCGAAAAAGTGAAAACAAAGTATTAAATCCTTTTTCATTTCGAAAAATCTGAACGAGTTCCTGTAACGAAGACCCCATAAATACACTTCCTCAGAATCAAATGATTTCTCCATAATTAAAATGTTCGTACTATCAAACCTGAGTCTATTCTGAAGCTGCCGCAGCCAAATCGTCAGCAAGTTTTCCTGCAAAATATTCCTCTATAAAATGTCCATGGGTTAGATCATGTTTATTTTCACCATCCCAATAATATCGACCTAGTGCTAGTGTTTTTTCATTCACTTTTCGCAGAATTTCCACAATCGATAATTTCTTTACTGTTTCATAGGTTCCCCAAAGGATCTGGGAGTTCATCAAATAGTCAAAATCAAACTGGGAAATTAGCTCAAATATATTCTCAATATTTTCATGATCAATCCCTGCAAAGGCTTCATCCAGGGAGAACAAGCGGGGGGAATCGGGCGCCGCGTGAGCATATTTTGCTGCGGCGGCAGCAAATAATGGGCTGTACATAGAAATACCTTTTTCGCCTCCACTCATCTTCTCGAATGCTTTGATAGTAAACTCATCAAAATCTGCTTGCCTATCTATTTGATAGTACAACACAAACCGATACCACTTTCGATAATCCAGTAGTTCTTTCATCTTGGCGGTTAACGAAAATCGCGTGTCTTCTTTCGCCATGGCCCGCGCTTGCTCAACTTTGGTTTTGAAATGCTCCCTGATCTGCTCACTGTCATGGTTATTCAACCATTGAGTTTTCTTTGAAAGGATTTCAACCAGTTTGTCCGTCGATAATTCTCCCTGTTCTTTGGCAGGAAGGGGTTTCCACTTGAGTCGCATCCGAACAGTTGTATCGATGTTCGAGAGAAAATGGTTAGCCTCATTTTCCCATTCCTTTGCTTTTTCTACCAGTCCACGGATCGTCGAGCCAATGTCATCGATCAGCACTTTCTCATACAATTCTCGTTCTTTTTCCTGGATAGCAAGCGCCGTCTCATCTCGGGTCGCTTGCAATTCTGCCAGTAAATGAATAGGTTTTAACTCAATATAACTAGGCACGAACGTGACAAACCGTCGATCGACCCACTGTTGAAGCCGTTCCCAGTCTCGTTCCTTACCCACGCTTCTAATCTTTAACGTATGCTGGGTTTGCCTCATATCTTGGTCCATCAATTCGCGCTCGGCATCATATATCGTCCGATCCAATGCCTCCTGTATTTCACTAACCTTTAATTCTTTATGCACCGATTCCAAATTGTGAACTGCCAGGCGCGCAGTCCAATGGAGATCAGTAAAGCCAAAACTTTTCTCCTCTTGAAATAACAATTCCCACGCTTGCTTGAGTTCTTCCAATTCCAAAATGTCAGAACCTCGAGTTTTGATTTGGGACTTAAGCTGTGAAATATCAGAATTTAGATCAGATCGATGTTGAATTCCTTCCTCTCTGGCCTTCTCGTTTTCCTTTTTCTTCAAGACAACTTCATCAATTCGCTCCAAGATATTCTGCTCGTCATCTTGCGTTGAGATCAAATTTAAAACCGTGTCCAGCCTAGCTTTTTTCGTGTTAAGCTCCCGTTGAGCATCTGCCTTTTGCTCTTGAAGGTCATCCAGTTCATTCTCCAGATCGTCGATTCTATTTGAAGCAGTATCCACTTTATCCGCTAGCATATTTTTCTGCGCTATGAAATAAAAATAGTTGCCGAGTTGGTTACTGTATTCACCAAGTTGATCAAGAACATTTTGGTAGGCATCTGATGTTTGTTTAATGCGGTGGTAGGGTGCGGACTTTATCAGAAATTCATTGATGGCTGGCCGATTTCTCTGTTTCAAGGATTGGAGATTCGCTTCTTGCCGTTCTATTTGGTCGTTGGCCACTTTTTCTTCCGTATCCAAATCACTTCGTTGCTTTTCCACCTTTTTCATGGATTCAAGAGAAGAAAAATATAATAAATCGGCAGTTAATCGGTGCATTTGATTTTCAAGGAATGATATACGATCTTCTGCTTCTTCAACTCGATTTTGCGAGGATTGAATCTCAGCTTGCAGACTCAAAATATGCTTTGCCCGAAGGGCCTCTCTCGCAGCTTTTCCGATAATCGGATCCTCTTGAGTCGGGGCACTACCATGAATAAGCCCATTTTGAAACTCTCCTGTATTTAAAATGTACGATTCATCAGATTTTGAAATGGATATCCCTTGAAGTAAACGTTCGATTCTGACTTGTGACAGAATCTCATTCGGCACAGCCATTAAATATTGCGTTAAATTTTGTGTCTTAATCTGCTGTGTTCGGAGGATGGGAAGCTTCTCAAAAACACGGTACTCATCTTCTTCTGCAACTAAAAGGGCAGTTAAAAGACCGGATCTAGTAATGGCTGCCTCAATATTCGCCCGAGCATGTTCATCCACTTCAGGTCGAAAATCAACAGTTTCATAAAAGCTTCGAAATACAATGCCTTGTTCCAGGAGAGAACTGCGGCGGGCTTGTTCACTTTTAGAATAAACAGGTTCAATTTCAAGTTGGTTTTGAAGTCTCTCAATTTGCTCTCTCCAAATCGTTTGCTGATTGCTCTCGTGCTTTATGGCAAACCGATGTCCTTCAATTTCTTGGACCATTGGCTTTTCTTGCATTTGCTTCTGCTCGCTGCACCAGAATTCTATCTCGCGCGAAGCCTCCTCGATCTCCTCATAAAGAAACGATTCAAGAAGACCAATCAACTGTTGTTTGGATTTCTGCTCCAGCACAAAGACTTGCGTTTGAGTTTGCCAGATTTCTAACTCCTTATCCAGATTCTCACGAACGTCTTTGGCAATTTGTTGCAGATCCTTTCTCTTTGTTTTGACAGTTTCTAGTTGCTGTTCAGCCTGAGCTACCGCCTCTTCCGCATCTTTTTCGCGTAGTCTGCAAGTCTCAACATATTGAGCCAGTTTCTGAATTGAAGAGAGGACTTTTTTGTAAGCTTGCAAGTCTTCTTCCCAATTTTTTCGAAAAATGATTAGCTCACCATCCGTGTTTTCTTCCAAGTACGATATGAAGCGGTCGTGTTCCGAAAAAAAAGTCTGTTTAGCCAGTTCCGCTAGTTCTTCGGTCATTTCGGTAATGTCGTGCTCTATCTTTTCTTTCTCATAGACATACTGTTCTTGATCACGAGCTACCTTTTCGAGCTTAACGCGTTTGGAATTGTTCTGATCCTCCAACGAATTAATGGTTTTTTTACTTTTTGCAATTTCTTCTTCATACTGGGCTTGTTGCTTCCGAAGACCAAATACCTCATGTCCCCTGAGGTGATCCTCTTCCACATCCAAGGTTTGTTTTTCTGTTTCGAGACTTGCCAGCCGTTCTAGTAATTCTGTAAGTTCAGTTTCGTATTGTTCTAATTGTTTTTGATCCCTCTCATATGTTTGAATAAATCTTTGAATCTGGTTTTCAACCTCCAGATTCTCTTTTGCAATTTCATACAGTCGATGTTCGTTATAAGCTTGATAAGCCGATTGGAGTGCCTGGAGATATCGAAGTGAATGCTCCAGTTTTTCAAGCTTTTCTTGATGAGCATCAATCGTTCCAATCGTCTGAATCATCGGAGACAAGTCTTCATCCATAAGTTCAGGCAGCGAATCCGATAATAGATTGGACACATCGGCTGGCTTAGTATCTCTGGAAAGTTTTGGGCTCCGCAGTTGAATCAAAATATGAATCAATTCTTTAAAGGTTTTGACTGAATTAAAACCGAATAAATATTGATTTACCATTTCAGTATAACGTGTTTGGCTCTTTGTAAATTCTCCACCCCGTCCAATTTTTTCTTCCATCTGCGTTTTAGTGAGTGGAAATTTTTTTATCTCCCCGCGGACATTTTCTTCATTGTATAATAAGAAGTCGTACCCGATACGCCTACCGTCATTAATCATGAAATACCAATAATCAGGTGGCCCTTCTTTGCGTTTGCCCTGCATTCCAATTCCAAACGTCAAATGCGTGTCACCTTTTTTAAATTCAAAGTATAAATACCCTATTGCTTCTTCTTTTTGAGAGATATTTTTTTCACCAAGCAATAAATCGATCATTAACCGACTTTTCCCACCAAACGGATCCAGGCGACTTGGGCTTTTATCTCCGTCAAGCAATATCGGGACTGCCATCGTCGTCGTTACAGATTTTCCGCTGCCATTTGCACCACGGACAAATAATTTCCCATCAGCAAACTGAAACACGGAATCCGTGTGATACCAGAAATTAAAGAGTCCTAAACGATTAGGCTGGTAACGATGGACAGCCATTAATTTCCCTCCTTCAGGTATTCGCCTGTAATTCGCCCCGCTAGATCAAAACAATACAAATGATTGTCTCCAATTAATTTGATAATAGAAAATTGTCCAAGCATTTCAAGCACTATCTTCCAAGCCGCTTCCGGGGATTTAATTATTGTAAAATCATTGTTCCATCCAAATTGAAATTTTTCTTTCACGGTAAGAAAAATCTTAAATGCTTGGCGCTCAGGCATTCGAATTCGACCATATAAATCAGGGATGAGTTCACCCTTTCGAACCTGATGAGATACCTCCGTTGCCCACTGAATGGCCGCGTTCATCGTCTGGTTATTTCGAACATTCGGATAATACTGACCAAATTGATATTCACTATGAACGATCGTACTCATAGACTTATACCGCTCAACATGCATAAAATCGAACTGGCTCTCAATTTCCATCTGCCATGATTCAAACCCGCAATCCAAGACTTCGCGCTCTTCAGGTGTAAGTTCTTCATGACGAAGAGCAGATTCTAAAAACCAAGTTCTCATAATCCGTTGTTTCGGCGTCGTAGCTTCTTCAATTTCTTTTTGGACCACACCTTCAAATTCCTCAATCGTTTGAAGCTTGGAAAGATCACTAAAATACAGGGTCAAAATACGTCGAAACATCGAGGTGGTCTGGAGCAGTACTTCATGATCCATTTGATCGCGAAAACCTTCGATTTGCTGATCAATTTCTTCGATTATGTGTTGGTCTCGGCAAAACTTAAGTGCTGCCACAAATGCTTTTCGCGTGCTTCTATCTTCCCACTTAATGGGGCTTGCTTCCTCAGGTGCGTAGTTGAGTATTGCTTCACACGCATCTTGAAGAAGAAATTGCTGATCCTCCCCTTTATCTTCAAAGTAAGCAAGCAAGCATGCGAAAAACATATAGCTTTGCTCTCTTTGAAACTCTAAAATGCCCATTGAAGGCCTGGCGATAAACGGAATTTTTTCGAGCTTTGCAAAAGTACCTTCAACAATCAGATGATAGCGAAATTGGTTACGAAAGTACGCTTCCAAATCATTTTCCTGTTTCTTAATCGCATAAAACATTTCGGGATCATCCGCTTGACGAACCCAATAACGATCAAATAAGGCTCGTACGCAATCTTGAAATGGTATAATTTCATTCATGAGCTACCGCCTCCGATTTGCTCAAATTCAAAATCTTTCATCGTCAATGTTCCATCCTTGAAACGAACCTGGATCCAACGGGCTGACCGCTCTTTCAAGCGGAATTTGATACCATTATCCGTTCGCGCGATCTTTTTACTCGAAGCACTTGCTTGTCCTATGAGATCAAGCAAGGTATTCCGAATGATTGGATGAAGGACGGGTAATTCTTCAAACACGATTTTCCCATCAGCTGAAAGTTCATTGAAGTAACGCCGGATAATCGTTTGCAGCTCTTGGTGTTGTTTTAAAAGTGCATACTCTTTGAGGGGATTTTCATCGAGTGCCTGCTTGATTTTCCCTTCCCGACGTCCTGGTCTATTTTTGTTTATGGTAGTTTCATGTGGAGCATACTCCCAAACCGTATCATAATGGTCATCCGAACGTTTTGGTATTGTATAAAGATGGAACGTTTGCTGCACACCAAATACATATGCTGAAAGACGATGGCATTCTTCAAGCGTTCCTGCACTCGCGAACAGCCGAGCGAGCTGCAAACAATCATTTTTACGGCTTTTAAAATGATTGTAGCGATCAGTTATTTGCTCGGCAATTTTAACAACACGAACAATCGTGTTCTTGGTCTGGTCAATTAAGAAGCGAACACCCGGTTTTTTTCCATTGATCTCTATGAACCACCCTTTTAACCCTTGCCATTCTGAAAGACGCGCAGATCGGGATTCCTCGGCACGAAAGTCGCCAGTCAAATCTGTCTCTGCTTCTTTCACTACGATATGGTCAACAATGCGTTGAATAGTATCATCCGGAATGTCGTAGAAATATTGTCTAATTTTTTCTTGCTTTTCCATAATAACCAGAACAAAATTTTGGAGAGTTTGAACAAATTTTTCTTTGTAGACTAAAAATGAGGTAGTTCGCATCAGTTCTTCATTGGCAGAAGAACGACCAATTTGGCCAAAGAAATTGGAGGATTCGGTTTGGAGCGATTTGAACCGGTCCATGAGCTCTTTCCAAACAATCCGCAAATCATAAGGTTGCCCTTCTTCCCAATATTTCAACTTGTCGAGTTCCTCCATCATGCGATCAGGAATATGCCGTTCAAACTGGATCCCTCGAATGGACTGAAGACTATTTTGAAGTCCCATAATCATCCGTTCCAACTCGATCGTGATGTCTGTGATGCTGTATAGTGAACGTCGATTCTTCCATTCTTCGATACGTTTAGCTTTAGAGGTATCTTGATGACCGATTACGTTCCCCCACTTTTCCAAACTTTTTAGTGCCTCATCAATATCTCTTTCTGTAAAGTCCATAAACCTACCTTCAAATTCATGCCGTTGTTTCAAATCTGCTAAGATTTCCGCAACTGTATACATACTACCTTGAAACTCCTGTGCGGTTTTCTGAAACAAAAGGCGACAAATCGGTCGGTATATATCCGCCTTACCTTCAGATAAGTATTTAGTTTCTTCAATTTTATCGAAGAGGGAATACATCTTATTAATCTCTTTCTTTAAATTAATCCGACATATTGGTACAGTCTTTAATAGAAGCTGTTAAACATCGTTTACATATCTCTTACGGAATGGGGACTAGTTAGTTCATTTTTGTGCTGTAGTAAATTTTCATATGAATCCGCTTCTTTGTTGAGAGTCAATCTTGAAGATTTAAGGATTAATAAACATACAATCCTCTATCTTCTGCCGCCAACGGAACATCTTTAATTAATTGATATTGATAGTTTGACGCCTCATTACTGCACATCAGCTCTACCTGCTTCATCACGACATTCAACGCTTCCTTGGCATGTTCCGGCGGGTATTTGTGCTTTTTGAGCAGTCTGCGGATCACCGTTCTCATGGTAGCTTGGGCCTGGGTCCTGACGTTGAAATCAATCGTTACATTGCGTCGGATGGCATCCGTAAGTTCCTGGGCGATTTTCTTCAGGGTATCATTATCATAGAAATCTTTGATCGCTTCATCTTTGGCCAGCGCATAGTAGAAAGCAATCTCATCTTTACTCAGACCAAGATCCGCTTCTTCCTGGTGCATTTTCTTGATCTCATGGGCCATATTGATCAGCTCTTCGATCACTTCGGCATTGGTTAGGGCTTGGTTCCGGTATTTATTCAGGGCTTTTTTCAATTTATCCGAGAAAAGTTCCGATTTGACCAGGTTGCTCCGTTCCATCACTTTGAGCTCGCCTTCCAGCAATTTTTTAAGCATTTCCAGGGCGAGATTCTTGGTTTTCAAGGCCTTGACTTCTTCCAAAAATTCTTCATCCAGAATCGATATATCCGGCTGCTTCATCCCCATGGCTGCAAAGACATCGATTACTTCTTCAGAGATGATCGATCTTTCCAGCATTTGATTGACCCTCTGCTCAATCTCTGCTTTGGAGAGGACTTTCTTGCCTCTCTCTTCAAGTTTGACCAGGCTGGCCTTCACGGATTTGAAATAACTGACTTCCAGGGCAATGGCCTTGCCTTGATCAGACGCGGCGCAAAGACCGTGCGCCTTGCCAAGTTCCATAGCAACCTGTTTAAAGTCTTTTTGGTCTTTCTCATCTTTGGACAGGACGAAATCCATCCCGGCAGTAATCGCCCGAATGCGTTTCACCTGAGACTCTCCCATATAGTCGGAATAGTCCAAGCCGTGGAAGATTCCCCGTAAGATTTCCAACCGTTCCAGCATGGCGGCAATCGCCTCAGCCGTGTCAATGCCGGTATTCTTCTTGTCACTATCGGTGTATTCTTTCAGCGCCCGTTTTAAGCTTTCCAGGATACCGATATAATCAACAACGACTCCGCCTTCTTTATCTTTGAAAACCCGGTTGACCCGGGCAATGGCTTGCATGAGGTTATGCCCTTTCATGGGCTTGTCGATATACATGGTATGCAGGGCAGGCACATCAAAGCCTGTCAGCCACATATCCCTGACAATGACAAGCTTCAATTCATCGCTGTTGTCTTTCATGCGGTTGGCTAGCGTATCCCGCCGCTGTTTGCCGCCGACATGCTTCTGAATTCTTTCTTCATCAGCCGCACTACCGGTCATGACCACTTTGATCTTGCCTTTATTCAGGTCCTCACTGTGCCACTCCGGTCTTAAGGCGGTAATTGCCTCATACAAATTGACGCATATCCTGCGACTCATGCAGACGATCATCGCTTTGCCGTCCATGACCTGGGCTTTGGCTTCATAGTGATTAACGATATCTTCAGCCAGTTTTTTGATCCGGTTCGGCGAACCGACGATAGCCTCAATTCTGGACCATTTGGCTTTATTGCGTTCTTTTTCATATTCTTCCTGGCCTTCGGTAATCTCTTCGAACTCTTCGTCCAATTCTTCCAGAACATCTTCATCGGCGTCCAGCTTGATAATCCGGTTTTCATAGTAAATCTTAACCGTCGCTTGATCCTCAACAGCCCTTGTCATATCGTAGATATCGATGTAATTCCCGAATACAGCCGGCGTAGATTTATCCTCAAATTCAATCGGTGTTCCGGTAAAACCGATATAGGAAGCATTGGGCAGCGCGTCCCGCATATATTTGGCATAGCCGAATTTGACGTCCCCTGTTTTCATATCGGTCTTGGCGTCCAGTCCGTACTGGCTGCGATGCGCTTCATCGGCAATGATAATCACGTTGCGCCGCTCGGTTAAAGCAGGCATCTCCCCTGCTTCCGGCACAAATTTCTGAATGGTGGTAAAAATAATCCCACCTGATTCCCGTTCATTGAGCAAATCATAGAGGCCGTTCAGTTCCCGTGAATTGTCTTTAGCCTGCGCTTTCTTCTGTTCTTCCGTCAGTTTGCGGACATGGGCCTGCTTCGGTTCCTGGCGCAGGATTTCCTGTGATTTGGCAAAAGTAGCGAATAATTGGTCATCGAGGTCATTGCGGTCGGTAATGACGAGGATGGTCGGATTATTCAGCTCCTTCACCAGTTTGGCGGTATAGAAGACCATGGAGAAGCTTTTGCCGGAACCCTGGGTATGCCAAATGACGCCGATTCTGCGGTCTCCGACTTCACTGGTGGCAAGCTTGGTATTCTCCACCGCTTTTTTAACGGCAAAATACTGATGATAAGCGGCCAGGATTTTGATCAGGGACTTTTTATCCCCCAGTTTCTTCCCGTTAGGGTCAAAATCATCTGACTTGGATTCCTGAAAGAGGAGGAAGCTGGAAATAATGTCCAGGATTCTTTCCTTGGCCAGCATCCCTTTGAACAGGGTTTCATACTGGGGAATGGTCAGCGGCGCGATATCCACACCGTTATCGCTGCGCCAGTTCATAAAGCGTTCCAAGTCGGAGGTGATTGTCCCGGCCTTGGCGTTAATACCATCGGAAATAATGCTGAAAGCATTATAGTAAAAAAGGTTTTCAATCTCTTTCTTGTAGGTCTGGATCTGATGGTATGCATTCTCGACACCGACATTTTCATCGGAAGCCGACTTCAATTCGATCACCACCAGCGGAAGCCCGTTGATGAATAAAACGAGATCAGGCCTTCTGTTTTCCAGGCCTTGAACGGTAAATTGATTGACAGCCAGAAAATCGTTATGGTCAATCTGTTCAAAGTCGATCAGATAGGCTCTTTTGGTTCGGATCAGGTCCTTTTCCTTAAAGGAGACTTCAATCCCTTCGGTTAGCAGCTTGTGAAAATAGTGATTGTTTTCGGCTAAAGATGGGCTGTTGAAAGTGATTGCCTGACGGAAAGCATCATCCAGAGCATCCCGGGGAATATCTTTATTGATTCGGAAAAGCGCTTCTTTGACCCGGTCGGCCAGAATTACTTCTTTATAGTCCCGACGCTCTGGCGATTCACCGTCACAGGCGATATCGGGGCCAAAAAGATGTTCATAGCCTAATTCATCCAAGATCTCAATAGCGGCTTCTTCCAATAAATCTTCGGTGAAATTCTCAAAAAGGCTCAAGGATAGAGTCCCTCCCTTGCGGCAATCTCAGTTATTTGAAGAGATTCATTATTTTTTTCTTGAAACTGGTTGTTCACATGCCGAATTTCATATGATTTCATCCTCATTACCCAGCGGTACTCTGATTTCGCCAGACATGAGCTTGGGGAGTAATAAATCACGTATTCGGCATAAAAAATAGTTTTCTCTATTGCTACTTGAAATTTTTGCAAATAGACTTTCAGTAATTTCTCCAAATGAATGATAGATCCTTTTTGGTGATTGAGCCATTTTATAACTCTTCAATAAATCTAACTGGACTCTCTGTCTTCCAGAACTACCGCTCATACTTTTTATTGCATGGGCTCTGAAACCAGTATCCCTTGCTAAACAATATACAAAGATTTTATTAGACAATTCTTTTGCCCTCATAATAATAAACTCAGTTGAACCAAAAGCCATTTCATTATCCGCAAGAAAGTCGACAAAAGCTGTCTTTCCATTTTCTAAACAAGGAGTGATTCTAGCAAGTAATGTGTCGCCATTTCTAAACCTACTTCCACCGCTTAACTCTCTTTTAGTCCAATACTCTATATTAGATAGATTATTACTTAACGCTGCCATTTCAACAAATTTATATTCTTGAGCTTTTTTCATATTCTCTCTGGGATTAAACTCGATTATTTTTTCAAGATTATTTACTTCCCACCCCTTTGGAATCATCCCCAATTCACTTTCAACCATTTCCCCGCCGCTGGATTTATACGGTTCTCCTTCTTCATTAGGGAATTCAAAATCAATAAACCAGTGTTTGAAGATTGCCTGTGCCATATTTTCCAGGGTTTTGTTGATTTTGTTGTTGAGTTCGATTTTTTCGTCCAGGGTTGAGAGGATGCGGGCGATGGCTTTTTGTTCTAATAATCTTGGCAGAGAGATTTCTTGCTTCTCGAAACCGTCTTTTGTCAAATGTCCCATTACACTTCCGTGAACCCCTGCTAACATTTTATTCTTAGAATATAATAACCAATAATATAGGTAATTCTTACTCACAGTCTCAATCGGGTTTAGCTTCCATATATGGTAGTGATAAATGACTTTTCCACCACTCCATATTTTGGGACCAAAAGATGCGGACCATGCAAATAGCAGATCGCCATCATCACAATACTTATTATCATCTAATTCAAGATCAGAGTAATACCAATTATCACTTGAAAAAAAATTTCCAACTCTTAATACGGTGTACTTACCAGAATCAAGTAATTCATTCTTTTTATAAGCACGCCCATTATGAACTTCACAAATATCCCTGAACTTAAAAGTATTCTCAAAGAAAGAATCTCGATGTTTTTGTTTAACAATATCAAAATTCATACCCAATCCCCCCAAGATTCTTCCTAATCTCTTCTTCCAGGAGGCGGGACTTGGCAAACAGTTCGGCTAATTCACTGGTCATGTTCTCCATCTTCTCTTCAAACGGAATTCCGTCACCTTCATTTTCTTCAATGCCAACATATCTGCCGGGGGTTAAGACATATTCATGTTCTCTGACTTCTTCAAGCTTGGCTGATTTGCAGAATCCTTTGCTATCTTCATAGCTACCGTTGACATTCCACCATTGATGATAGGTATCTGCAATTTTCTTAATATCCTCTTCCTGCAACTCCCTATGCCGCCTGTCGATCATGGCGCCCAATTGTCTAGCGTCGATAAAAAGAATTTCCTTTTCCCTGTTCCTGTGTTTTTCGTTGCCTTTTCTATTCCTATTCAATATCCAGAGAGAAACTGGAATACCTGTCGAATAGAAAAGCTTGTCCGGCATGGCCACAATACAATCAACCAGATCGGCCTCAAGGATATTTTTACGGATCGTTCCCTCATTCGATGTATTGGAGCTTAAAGAGCCGTTAGCTAAGACAATACCCGCTGTGCCATTGGGCGAAAGATGATAAATCATATGCTGAAGCCAGGCATAGTTGGCGTTGCCCGCCGGCGGAATGCCATAGGCCCAGCGGACATCATCCTTAAGATGGTCACCGCCCCAGTCGCTGATATTAAACGGCGGATTAGCCAGAATATAATCTGCTTTGACATTCTTATGCAGATCGTTATGAAAGGTATCGGCGTGTTCAGAGCCAAGGTTGCCCTCTAGTCCCCGGATGGCTAAGTTCATTTTACATAGCTTCCAGGTGGTGGAGTTGAGCTCCTGACCATAAACCGCTAAGTCTGACAGTTTTCCCTGGTGCTCTTCCACGAACTTCTCGCTTTGGACAAACATGCCGCCCGACCCGCAGCAGGGATCATAAATCCGGCCTTTAAATGGTTCGATCATTTCAACCAAGGTTTTAACAACACAGGACGGCGTATAGAATTCGCCTCCGCCTTTGCCTTCGGCATCAGCGAATTTACCGAGAAAATATTCATAAACTCTTCCTAAAAGATCCTTTTCTTCTTTGGTATGGAGCTTGATAGTGGAGATTATATCGATCAGCTCGCCGAGTCTTCTTTTATCAATTTCCGGCCGGGCATAACGCTTTTCCAGAACGTTTTTCAGGGTATTATTTTCTTTTTCAATCAGGATCATGGCATCATCAACGATTTGGCCGATCCTTTCATTTTTGGCGTTGTCCATGATATAATTCCAGCGGGCTTCTTTGGGAACCCAGAAGATGTTTTCGGAGAGGTATTCGTCCAGCTCTTCTTCAAAGCCTTCGCCTTCGGCAACGAGTTCATTGTATTTTGTTTCAAACTTATCGGAGATATATTTAAGGAAGATCAATCCGAGCACGATATGCTTATATTCACTGGCATCCATACTGCCTCTGAGTTTATCTGCAGCTTTCCAGAGAGTTTCTTCGAATCCGATGTTTGCTGTGTTTTCTGCCATGGTAGGTTCTCCTTAGTTCAGTAATAATTTAAGATATATATCAAGATTAGTTTATTTGGTAGCATCTATCAATATATTCTTTTGCTTTTTGAAAATCCTCATTACTTTTTATGGTAATTTCCACATCCCCTGTACCCCAATGTCCTACTTTGCGAACGTCTCTTATGAAGTTATCTTTATCCTTGATTTCTTCAGGATTAAGCCTTAGATAAAGCATGATACTCTTTACCCTGACCTCAATACAGATAATATTTTTGATCTTTTTAAAGGCAACATAGAGTTTCAATTGATTTTCAGTAATATCATCGCCAAGCGCCAGAATGTAATCCCTAATAGAAAAATACAAATTTCTAATATTAGGTTCAGCGGTCTGCAATTGTTCGTCAAAGTTTTTATCCGCTGTCTTCTTCGTGCTGGATGAATCGGCAGTATCTTTAAGCGGTTTGGATATATTCGAATTAACAAGCTCAAAGAGGATTAATTCATTACCGTACAGTCTGTATCTTATAAGATCAATATTTCTGGGTATCTGTTTGACTGCATATTCATCATATTTTGTGAAATCTCCAGCAACACAGATCAGACGGGGCATGGTCCAGTCAATATTATCTGAAGTTTTTTGGCCGAATTTTTTCAGTACAAATAGCTCAAAATTTGCTTTATGGTCTAAAAGCCAATCCAGATAGAATAGCCCTTGGTTAATGACGTTTTCATTACTTGCCCTTTTATACTCAAATATGACGGGACAATTATTCTCATCAATACCCAGAGAATCTATCCGGCCGCCATTCGTTGTTGTGTATTCTGTCTGAAGAAAACGGACTCCAAAGAATTTTTCCATATTGTTTTCAATTAGAGTTTGTAATTCTTTTTCGATGTTAACTGTGGAGGCGGGCAGTTCTTCGATAGTGTTCGTTATTTTAAATAGTTTTAGATCACTCATTGGTATGCTCCTTTATTAAGAGAGTATGTCTGAATGTGTTTGACGCTTACTCAAATTATATGGATAATGTGCAGTAAATTTACGAATTTCTGATTTATTTAGTATAACGGTTATGTTAATTCAATTTACTGAACATCTGCTTTTTTGATAGGCATTGTTATTGAATTCCTTGACCAATACTCGAAGTAGTTTCATTATCAAAATGAGTATATTTACAGGTATAGCAAAGAAATTCTACCAATTCAGAGATATTCACATCATGTTTTTTCATATCATTTGGAGAAATTACAATTCTTAATCTCTCTGTAAACCTTCTTGTTGAACATGCTGCAACAAATGATTTAATGATTTCTTTTACCATAATATCTCTACTGTCTGGCAAGCGAGAAAAGCCAGTTCCCACGACAGGAATTATTAATGGTTCAATACCTCCGTATTCTATGATATAGTTCCATAATCTGCTTATGGCAATAAGTACATCTTCCTTTTTTGAATACGCGCTACCACTATTGTTCATAGAAGCTAACGCTACAAAATATGCTTTTCTGTCTTTGACTTTAATACTTGCTGTTGTACCCACCTCATATAATGCAGCCTTACCTTTCTTATTATCATTTATTGATATAGGATTAATACAATTTAATACCTGACTTAAATCTGAATCCAAATGATTAATCGCTGTACCATAGTATCTTCGAGTAAATTGACCTTGAACACTTTTTTCCGAGATAATATCATCATTCATTGAGGTGTCGAAAGATGTATTGGAGCTTATGATAAATGCACCTTCAGTATCATCGAAATAATCACCAATATATATTTCGATTATAGTGTCCCGACCTTTTAATCTACATGAATAAAGCCTATTAGGTTTCGATCTAAATATTGCATATAAAACGCTAACAGCTAAAAATGCCCAAATGTCTATTGAAGTTTTTATTTTATCTGCTAATCCTGAATTAAAAAAATTAATGACTTCAAGTCCCAACCAAATAGTACCTGTACTCGTCAGAAATGCACTTAGAAAAGTTTTAAATGAAAACATATGTTTCCAAAAGCTCTTTGTGGTATAAATATCGAGCAACCTCATAGACCTAACCTCTTATATATCTCTTGATTATAATAATAAGGTCCTCTCTTGCCTTCTATTTTAAGGTTTTCATAATTTATTAGCCAATTCTCCAAGGCATGTTGTACTATAGCAGCATTATAACTTATATGGATAACGAGCTCATTGCTTATAATAGGTGGACAACGGTCAGGATCTATGAAGCGCTTTCCGTTTAAGTTAACAGCTATTATTGGAATATTTGCTAATAGTGCTTGTTCCATTTCCCAGCGAACAAATTTATAAAGATACCGAGTTTTCTCTCCGACAAGCACAATCATTACTTTTGTATCTACCAAGCGCTCTTTAAGTTTACGTTTTATTGTTTCTTCCGTACTTGTGTCTCTAGCACTGTTAATATCATGTGCATTATAAAAATTGAATGCAATACCATCGTTTTGTTTCCATGCACACATTAACCTATAATAGTGCATATCATTATCTCCATCAAAGCATACATATGTTTTGTTTTTATATGACATAATTCCAACTCCTATCTTATTATTTTTTGTAAATTTTTAAGCTCTATCTTTCAATCTAGTCTTGGTCTAGAATTTTTTTATGAACATTGAAGACCGAAAGACATTGTAGAATTACACCAATGAAATTCTACATTTTCCATAGTTTTCCTCCACACGTTTACATATATTTTACTTTGATGTACATACAAAATGAAACCGCTAGCTTTTGACTATCGGTTTGTTATCGCAAAGCACGACTTATTTTTATCATTGAACACAGAAAAAAATTATGTTTTTGAGTTGATTAACCTGATGTGTAAACGCGACTACAGATTCTTTTTTTGAAGTTTTGTTGCGTTAAAACCTATTTTTTTTCGAATCTCCCATCAATAATCAAAGTATTTATATGTTTTGCTACTGAACTCACTTACATCTTTGGCAAACAATGCACCATATCTACCATTTTTGCTTAAATATTCATCTAATTCGCATACATTATAAAATACTGATGAATCATTCACTCTTAAATAGGTTGGTAAGTATTCAGCCGTATTAATTTTTATCGAAGAAACTTTCACATCGCTCGCTTGCGCATAACCTATTTCATATGGTATCCACCATGAATCTTTTGACTTTTCGGTAACAACACATAGCAAATGGGATGTGCATAGTATTCCATTTTGAATCAATGAAACAATTTCTTCTAAAATCTTGACTTTCATCGGCTTCTTGTAATTCTTTGTCATTGATATCAAGATAAATGTTATAACCGAAGTCTTCAATAATATGGTTGCCTATTTCAATTGCAGCCTCTACATCTTCATCTTTATGAGAAATAAAAAAGCAAATTTTGCTTCTGTCTTTACCTTGTTTATAAGTCAAAGAAGCTTGAGTATTTTTGCGGATTACTTCAGCTATATTAATACCTTTTCCCAACTCTAACACATCCTTAACAACTTCTCATTATTGCAATAACAATATCATTACAGAGCTGTCGGCTAAGTCGGAGGGATTGCTCCCTCCTTCTCGCCTAAGAACTGTACGTGTCCCTTTCAAGACATACAGCTCAAGCTCTCATTTATCCGTTTGTCTTTATGATATTTCCGCCAATCTCAGTTGTCTTACGGTTTACAGCCTTCCTGTTTTTGTTGTTCATTTGGAGGCTCACCTTTTAACGGGAACATTTTTCCATATTGTCTATTACAGTATCCATGTATCATTTGTAAATTATTGTATTTCCTTGTCCCGCCGTGTATCACCGGTACTTTTTCTTTTACTACCAGTTTCTCACTGAAATCCGTAATACTCATTCTGCATATAGGGCATTTGTAATTCTGTATTTTAGCCAGTTTCTGTTTGCTTTTAATACAGTTTCTGTCAAACTCTTTTTCGTCCCTTTTCTCGAAGTATTCGTTAAGGCAAGCGTCATATGGCGTTGCTCTGAATTTAATAAGTGTATGCCTGACTATCGGTATCCACGACATTTTTGTAAGTTGCTTGTGCTCTTTCGGGTCGGTCAGTATCCATCGGTTTTTGCTTTGACCCGTTATATCCGGTTTGTAGTATCTATCTATTATCCAAGTTTTGCTTTTCCTTGGATGTAGATATTTTAAAAATGTAAATGTACATTCCCAGACATGGTGGTCCATATATGAATACGTCTGTTTTGCGACTGAAGGCGACCAATAGTTACCTATGCCTCTAATAATGGGATTGAGTTTGTCTGTTATTGCACTAACGTTATTGCCTTTCAGTTTCTGTATTTCCTTTGAGATGGTTCCCTTGCTTTTCTTGATAGATTCCTTAGATGGCTTTATCAGCAGTTTTTTGCCCTGACACGTTGGGTATAATCTAACATTAAAACCCAGAAAGTTGAAGCCTTCTTCTATTGGCACTACTCTTGTTTTTTCTAGTGAGAGTTCTAGGCCCCTTTTCTCCAAATATGGCTTTAATAATCCATGGATATCTTCAGCATCCTTTTGTGAATTACACATTATTACAAAATCATCTGCATAAAACACCAGGGTGTATTTGGTCTCATTTGCATAACTTACATTTCTGCCATTGCTCTTCACGGGTTTGTATTTTATTCCAAGTAATTCTTCCATACCCATTAGTGCAATGTTTGCAAGAAGCGGTGATACAATATTACCTTGCCCAGAACCGAGTTCGGTTTCATTAAATACACCGTTGTCTACGTATCCTGCTTTCAACCACTTTTCTATCAGATCAGTATAGGGGAATTCTTTTATCTGCTCCATGATGTAGTCGTGTTTCAGGTTGTCAAAACAACCTTTAAAATCCCCTTCAAAAATCCATCTTTTATTACCTCTGCAGCAGGACAGAAAAATCCTTGCAATAGCGTCATGACATCCTCTTTTGGGTCTGAAACCGTATGATATCGGTTCAAACCTTGCCTCCCATTGTGGCTCTAATGCTCCTTTTATGATATTTTGATATATTCTGTCTCGCAATGTAGGTATACTGAGTGGTCTTAATTTTCCGTTTTTCTTTTTAATGTAGGTTCTGCGTGACGGTTTTGGCTTATGTTTCTCTATATCCAATTTGGATAAATCATAAAACAATTTTAATCTCTCTTTATTGGATAATGCCGTTTCTCCGTCAACACCTGCTGTCTTTTTGCCTTTGTTTGTTTGAGTAACTCTTTTTATGGATACCAGCAGCATTGCCTTACTTCTTACTAAGAGTCTTTGCAGATTTCTTACTTTACGTTTATCACCAAGACATTCGGCACGGTATATCCGCTGTTGCAATTTTTCTACATGCCCGTTAACATGGAACCAGTCGATTTGTTTCCATTGGGTATCGGGAGGTAATGTGGACTTCATATAATTTGAAGTTTTTCGCATCTGTTACCTCTCTTTGGAAATCTTGCTTTTCGTTTTATTCCGTGTTGATTACCAGTTGGAAGTCAGCACCCTTTCAGGTATGTAATTTTACATTATTCGCCCAGTTATTTCTTATTCCTGTTGGTTTGCACCATAGCGACTTTTGCTTTTTCCAACGTTCCTTTATCCTCTGGGGATTGTATCTTCCTTGCGGTTGACCTACCGAAAAATCGGACTCCATAGGACTTACCAAGTTCAGCTTCTATTAGATATGGATGGGTTAGGTTCATTCAATACACCGGCAGATATGTAGGTAGTAACATACGCATATGGGAAGCTGCGTTTTCAAATCTGCAAGACAATGGCTAACATATCCCAACCAATGCTGCTAATGACGATGCTTAATCATAAACCATACCATTCTTTCCCTCGCCCCTAATTGCCATGGATACTAGGCAACCAGTTGGGCTTTTCCTCATGCAACCCACCCCGGAGTTACCCCCGACGCAGTTTCGGATGGGAATATTCCTACTACTGGAATATCAGACGCTTGTCTGCACTAATCTTTCAAGAAGAAGCCGCTTCTTGTCGCACTCGCATTATTAGCCTAATGGGAAGCTGTATAATAAGAAGTACTGTTTAATATTGAGAATACTTTTGGTCTGAATAACAGATATCTAATAGAATTATCATTACATTGGTTATAAAACTAATTTAATCGCGAGATCCCAATAGAGGTATTTCAATTTACCTTGAAGGGGACACGGCGTGGGGAGAGGGGTTATACTATCCCCACAGGTTTAACTGGATCTACTGCCCCATAGCCGTTTTCACGGATTGGTAATCCCATTCGTGAGTGCCGTTTACCATTTTCTTCATAGGAGCATGTGTCCCATACGCCTTTATTGCGTCAGGACATTTGCTCTTATCAACGGTAGCTGCGTTATACAGCACAACGAGTCTGATGTTCTCGCTATCGCGGACGGCTTTTTTGCACTCGTACTCAATGAAACTGTCGTTGCTGATGGTATGTCCGGTTTCGCACTTGCCGTTGCTGTAATTTGAGCAATAAGTACACTCTCCCGCCCGCCTGGTTTTTGTGTCTGTTCCTACAATGAGAACGAATGTTTTCGACATATCCATTCTCTTTGCGAGAGACGCCTTAATGCTGCAATTCAAGCTGTCATCGCTTGATTGCGTCGCCTCGTGAACATCGGTGAATGATAAATTCCATTTTTCACCGTCATTCCATTCGTGCAGTTTGTCAACGGCGGCTTTATCGCCGTCCCAATCTGCTGCGATGTACGTTTTGGTTCTGTATGCCATAGCTTTTATCCCTCCTGAATTTTATAATCCTATATTTGTGTAAACGCTCTCGTTATAGTGATATGCGCCAGTTTTGCCCTCACCTATGTACTTGGTGTGGCTGGCAGGCCAATTCTCTAATGCGTACTGCATTATCTTGTTCCCGAACGGGATATGAATTGCAAGTGTGTTCCTTGCGTTGGGTGGGCATAGGTCATCGTCGCGTTCGCGAAGCCCGTTAAGATTCACGACAATAATCGGAATCTTGTAGTAATTTATCGCATGGTCGATTTCGTAGCGGACATAGGGCTTTCGCAGGTTTTTTGTGTTGTTCCCTACGAGCAACACAAAGACTTTGCTGTTTTCCATACGCTCCCGCAACCGCCTTTTGATCGTTTCTTCCGTACTTGTATCAAGCGCGGTATTGAGGTCGTGGGCATCGTAGAAGTTGAAGTCGGTGTTATCGCTTTGCTTCCACGCTTTCATTAGGTTGTAGTATCTGATGTCGCTGTCACCGTCAAAGGCAACATAAGTCTTGTTTCTGTAAGCCATTGTCATTGTTCTCCCTTCAGTTCGTATAGATTTACCGTTTTCAGCGCATCCTCAGTCAGAAGGATTGTTATCGGAGCATTAAACGTAACGGTACTCGTCCGTAATGTGCAAATAATACATCTTAACAACTCGGCATTTGGCTTTGCCGCCATATCGTCAAGTCGTGTAAGACCTGCGCCGATGATAGGAAGCGTTATCGGTTTTCCTGCATATACGCGCCCAATCTCTTTCCACATAGTCCGCAAAGTATGCTCGTACTCGGCGCGGTTGGTATGAGCTTCGTGTTGGTCGTTGAAATGGGTTAGTGCCAACATCATAACATCACGAAAGGTCTTGATTGTCCCAAGCTCATATCGTGTTCTCGTGCCGTCTTGGCTATAATGTCGCGGCAATGGGCTTTTTTCATCAGCGGCGATTGCCAGATTCAATTCCTTCTTGTCATCATCGCTAAGAGATTCTATGTATTTACCGTTAAGCGAACTCTTAGCAATAATAACATCGTCAACTTGGGTATCAAAATACTCGTTGAACGGGATTAGTTTCCAGTCGTCTGCCTTAAATATATCACCTTGCATAATGGTGACGTTGATGCCTCGAATTGTCATCGTTATCTCACTCTTAGCGCGGCGATATTTCACATACATGACGATGGCAGCAAGTATAACGTAAGCAGCAACCACAATCCCAATTCGCGCCGGGATATTTCCAATACAATCAAGAGTGGCAGACATGACGCTCATCACAGTTTCAATCCCACCAAGGATGATAAACGCAAGCATGGAACTATCTTTCCACAGCGTGGGGCTTGCGAACGGGGAATACTTTTTCATCTATTCGTTACCTCCTCTCAACAGTTCTTCCTCAAACGGTGCCTTTACCGCCGTCCAATACTCACCTAAAATCTACTTAGCGTACTTCTTAAAATTCTCTGCCTGCTCCAGAACCTTCTCGAACACTTCCTCGTCCCATTCGGGCGGATATCCGTTTTTATAAAGCTGAACGGTTAAGTCCATATTCAGCTGGTTCTTGCTGTCAGCACAGGTAGACCAATCGGCGAATTGCGCTTTGTTGTCTACTAGTATCTTTATTTCCTTGGCGAGTATGAGGCACTTCTCATCAGTAAAGGGGAAGACGTGGTCGTCTCGCACTTTGACGAGGATGTCATAGAACACCTTCTCCTCATATGTGATACCAATGCCTTGAAAGAGGTATTTCTATATCACTGATAAGTCCATAGTATCTTTCTTACTTCGTTGCTGAACTTCGCATTATAGACATAATCCAAAGTAATCCATAGAATCTCAGCCAACATTGTTCTTCACGTTTCCTGTCCTCATACCACATCTACATCCGCCAGTCAAAATGCTTACTTTTCCAATTCTTAGTTCCTGAATAAGAAAAACAAACTAAGCCCGCTTATTTAATAAAGGAGAAGGGGTATCGATGAGTCCGCAGGATAAGACTTCCCATGCACTGCCCTGGTATATAATAAATCTTACAGACAGATCCACTTGGTCTTGAATACTGCCACCATTATCTTTGACATTGGACAGAATCGTTTCCAGGACTTCAGCCAGGTATTTTGTTGATCAGTTGTTCATAAAGACCGGATTTTAGCATGGGTTATCTCCTGTATGGTGATAAATTATCGCTTAGCTATGTATAAACACGCTCATCAGACCGTAAACTTACATTTCGGATAATTGCTGCATCCTTTAAACATTCCATTCTTCCCTTTTCGAATGACCAGTTCCCCACCACACCTTGGGCAGGTATTGGCAGCTATCATCTGAGCTTTTGTGATTTGAGTATTCTTAATTTCATTGACATGCTGCGATCGAATATCTTTATCCTTAAGGTTTAACGCTTGCAATCTGTTATAGATTGCTTCCACTTGTTCTTTGTTGATCGTTTCCGTACTGTATTTCTTTATTGTTTTTAGCAGCTTAACAGTATAGATAAGATCTGCCTCTGTTTTGACTTTTAGATCGGCCTTAACCGAGAAAACGACAATGGGAATATAATTGATGCCGTCATACGCGTGTAAATTCTCTTTTAATGCCTGGATATGCCCATAATTTTGTCTTAGCGGATTATAAAGTTTTTCTTTCCGCTTATAAATCACCTGGGTCCAATATTCAGCATGCTCATCTCCGATAATCCAACCCGTATAGTTTTTGGTTTCAATCACAAATACCCCATAATTGGACACGATCACGTGATCAATCTGGGACGTCTTCCCTGAATAATTAAGCATTAGATCATTAATGACTTTATATTTGTTTTTATCCAGCCTGGATAAAATTACGGATATCGTTTTCTCTCCGAGCATTCCTTTTATCTTAGGTCGAAATAATCGATAGACAAAAGCAAGGATAATGAATACCCACACGTACCAAAAATTGACAAAGATTGAGGTCATGCTTTTCTCCTAATCATCGACTTCATTTTCTATTTAGTCTGGATAAATTCACCATATGTGATATAATTCTCCTTATTTCCTTCAGTTCCTGTTTATTTTTGCCATTAAAATAAAAAAGTCCTTAAATGAAAAACTAACTTCCGTTTTGAGTGCCTAATCAGAACTTAGTATTACAATAGGCAGAATTTAGTCTTGCAGCTGGATTTTGTTTTGTTAAGATTAACTTGATATCTGTCCTGATCAGGTCAGGAGATGTAGTTAATCATGAAACACAAGAAAGCTAATAAGGGAAAACACTTAACACTTGAGGACAGACACTATGTAGAAAATGCGCTGAATCAAAGATTCACGCTCAAGGCGATCGCAGATCGTTTAGAAAAGGATTCTACCACTATTTCTAAAGAAATCCGGAGAAACAGGATAAAGAGCAGACGAAACAAACAGACTGACGTCACCAGTTGCGACAATCGCAGGACCTGTACAAAGAAACATATATGCAGTGAGACCTGCAATCATCTGTGCAAGAAATGTCCGACTTTGAACTGCTTAAGAGTCTGTCCCACCTTTGCTCCTATAAAGTGTCAGACTCTCTTGCGTTTTCCGCACGTTTGTAACGGATGTGAGCGTTCAATTATGTGCCGTGTGGAAAAGCATTATTACCGCGCTAAAGTAGCCGATGCCAATTATCAGGATTTGCTAAAATCATCAAGGGAAGGTATCGACATCACTCCACAAGAACTTTCAAAGCTTGATGGCTTAATATCTCCGCTTGTCCTAAAAGGGCAATCGCTTGCGCATATCTTTGCAAATCACCGTAAGGAAATTACTTGTTCAGAGAGGACTTTGTATAATTACTTTGACCAGAATTTATTTACTGCAAGAAACATCGACCTTCCTCGAAAAGTAAGATACAAGCCGCGCAAAAAGTCACTCGGTCAAACAAAGAAATCACAGACTCACAGGCTCGGGCGAACTTATGATGACTTCAAGGCTTTTATTGAATCGAATCCACAAACTCCGGTCATAGAAATGGATACGCTGTATGGGAGAAAAGGTGGCAAGGTTCTGCTTACGCTTTTCTTTAGAAACTGTTCTTTGATGACTGCTTTTCTGATGGAGTCATGTACTCAGGAATGTGTGAAGGAAGTAATAGACCAGCTTTACGATGAGCTCGGAGAGGATGTCTTCAAGAACAGTTTCCCCGTTATCCTTACCGATAACGGCTCAGAGTTAAAGTCTCCGGAATCTATAGAGTTTGATGACAAAGGACTTGAGAGAACAAAGGTATTTTTCTGCGATCCCATGTCATCCTATCAAAAGCCGCATATAGAGAAAAATCACGAATACCTAAGATACATCCTCCCGAAAGGTAAAACGTTCAAGGCGCTGACACAAGAGAAGGTGACCTTGGCAATGAATCACATCAATAGTACAGCAAGAGCCAGCCTGAACGGTACCACGCCGTTCAAACTGGCCCAACTGCTGCTTAATGCATCGTTGCTGGATAAACTATCCCTCATAGAAATTCCAGCAGATGAAGTGCACTTAAAACCCGCACTTCTGAAAAAATAAGATAACAAGATCAGGGCAGATATCGCCGGAAGTTAATCTTTCAGAAACCAGACCGGCGGAAGTTACTTTTTCAATAAACTCCCGGTGGTCAGTTTGCCATACTCTAAATACCGGTTTTTTATGATATCTTAGGCCTATTATATACCCTTTTTCAACCTTTTAAAATAAAAAAACGGAGCTTACTCCTTCAGTTAGAAGGGGTTACCGTGAACGGATGTTTGATTTTCAATTAACG